>Ga0216309_1000055_pt1 | contig 18077 bp, 15 predicted proteins | sample Total_DNA_C_FD_161284 | JGI IMG/M metagenome (GOLD analysis project Ga0216309, IMG submission 161284) | Terrestrial sediment cell enrichment communities for BONCAT metagenomics from Utah, United States - Total_DNA_C | ecosystem: Environmental > Terrestrial > Deep subsurface > Rock core/Sediment ...
TGACGACCCTCTGGTTCGCCTCGGCCCCCAGGGACGACGCGGCGGGCACGAGCGACGACGCCCGCGCGTCGAAACCCGAGGAGCCGACTGAGCCCGTGGAAGTGGGCGCCCCCCCGGCCGCGCACGCCGCCGCCGCAGAAGCAGAAGCAACGGGGGGGCTGAACGAGCCCGGCGCGTCCGCGTCAGAGACGAAAGGGAGCGCGACGAAAAAGCCTTTGGCGAAGAAGGCGGCGCGGAAGACCGTCAAACGCAGCCCGCGCAGGGACGACATCTAAGGCGGGAACGGATGTGGACCGGATGAGTTCTGGACCAACCCCCGACAGCGAGCCCCTCATCATCGGTCACCGCGGCGCCTCGGCTCACGCGCCCGAAAACACGCTCGTTGCCTTCGAGCGTGCCCTCGGCGACGGCGCCGACGGCCTGGAGCTCGACGTGCGGCTCTCGCGCGACGGCGTCCCCTTCGTCATCCACGACGCGACGCTCGTCCGCACGGCGCTCCGCGAGGGGCACGTCGAATCGCTCGGCTCCGAAGAGCTATCCGCGCTCGACGCCGGCACATGGTTCAACCTGCGCCGCCCAGCGTTCGCCCGCGAAGAGTTCGCGCGCGAATCCGTCCCCACCCTCGCCGAAGTCTTCAAGCGCTTCGGCCGGCGCGCTCGCGTCCTCTACGTCGAGATGAAATGCGACGAGCCGGGGCGCGGCGCGGGGCTCGCTCACTCCGTCGTTGAGCTGACCCGCGCGCACGGCCTCGCCCATAGCGTCGTCCTGAAGAGTTTCGCGCACGAGCTGGTCCGCGAGGGCAAACGACTCGCCCCGGAAATCCGTGCCGCGGCGCTTTTCGACCGTCAATGGGCGCGCCCGCTCGTCGCCCCTTCGACCGTTATCGCAAAGGCCGCGGCCTGCCGCGCCGACGAAATCTCCCTCCACCGCTCTCTGCTGCGGCGCACGACCGTGGAGGCGGCAAAGCGTCAAGGCTTCGGCGTCGTCGTCTGGACGGTAGATACGCCCTTCTGGCTGCGACGCGCCCGTGCGCTGGGTCTCAGCGCCGTCATCACGAACCGGCCGGCGGAGATGCGCGCCGCGTTGGAAACATTGGCCCGCCCGGGCGCGGGCGGCCGCGAAAAGCAATGAGCCCCGCCGAGCCAGCCGCCGACAGGATTTACACGCGCCCGCCGCACTTCTCTGTCCACCTGCGCGCGGGTCGGCGGCTACGCTGGTCGGGCGGGGCGCGCACCGATTACGCCGCGCTCCTGCTACTGAGTGGTGGGTTGCGCTGGCGCGCCGCGGGCTCCGGGACGATGGAGCCCGCGACGGGCGAAACGGTTGCGGAGGCGGGAGGGCAGGCTGCCTCTGTCGAGTCCGGCGAACTCCCGGCCGGCTCCGCGCTCCTGACCGCGCCGGGCGACGAACTGACCGCCAGCGGCTCGGGCTCGGCCGAGTACGTCCTCGTCCAGCTCTCGCCCATCTTCGTCACGGACTGCGCGGCGCGCGCCGGTCTCGCGCGCTCCGAGTCGGTCGTCAGCTTCCGCACGCGCGCCGTCCTCGGCGACGAACGGCTCGCGCGGCTGGCGCGCGACCTCTCCGACGAGCTCCGCGAGGAGGCGCCGGGGCAGGGGCTGGTCGTCACCGCGCTCGTCGAGCAGGCGCTCGTCCACCTGCTGCGCCGCTACGCGAACCTGCGCCGCTCGGCTCACCTCGAACTCTCGCGCGCCGGCCTCGTCGACCGCCGCCTGCGCCTCGCCGTCGAGCTGATGCACGCGCACATGCACCGCGACCTCCCGCTCGAAGAGATAGCGTCGGCCGCACACCTCTCGCCCTTCCACTTCGCGCGCCTCTTCAAGAAGCTGACCGGCGCGACCCCCCACGCCTACCTCGCCTCCCTGCGCGCGGCGAGGGCGCAGGCGCTCCTGGCCGAAACCGACCTCTCCGTCACGGAGGTCGGCGCACGCGTCGGCTACATGAGTTCCAGCCACTTCGCGCGCGCCTTCCGCCAGGCTACGGGCATCTCGCCCAGCGCCTACCGCAAGGCGCTCGTCCGCGTCTAGCGACGCCACTGTCCCCGCCCCGAACTTTCCCTGCAAGAGTCGTCCGCCCCCTCCGTTCATCCAGCAGAAAGCCACGGCCGCACGCCGGCCCCGAAGCCCTGTCAGTGAAAGGAAGATGAACATGAAGCGCCTCTTTTTCAGACTCTCGACCGCGTTCTTGACCTTCGCCCTCGGCATCAGCGCCGCCTCTGCACTGTGGAAGACCAACGCCGGGCTGCCCGCGCACGACCCGCCCGTCACGAAGGGTGGGAACGGTGAAAAGACGCTGGAGTTGGTCTTCGTGCTCGACACGACCGGTTCGATGGGCGGGCTCATCGAAGGCGCGAAGCAGCGCATCTGGGGCATCGTCAACGAGGTGATGCAGACGCCCGCGCGCCCCTCTGTCCGCGTCGGCCTCGTCGCCTACCGCGACCTGGGCGACCAGTACGTTACGCAGGTGCTCCCGCTCACCAACGACCTCGACAAGGTCTACACGACGCTGATGGAGTACCGCGCCGATGGCGGCGGCGACGGCCCCGAGAACGTGCGCCGCGCCCTCTCCGAAGGCGTGCGCACGGCCGGCTGGTCCAAAGCCTCAGGCACCACCGCGCAGATCATCTTCCTCGTCGGCGACGCGCCGCCCCACGACGATTACCTGCAGGAGCCCGACACGCTCTCGACGGCCGCCGAAGCGGTCGCCTCCGGCATGATCGTCAACACCATCCAGTGCGGCAGCGACGAGCAGACGCGCAGCGTCTGGCAGCAGATCGCGCGGCGCGGCGAGGGCCAGTACTTCACCATCGCGCAGGACGGCGGCGTCATCAACGTGGCCACGCCCTACGACGCACGCCTCTCGGAGCTCGGGCGGCGCCTGGGCTCGACCTACCTCGCGTATGGTGGCGGCGCCGGCGCCGCAGGCGAGAAGTTTCGACTCGCGGCGCAGGCGCGCCAGATCAGGACCGAGGCCGCCGTCGCCGACTCAGCGCCGGCACCAGCCGCGGCCGACCGCGCCCTCAACAAGGCGCTCAACCGTGACGCCTACGTCGGCGACCTCCTCCAGTCCATCGAGAACGGCTCGCAGAAGCTCGAAGAGGTGAAGGCGGAAGACCTTCCGGCAGAATTACAGAAGCTGAAGCCCGCCGAGCGCAAGGCCGAGATCGAGCGCCGCCTGGCCGAGCGCCGAAAGATTCGTGACGAGATCATCTCGCTCAACAAGCAGCGTGACGCACACATCGCCGCCGAGCGTAAGAAGCAGGCCGGAGGCCGCACAGGCTTCGACGCCGCTGTCGCCTCCGCCCTCAAAGAGCAGCTCGCCCGCAAGGGGATCAAATGAAGTAGACAGTAGACAGTAGACAGTAGGCGGGGTCCGGTGGGGAGTAGTTTCAGCCGGACCTGCCGCCGCAAGGGAGGCTAAGGGGACCGCAGGCTTCTCTACTGTCTACTGTCTACTCCTTCCCCCCCTGCCCGCTGCTATAAAGCAATCCCCCGTCCGTATACCGCAAGATTCGGCAAGACCGCGCCGGTGCACCTCCGGTATCCTTCGGACATACGTTTGAGAAGGAGACCATCAACTTTGTCAGCAGAAAAGAACGGCACGCCGTCGGCCGGACAGAACGGCGGCGAGCTCGCCCCGGCCAAGGGCAAGCTCGGCGTCCTGCTCGTCGGCCTGGGCGCGGTCAGCACGACTTTCATCGCGGGCGTCGAGGCCATCAAGCGCGGCCTGGCCGAGCCTGTCGGCAGCCTCACACAGATGGGCGCCATCCGCCTGGGTAAGCGCACAGAGAACCGCAACCCCCTCATCAAGGAGTTCGTCCCGCTCGCCGGCCTCGGAGACATCGTCTTCGGCGCGTGGGATATCTTCCCCGACTCGGCCTACGAGGCCGCCCTCACGGCGGGCGTGCTGGAGAAGGAGCTGCTCTCGCAGCTCAAGACACAGCTCCAGAAGATCAAGCCGATGAAGGCCGTCTTCGACCAGAGCTACGTCAAGCGGCTCAACGGCACGAACGTCAAAGAGGGCAAGAACAAGTTTGAGCTGGCCGAGCAGCTCATCGCGGAGATCGCCGAGTTCAAGCGCAAGAACCGCTGCTCGCGCCTCGTCATCGTCTGGGCCGCCTCGACCGAGATTTTCCTCAAGCCCCACGCCGTCCACAAGACGCTGAAGTCCTTCGAGCAGGCCATGCGCGACAACCACAAGGCCATCGCGCCCTCGATGGTCTACGCCTACGCCGCGCTCAAGTCGGGAGTCCCCTTCGCCAACGGCGCGCCCAACCTGACCGTCGACATCCCGGCGCTGATGGACCTCGCCAACACGAACGGCGTCCCCGTCTGCGGCAAGGACTTCAAAACGGGTCAGACCCTGATGAAGACCATCCTCGCGCCCGGCCTGAAGTCGCGCATGCTCGGTCTGCATGGCTGGTACTCGACCAACATCCTCGGCAACCGCGACGGCGAGGTCCTCGACGACCCGGAGTCTTTCAAGACCAAGGAGGAGTCGAAGCTCTCCGTGCTCGAATACATCCTCCAGCCCGATGTCTACCCGCAGCTCTACAAAGACTTCTCACACGTCGTCCGCATCAACTACTATCCGCCGCGCGGCGACAATAAGGAGGGCTGGGACAACATCGACATCTTCGGCTGGCTCGGCTACCCGATGCAGATCAAGATCGACTTCCTCTGCCGCGACTCGATCCTGGCCGCGCCCATCGTCCTCGACCTCGCGCTCTTCCTCGACCTCGCACAGCGCTGCGGGATGAAGGGTACGCAGGAGTGGCTCTCCTTCTACTTCAAGTCGCCGATGACCGCGCCCGGCCTCTACCCCGAGCACGACATCTTCATCCAGCTCATGAAGCTCAAGAACACGCTCCGCCACCTGCGCGGCGAAGACCTCATCACACACCTCGGCCTCGAATATTACGACTGAGGCGGGTGCCCCCCATCGGGGCTCCCCCGCCGAAGGGCGCGGGCGCGCAAGGGTTGCCTTGCGCGCCCGCTTTATTTTCCGCGCGGGCCACGCCCGCCGGCCGACACGTTTTGCCGCACCGCGCCGCCGCCGCTCCACGTTTAGGTGTGGCGAAACGCGGCTTCCGGGTCTTCATTTTTTTGAATTGAAACGTTTTGCGTCACCGCCCGGGTGCCGGAATCTGTCACGGGCCGGCCGGCGCGGTATTTCCCGCCCGGCGCGGGTTTCTTCGCCCCCCTCGAATATTTTGTGGTGACAAAAAGCCCTTTGTCGTATATATAGTGCTCACGTTACCTGAGCGCAGCCGCCCCCCGGCCGAAGCGCTTTAAGCAAACCACGTCCTAAAACGACTCATCAAAGAAGAGCGGTTCGCTCTTTGCATGGAGAATGACTGGAAGCGGCCAGACGGACGGGAGTCGCCAAACGGGGCGGTCCCCCGCAAGCCGAAACGTCGCGCCGCCAGCGCTCCAGCAAAGGAGGACGAGCCATGGTTGCATCAATGGAAAGAGAAACGATTAACACCAACACGGTCCTGCTCGACCCCGATCAGAAGAGCCCCCGCGCGCAGGAGTTCGAGGAGAAGCTCGCCGCGCGCATCGTGGGGCAGGAGCGCGCTGTGCGCCGCATGAGCGGCCTCTACCAGATATTCCTGGCCGGGATGAATCCGCCGAACCGCCCCGTGGGCACGATGCTCTTCCTCGGTCCCACCGGCTCGGGCAAGACCCGCGTCGTCGAGGCCGCGGCCGAGGTACTCTTCGGCGACCCGAACGCGGTCATCAAGATCGACTGCGCCGAGTTCCAGCACTCGCACGAGATCGCAAAGCTGATCGGCAGCCCCCCGGGCTACCTCGGCCACCGCGAGACCTCGCCGATGCTCACGCAGGAGAACCTCGACCGCTACCACAACGAGGAGAACAAGCTCTCGCTCGTCCTCTTCGACGAGATCGAGAAGGCTTCCGACAGCCTCTGGCAGCTCCTCCTGGGGATTCTCGACAAGGCGACCCTGACGCTCGGCGACAACCGCCGCGTCGACTTCTCAAAGACGATGGTCGTGATGACCTCGAACCTCGGCGCGCGCGAGATGAGCGAGCTGATTTCGGGCGGCATCGGCTTCGCCCCCTCGAAGGGCGGGAAGAACCCGCACGACACCGAGGTGGACCAGAAGATTTACCGGACGGCGGTCGAGGCGGCGCGGAAGAAGTTCTCGCCCGAGTTCATGAACCGCATCGACAAGGTGGTGGTCTTCCGTTCGCTCAAGGAGCACCACCTCAAGCAGATTCTCGATCTCGAGCTCCAGTCCGTGCAGGACCGGATCATGAAGTCGGCCGGCACGAAGTTCGTCTTCCAGTGCTCGGACGCGGCCAAAGACTTCCTGCTCAAGGAGGGCATCGACTTCAAGTACGGTGCGCGCCACCTGAAGCGGGCCATCGAGCGCTTCATGGTCTACCCGCTCTCGAACCTGGTGGCGACTGAACAGGTGGGTCTCGGCGACCTGGTCTACGTCGATTTCGACGATGGGCGTGGCAAGCTCTCCTTCTCGAAGCGCTCAGGCGGCGCGCTCATCGCCGACTCGCAGGAGCCGGAGGACGAGGTGGACAAACCGGCAGCCAAGTCAGGCGGCGCGGCGGTTCAACTCCCGCAGGCGAAGGCCGCGCGCAAAAGCCAGAGCCGCAGTGACAAGACGGACGTCTAAACGAACTTACAAAAGGCGTCAGGGCCGGGGAGATTCAGAGTCTCCCCGGCCCCTTTTTTTGACCTTTTTTTGAATTGCCGGGCGCGTTTAAGGGTTTTCGCCCGCGGGGCGGGTCGCCGAAGGAGGGTCGATTTTTCTGAGCGCCTCGAAGGCGATCCGAGAGAGGTACGGGTCCTGGTGTGTAAGCACCGCACGGAGCGCCGGCGCCGCCGAAGGATCGCCGATGAGCCCGAGAGAGTGCGCGGCCTCGCGCCGCACGTCGCCCGGCGTGCGCGCGTCCGAGAGCGCCTCGACGAGTACCGGGACTGCTTCGCGCCCACCGATCTGTCCGAGCGAGACGGCCGCAGCACGGCGTACGAACTCGTCCTCCTCGACTTTGCGGCGACGCAGGCGGTTGAAGAAGCCCGCGGCCGGGAGGCGCCGCGAGAGCGCGGCGGCGAGCGCGGGCACTGCACCGGGCGCCCCTATCTGGCCGAGCGATAAGGCGGCCGCGCCGCGCACCGAAGCCTGCTTATCCGCACCGACCGCGACGGCGAGCGCCTCCAGCCCCCTCAGGCTACGAGTCTGGCCGAGGGCATAGGCCGCTTCGCGCCTCACGAACTCGTCGCGGTCACGTAAAAGCGGGAGGATTAGGTTCGAAGCCTCGTCGGGTCCGAGCGAGAGCGTGGCACGTGCCGCCGTCGCACGCACGATGGCCGCAGGGTCTGAAAGCGCGGAGGCGGCGGCGCGCGAAGCCTCCGGGCGGGCCATCGCGCCAAGACGCATGACCGCGTCCCGCCGCTCCTCGGTCTCCGCCGAAGAGAGTCGTGCCTCCTCTACTCTTATCGCATGCTGGAGCGGGGTTAACTCCCCTTGCGCGTGTGCGGACGGGACCGGGACGAGCCCGGCGACCAAAAAGAGGGCGAGCGACCGGAAAAGGGGTAGACCGAGCCTACGCGCCGCCCATCGGAGCGAGAATTTCTGCAGGCTGAAATGTGCGGGTTCCGCCGTCTCTCTTTTCATGCGCGGACGGCGAGGCTGAGCGCCGCCTTGCGTTCGGCGCGGCGGCGCACCGACTCCCACTCGAACGCCTGGCGGGCGCGCTCGTTCTCCTCCGAGCCGGCAAGGAGCGAGATCAGTTCGTCGTCCCAGGCCATGGGAAGCGCGGCGGCGCGCCGCATTGACTCCATGATCGAGATGTAATCGAGGACTTCGTGGACTTCCGTTTCGCTCAGGTGTTCGAGCTTGAGCGCGAGGCGCTGTCGTTCCGTGATGCGTCTGGCCATCGGAAGGCTCCCTTCGTGCGAAGCCGGACGGCCAACCGCTCGACGACTAGAGCGGCGTGGCGAATCGTTCGAGGGCGTTGTGGCCGTCGGCGTTCGTGTGCGGCGCGGCCTGGCCGCGCGCGATGTGGGTCATCACCTGTTTTGTCTTGGTCTCCGAAATCAGCAAACTCTAACGCTTCGCCCCGGGCCGCCCCGTGCACGTGCCCGCGCGTCCGCACCGGCCGCTCTGCGGCGTGTCGCAGTCGCGTGGCTCAGGCTCTGGCAGTCCCTTCGGAAATTCTCTTCGATTGTTCGGCTGTCTTTTGAAGCGACCGTCCGGGCCGCTCGTGCGGCGAAATATACATGACGTCGGCCCCGCACGCAAGATTATCGGGCGGGCGGGGCGCCCGCATCGACGTCCGCGGCGGTCTCAGTCGATCTTCGAGGCGACGTGGTGGAGCGAGTCGACGATGAGGACGGCGATCGGAGGGTAGAAGAGCAGGTCCGGGCGGAAGTGCTGGCCGAAGAGGTAGTGTATGTCGTCGAAAAGTGCGAAGTACTTCATGGCCGAGCCGACGTAGAGCCCCCCCGCCAGACTCAAAAGGTAGCCCAGGATCAGAAAGGTCGAGGCGGTGAAGCGCGTGAAAGGCTTATCCGGCTCGTCGGCGTTGATGATCGAGTCGTGGATGGATTTGGGCGTGTAGGTGTAGTGCTCGAAACAGGACTTCAGGCGGGCGGCCAGGTGCCAGAGCCCTATGAAAAAGAGCGTGACGAGGATGGCGCGCCCGAGTAGTTCGAACCTGGCCCAGAAGTGCGGCTTGAACCAGGAGACGAAGAAGGTCGAAAGGAAGAGGGTGACGGTAGTGAAGACGGCCTGCTGAAGAAGGAAGTTCTCGCGCCGGTCGGCCTCGATCAGCTGATCCACGCGGCGGTCGAAGCGCGCCTGGATGGCCATGCGACGCAGCCGCTGCGCGTGCGGGTTGTTCGAGTGGAAGACCGAACCGCCGGGGAGGTCACCGCCGTGTGCACGCTGAAGCTGCGTATCGTAGAAGGCGCGCTCCTGCGGGTCGCTCAGCGTGCGGTAGGCCAGCGAGATGAGCGCGAACTCGCGCGCCGCGCCCTCGGACCCGCCATTGAGGTCAGGGTGGCGTTCGCGTGCGAGCCTGCGGTAGGCCGACTTGATCTCGGTCGCCGAGGCCGTCCGTTTGACCCTTAAAACTTTGTAGTAATCGACCACGACCAGCTTCCGAAAACTCTGTGGACGGCGGGAACCCGCTGGGTCTACGCCTTTGGCGAACCGCCGCGGTTAGGGAGGCTACCCGTCGGCGTCACTATAACATTTTTTACACGAATACGTCCCGCCCGAAACTCTTGAGAGTCTCGAACGGGACGTATTCGTGTGAAGAATTTGAGCCTGTGGGTGGTGCTTTACCTCGGGCGGCCGCCGAGGGGGGCGAGGACTTTTTTGTGGTGCCCGCTCCCACAGACTCTGCTTGCAATTTCCTATTGCAACACAAATGCCAAATATCTTGCAAGAAAAAATCGACAAATTTCCAGATTTTTGACTGTCGTCCTCCGCAGGGTGTCCACAAAAGTGGACGACGGTGTTCACAGTTGTGGACACCGTCGTCCCGGCTAGCTTCTTTTAATACGGCTGCTACTGACTCTTGCCGCCCGTCCCACTCTCCCCGCTGGCGCGAGACGACTCGCGCTCGATGAAGTTGAGCAGTGTGCGGACGGCCACCCCCGTCGGTCCCTTCGAGCGGAAGGGCTTGGCCTCGTCGCCCCAGGCGGTGCCGGCGATGTCGAGGTGGGCCCAGGAGATGCCGTCGGCGAACTCCTTGATGAAGGCGGCGGCGGTGATGGTGCCGGCCTTTCGCCCGCCGACGTTTTTGATGTCGGCGATGTCGGACTTGATCTGCTTGGTGTACTCCTTGTCGAGCGGGAGCTGCCAGAACTTCTCGCCGACCTCACGGCCGGATTCGATCACCTCGTCGATGAGCTGCTGGTCGGTGCCGAGGATGCCCGTGTTGACATCGCCGAGGGCGATGGAGACTGCGCCCGTGAGGGTGGCCATGTCGATGACGCGCGTGGCGCCGAGCTTCCTGGCGTAGGAGACGGCGTCGGCGAGGATGAGCCGGCCTTCGGCGTCTGTGTTGATGACCTCGATGGTCTTGCCCGTCATGGCGCGGACGACGTCGCCCGGCTTGGTCGCCTTACCCGAGGGCATGTTCTCGGTCGAGGGGACGACGCCGAGGACGGGAATCGGAGGCTTGAGCTGGGCGACGGCGCGCATGACGCCGAGCACGGTGGCGCCGCCCGTCATGTCGTACTTCATCAGCTCCATGTTCTCGCTCGGCTTGATCGAGATGCCCCCGGTGTCGAAGGTAATGCCTTTGCCGACGAGGGCGAGGAAATCCTCGCCGTCCTCGATTCCCTGCTTGCCCTCGGGCATGTAGGTGAGGACCATCATTTTGGGCGGCTGGTCCGAGCCGCGCGCGACCGAGAGGAGAGCGCCCATGCCCTCCTGCTCCATCCGCGCCTGGTCGAGCACGTCGATCTCCATGCCGAACTCGTTGGCGATCTCCTGCGCGCGCTCGGCCATGATGGTCGGCGTCATGTAGGCTCCGGGCTCGTTGGCGAGGTCGCGCGTGAAGTTGACGGACTCGCCGACGATGCGGCCGCGCTCGGCGCCGCGGCGCAGCGCCTCTTCGTCCGCGCCGACGGCGACGACGAAGAGGCGCTCGATGGCGCGCTCCTCCTTGTCGATGGTGCGGTACTTGTCAGTCTCGAAGAGCCCGATGATCGCGCCCTCGACCGCGGCCGCGGCGGCGAGCCCCGCGTCCCCCGCCTCGAGCCTGTGGACGAGCCCCAGGGTCTTCACGTTCCGCGAGCGCAGGGCGCGGGCGGCCGCACCGGCGAACTGTGAGACCTGTGCGCCGCGATAGTCCGAGCGCTCCCCGACGCCGACGAGGAGCAGGCGCTTCGCCTTCGAGCCTCCGGCGCCCTGTGGCAGGTGAAGGTAGACCGTCTCGCCCTCCTTCCCCTTCAGCTCTTCGGACTCGAGGACGGAGCGGACCAGCCCGCCCGCCGCCGCGTCCAGTTCCTTGAGGAAGCCCTCGTCCGCCCGCTCGTCCTTGAACACGGCGACCGCCAGTGCCTGCACGTCCAGCTCGGCGAAGCCGCCGGCGCTCGTTTGAATCTCCATAATCTCTCTTTTCTCCCTATCCTTTCACGCGCTCCTTCAACTGCGCGCGCGTCTCGCGCTCGATGGTGCGGCGCATCTCGGTCTCTCGCTTGTCGTACAGTTTTTTACCACGGGCGACGCCTATTTCAAATTTGACGCGACCCCCTTTGAGGTAGACGCGTGTGACGACGAGGGTCATCCCCTTCGTCGTCGCCTGCTCGTCGAGGCGCTCGATCTCGCGCCGGTGCAGGAGGAGTTTACGCGTGCGCGTGGGGTCGTGGTTGAGCCGGTTGCCGTGTGAGTAAGGCGAGATGTGCGCGTTGAAGAGCCAGGCCTCACCGTCGCGCACGGAGACGTAGGACTCCTTCAACTGAATCTGCCCGGCGCGGATGCTCTTCACCTCGGTTCCCTGGAGCACGATGCCGGCCTCGAAACGGTCGAGGATGTGATACTCGAACAGCGCCGAGCGATTCGTCACAAGATTCTTCTCTTCGTCGGCCATAATTTAGTAGACAGTAGACAGTAGTCAGTAGTAAGCGAATGTCGTCAGGAAGCCAGCGTCGATGTCAGCAGAGCGAAGCCTACTGGCTACTGACTACTTCTCCTTTGAGCGGCCTCGTCATCAGGCTCTCGACCGCATCGCGGGCGTCTTTGCCTTCGTAGAGCACGGCGTGAACCTCTTCGGTGATAGGCATTTCGACCCCGCCGCGCGCCGCCAGCAGTCGGATGGCGCGGGTGGTGCTGACGCCCTCGGCCACCTCGCGCATACCGGCAAGTACCTCCACGAGGCTTCGTCCGCGGCCCAGCTCGTGTCCGACCCGGCGGTTGCGCGAGAGGCCGCCGGTGCAGGTCAGGACCAGGTCGCCGAGGCCGGCCAGCCCCATCAGCGTTTCGCGGCGCGCGCCCTCAGCGAGCGCCAGCCGCGTCATCTCGGCCAGGCCGCGCGTGACGAGCGCCGCCACGCTGTTCGTGCCGAGGCCGAGCCCGGCCACCATCCCCGCCGCCAGCGCCATCACGTTCTTCGAAGCCCCGCCCAGCTCCGTCCCCACCACGTCCGGGTTCGTGTAAACGCGGAAGTTCTGCGCGCTCAGGGCCGCCTGCACAGATTTGGCGAGCCCCTCGTCGGCCGATGCGGCGACGACCGCCGTCGGCTGACCCGCCGCCACCTCCCGCGCGAAAGAGGGCCCCGAGAGGCATACGAAGCGCGAGGCCGCCACCGAGCCCAGCACCTCCGCGACGACCTCGGAAATCCTTCTGCCGGTCTCGAACTCGACGCCCTTGGTCGCGCTGACGACGACAGCGCCCGGCTCCAACCCTCCGCGCACGACCTCCAGCAGCCCGCGGGTTGCGTGCGACGGGGCGGCGAGGATGACCAGGCCGGCGCCGCGCAGCGCCTCGCCCGTCTCGGACGTGGCGCGAATGCCTTCGGGAAGCGCGTGCCCGTCGAGGTACCCGGAGTTGACGCGCCGCGCGTTGATCTCCTCGGCGAGCACGGCGTTGCGTGCCCACAGCCGCACTTCGCGCCCGGCACGCGCCGCCACGATGCTCAGCGCCGTGCCCCAGCCGCCCGCTCCGATGACCGCCACGCGCATAAGGGAGCCTTGAGTGCAAAAGGCGAGTGACAAGAGGGCGTCAGAACCCTTCCCCCTTTTCAACAATCACCCGGCACTCATAACTTCAGCCTGTTCTCCTCGCCCCGCAGGAGCCTCCGGATATTGGCACGATGCATGAAGATGATGAGCGCGGCCCCGGCGGCGGCGACGACGAGCGCCGGAGAGCCTGCGGCGTCCAGGTGTCCACGCCCTTGCGTCAGCCAGACGGCGAAGGGCAGCACGCACGCAGCCGTGATCGAGCCGAGCGAAACGTAGCGCCAAGCCCAGACGACGAGGGCGAACGCCGCGACCGCGCACAGCAACCCCAGGGGGGCGAGGACGAGGAAGACCCCGAGGCCGGTCGCCACGCCCTTGCCGCCGCGGAATCCCAGCCACACGGGGAAGACGTGCCCCAGAACGGCAGCCACGGCGGCCGCCGCAACCCACCATTCCGCACCCGACCCGCCCCCGACGAGCAGCCGCGCCAACAGCACGGCGGCCGCGCCTTTCAGGGCGTCGAGCAGGAGCGTCAGGAGCCCGGCCCACTTGCCCGCGCGGCGCGTCACGTTGGTCGCGCCGGTCCCGCCTGAACCCGTCTCGCGCACGTCGCCGCCTCCACGCAGGCGCACCAGCAGGAAGCCGAAGGGGATCGAGCCGAGCAGGTAGCTGAGGGCGACAACTGCAGCGTGAAGCATCCGAAGGCTCCGGGCGACGATTGCGTGGGCTTGTGTGCGCGAACAGACTATAACAAGCAATGAAAGAGAGGGACAAGGTGAGAAAGGGCGCGCGCGCCGAAGCGTTTGCGGGTGCCTCTGGGAAGAATCAATCCTCCCGCCCGGGCTTCGAGCGTAGCCGCTTAACGCGTGAGCGGCGGGACTTCTCTTCGAGCGTGCGCTCCCTGGCGGCGCGCGTGCGGCGTGTGGGCACGCGCTTCGGCTGCCGATAGTTGAGGCGCGCCACCTCATCCCGCAGCTTCCCGAGGCAGTTCATCTTGTTGCGGTGCTGGCTCCGCTCCTCGCGGCAGTTGACGACGACGCCCGAGGGCAGGTGTCTTAGGCGGACGCCCGTCTCGACCTTGTTGACGTGCTGGCCGCCGGGGCCTCCCGAGCGGAAGGTCTCGACCTCGCACTCGCGCAGAAGCTCCTCGTCGGTCTCAGGCAGTGTGATTAACTCTCGCACGTTTGCAGATGACCTCAGGCGACGCGCCCCGCGAGGCCGGCCACAACCGAGAGGAGTTCCGACGGCTCGACCGGCTTCGGGACGTGCGCGTCGAACCCGGCGGAGAGCGAGCGGGCGCGGTCCTCCTCCCTCGCGTAGGCCGTCAAAGCCACGGCCGGCGTCAGGCTCCCGCGGCGCGCGTCGCGTGCGCGCACGCGCCCGATCAGGGAGTAGCCGTCCTCGGTCGGCATCCCGATGTCGCTCACCAGCACGTCGCAGCCCGCCCCCGTGAGAGACTCCCAGGCCTCGGCGGCCGAGCCCACCGCCTTGACGCGCGCGCCGCCATACTCGAGCAGCGCCTTCAGCATCTCGCGCGAGTCCTCCTCGTCCTCGACGAGCAGGACTCGCGTACCCTTGAGGGGCGTAGCGGCCGGGGCGCCGGCCGGCACGTGGGACAGCGGGACCTCGGGGTGCGTGGGCGCCTCCGGGGGCGCGGCCGCCCTGAGCGGCAGGCGCACGACGAAGGTGGAGCCCCGTCCGGGCCCCTCGCTCTCGGCCGTCACCTCGCCACCGTGCAGCTCGACGAGGTGGCGCACGATGGCGAGCCCGAGGCCGAGCCCGCCGTGCTGGCGTGTCGTGCCCATGTCGGCCTGGCGAAAACGGTCGAAGACGTGCGGCAGGAACTCCGGGGCGATGCCCTGCCCCGTGTCGCAGACGCGCACGACAGCCTGCGCGCCCTCCCTACGCAGCCCGACCTCGACCCGGCCGCCGCCCTGCGTGAACTTGACGGCGTTCGAGAGCAGGTTCCACATCACCTGCTGGAGCCGGTCGGGGTCGGCCGTCACCTCGCCGACGTCCGAGGCGAGCAGCGTGCTCAGGTAGACCCCCTTCGCCTCGGCGGCCGGACGCACAGTCTCGACCGCGCCCTGAAGCAGAGCCCTGACCTCGATGGGCCGCGCCTCCAGCCGGAGCTTGCCCGTGATGATGCGCGAGACATCGAGGACGTCCTCGACTATCTGGCGTTGCGCGCGCGCGTTGCGCTCGATGGTCTCGATGGCACGGCGGGTCGCCTCGGCGTCGAAATTGTTTTTGTTGAGCATCGAGGCCCAGCCGAGGATGGCCGTCAGCGGCGTGCGCAGCTCGTGCGAGAGCGTGGCCAGGAACTCGTCCTTGATGCGGTTGGCGTCCTGCGCCTGCCGGTAGAGGCGCGCGTTCTCGACGGCGAGCGAGGCGCGTCGCGCGAGGTCTTCGGCGAAGGCGAGGTCGCCGGCCCCGTAGCGCCTGCCCGACTCGGCGGTGACGAAGGTGATGGCGCCGAAGGTGCGGCCGCGCGCCATGAGCGGCACGATCATGACGGAGGAGAAGCCGAGGCCGCGCATGATGCGCAGGTGCTCTTCATCCTTCGCCACCGCGACCAACAGCTCGTCCGGTATCTCCTCGAAGAGTTCCGCCCGGCCCGTGCGCAGGACGGAGGGGACGCCGCGCTCAGCGTCCGGGTCGTAGGGGTAGCGCACGCTGATCTCGCGCGCCCATTCGATCTTCGCCGGGTCGACGTGTGCGACGGCAAGGCGGCGCACGCCGCCGTCATCGCCGACGATGTCGACGCCGCACCAGTCGGCGACCCACGGCACGGCCGCGTGCGCGATGGCCTCCAGGGTCTTCTCGTAGTCGAGCGTGGAGGAGAGCAGGGTCGTCGCCTCGGCGAGGAAGGAGGCGCGACGCTCGGCCGCCTCGGCCTCGCCCCGCAGGCGGCGCTGCTCGTCGTAGAGCTCCGCTGTGCGAACGGCCGAGGCGGCGAGATTCGCGAGCGCGGTGGCGACCCCCACGTCGGTCTCGGCGAAGCGGCGCGTCTCGCGGTAGTAAAAGACGAGCGTGCCGATCTCCTCGCCGTGCGCCCGCAGGGGCAGCGCCAGCATCGAGCGGACGCCCTCCCGCTGGTAGGTCTCGGCGCGCTCGGCGAGCAGCGGCTCGGCGAACACGTCCTCGGCGACGATGGCGGCCCCGGGCAGCCGCGCCGTGCCTTTGGTGACCGCGATCTGCTCGGCGCCGTACTGCTCCGAGAGCCCGCTCGAAGCCGCGACCGACCAGGAAGACTCGGCCGGGCGATAGCGCCAGATGGCGTAAGCGTCGGCCGCGACCAGCCGGTGCGAGAGCGTGAGGACGGCCGGGAGCACGGCCTCGGTGCGCGGCGACCCGAGCAGGTTCGAGGAGGCGTCGACGAGCGTGCGCAGGCGTGCCTCGACGTCCTGGCGCTGTCGCAGCGCCTCCTCGGCCTCGTCGCGCGCCACGCGGGCGGCGTCGAGCAGGCGCTCGCGTTCGGCCGCCGCGCGCACGCGCTCGGTGACGTCGCGCGCGATGCCCTCGACGGCGACGGGGCGGCCGTCGCGGTAGGCGATGCGGGTCGAGACCTCGAGCGTGAGGCGCCGGCCGTCGCGCGAGATGATGTCCAGCTCGTAGACGGTGGGCGTTTCCGGGTTGGTGAGCTTCTGTCCGGTCATCCGCTTCGCCAGCTCGAGGTGTTCGGGGGCGACGACCTGTGCGATGTTGAGTCCGCCGAGTATCTCCTCGCGCGTGTAGCCGGTGATCTCCGAGCCGGCGCGGTTGATGGTGAGGTAGTTGCCGGCGAGGTCGTGCGAGTAGATGATGTCGTTGGCGTTCTCGAGCAGCGAACGGTAACGCTCCTCGCCGCGGCGCATCTCCTCCTCGGCCTCCTTCATGGCGGTCGCGTCCCGCTGTGTGCCCCAGGCGCGGAGCATGCGGCCGCCCTCCAACGCCCCAACCAGATTGTTGAGGAAGTGGCGCCGGCGCCCCTCGCGGTCGACCTCGACCGACTCGGCGTCGGTCAGACGGTAGCCGGAGCGGATGAAGGCGCGGAGGTATTCGATGTTGCCGGGGTCGTCGCGCAGCAGGAGGTCGCCGAGGCGCGCCCCTCTGATCTCTTCGGCGCGCTGGAAGCCGTACATGCGCGCGGCCGCGTCATTGCACTCGGCGAGATAGGCGTGGCGGTAGAAGCGTTCGATCTGCTCGTCTTCGGGGAGGGAGGTGGGGACGGGCTCTTCCAGCTCGAAGCGCCAGATGCCCTCGGAGCTGTTGGCGATGAAGGCGCGGTAGCGCTCCTCGCTCTCGCGGAGCGCCCTCTCCACCTCCGCCGCGGCGTGGGGTCTGTTCGGTTCGTCCTGCATCCCTCGATTCAAGAACCCGGCGCCGTCGAAGGCTCAGACGGCGCCCAGCAGACGCTCGTACTCGCCCTTCACGCGGCCGTAGCACTCGCACGCGAGCTTCTCCAGGCCCGTGCGGTCGAGGATGCGGATGCAGCCGCGCGTGTAGTCGATGAGCCCCTCGCTCCGCAGCTTGCCCGCGACCTCAGTCACGCCGGGGCGCCGCACGCCGAGCATCGCGGCGAGGTACTCCTGCGTCAGGTTCACCTCTTCCGAGGCGACGCCGTCGCTCGACATCAGGAGCCAGCGACACATCCTCGCCTCGACCCGGTGCAGGGCGTTGCAGGCCGCCGACTGCGACCCGACGACGACGGTCGTGTGGATGTAGCGGTTGAGAATCGTGCGGACCTCATTGCTGCGCTCGTAGGCCTCGCGCACGACCTCGGCCCGGAGGCGTGCGGCTTCGCCCGGTATCTGCACGAAGGTCGGCATCGTCGTCTGCCCGGCGTTGAGCAGGACGGGGATGCCGGACATGCCCTCGCGCCCGATGCTGCCCGACTCGACCGTCGAGCCGTCCTCCATCGTGGTCACCATCGAGAGCAGGCAGTTCAACGGGAAGTAGACGTGGAGGATGGGCTCGTCGGGGACGATGGCGTGGTGGCCGTGGCGCAGCGCCAGGACTTCGGCGTGCCGGCGCAGGTTCTCAAGCTCGCCTGTCGGCAGCAAGGCCAGCAGCCTGTTCTCGTGGAGTCGGTTCGGAATTTCGGCGGACATGGGTTGTCCTCCTCTTTCCCTTCAAGGCCCGAATTCGAAGGGCATTTTAAACAACTTCTTCTTCGTGTAGAGTATTACCACAAACAACCTACGGCAAGTAAAAACATGGGAAGGCGTAGGCCCGGCCGGGGGCGGCTCGGGCGGCTGCTCCTCAGATATGCCAGCTCGCGCATCACGCTGCTCTCGCGCCGCGCCGTCTGCAACTGGAGCCAACGCATCGCAGAACGTCTCTGAACCGGCTGCTGAGAACAGTCCACGGCAGAGAAGCGAAGAGACGGCCCCTTAGAA
>Ga0216309_1000056_pt1 | contig 18010 bp, 13 predicted proteins | sample Total_DNA_C_FD_161284 | JGI IMG/M metagenome (GOLD analysis project Ga0216309, IMG submission 161284) | Terrestrial sediment cell enrichment communities for BONCAT metagenomics from Utah, United States - Total_DNA_C | ecosystem: Environmental > Terrestrial > Deep subsurface > Rock core/Sediment ...
GACGCCGACGATGAAGAGGAAGAAGGGGAAGACGAGGTCGGTCGGCGTCCAGCCGTGCCAGGCGGCGTGCTCTAAGGGGTCGTAGATGGCGCCCCACGTGCCCGGGTTGTTGACCAGTATCATCCCCGCGACCGTCAGGCCCCGGAAGGCATCGAGCGAGAGCATGCGCCCCGCGCCGGCCGCGCCCTCTCCGGCGCGGCGTGCCCCCTCCGTGCGGGCGCGGGCCGCCGCCTCTTCCTCCTCCACTCCTGTCCGGTACTTGCCAACCGTCATGCTCATCTCAGACGCCTCCCCGACGGCTTACCACTCGAACGAAATCAGTCCTCCTGCGTGGGGCGCGGGCCGAGGCCGAACGCGGAGGGCGCGGGCAGGGTGGAGGTCCGGTCATATTCGCGCAGCGACTCCTCCAACTGCTTCATGCGCGTGAGCCAGCGCGCGGCGGCGAGGTCGTAGCGCGCTAACACGCTCGCCAGCCAGTAAGGGCGGTTCTCCCTGAGCCACTGCGCGCGGTATGCCTCGCGCAGCTCGGTCAGCTCTTCGGCCATCTCGCGCAGAGAGTTGTAGACGGGACCCGTGTAGGTGCGCAGACGCCGCACGCGCCGCCGGTCGCCGAGGTTCAGGTATGCGTCCCAGTAGTCGCGGCTGAGCTGCCGGACGACCTGCGCCCTGCGCCCGAGGTGGTCGAAACGGCGCGCGGCCAGCCGCATCGAGTCGAGTGCCTGCTGGTTCCGCCTCACGCCCGTGCGCGCGCGAATCAGGCTCTCCTCCGCCCCCTCGGCCGCGAGGCGCAACTGACGCGTCTTCTCTTCGAGCCCGCGCGCGACCGTGGCCTGAAAGTCGTCGGTGAAGGGGTCGCGCCAGAAAAGCTCGTCGCTGGAGTTGATGCCGAGCAGGGTGTTGAAGCCGCCGAGCGTACGCGTCGCCTTCGCCAGCTCGTCGCCCTCTCGGCGGAAGAAGGCCCAGTCGAAGTCGCGCTCGAAGGAGGCGAGGTCGAGCGGCGCGGCCTGCCAGGAGGCGGCCGCGCCGAGCACGACGCCGTACCAGGAGTTTTCGAAGAGCGCCTCGCCGTCGTCGTCCCACTGCGTGTTCATCACGCCGAGGACGCCGGCGCGCTGGCCGTCGCGGACGAAGTTCGTGATGTTGACGGAGGAGGCGTCGGTGTTCGGGAAAATCTGGTTCCAGCTCCAGACCCCGGGGCAGACGAACTGTTCGAGCCCGGCCTTCTGGAAAAGACCGATGCGCCCCTCGTAGGTCGGGCGCGGCGTGTAGTCCCAGTTCATCGCGATCATGTCGCGCGGCACGCCCGGCAGCAGCGCCGGGTGGTTGAGCGCGATGTCGCCCCAGAACATCAGGCGCCGCTTGTAGGGCAGCAGCAGCTCGCGCACGCGCTTGAGGTGTTCGAAGTAGACGGCGCCCACGCCGCGCGCCTTCACCTCTTCGGCGCTGCGTCCGCGCGCCAGCTCGAAGACCTCGTCCGCGCCGATGTGGAAGAAGCGGCTGGGGAAAAGCTCGTCCAGCTCCCTATACCAGTCGGCGATCAGCTCGTACGTCCCCTCGGCCTGCGGCGAGAGCACGTCGCCGTATGGGACTTCGGCCAGCTCGTTGTACTTCTCGAGCCTGAGCGCCTTGTGCAGATGACCGAAGGTCTGCTGCTGCGGCACCAGCTCGACGTGGCGGCGGCGCGCGTAGGCGACCAGCTCGCGTATCTCCGCGGGCGTGACGGCGCCGCCCTCCGGGGCGATGAGCGGGTGCGAGGCCGACCCGAAGACGTGCTCCATGTAGAGGCTGTGCATGTTCATCTTGAACATGGCGAGGGTACGCACCTGTCGCTTGAGATATTCGAGCGTCGGGACGGGGCCGCGGCTGATGTCGTCGGAGAGCCCGCGCCAGCGCATCGAAGGCCAGTCGGCGATGATGACCCCCTGCACGTAAGCGCCCGCGCCCTCGCCGCGAACGAGCTGCTTGAGCGTCTGGAGCCCGTAGAAGGTGCCGGCGGCCGTGCGCCCCGCGACGACCACCAGCTCGGGCCTCACGACGAGCACGTAGCCCTCCTCGCCAAGGTCGGGCGAGACCGACGCCCCTGCCTTCCCGAGCGCCGCGCTGACGCGCGCGTGTGCAAGCGGGCCGACGAGAATCTGTCGCTTCCCTCCCCCGCCCACGCGGAGCGCGACGTCGGCCGTCGCGCTCAGGTCCTCGGCAAAGTCGACGGCGGCGAAGCGGTCCTCCTCCGACTTCGGGTCGGCCAGCACCAGCCGCGCGTCGCGCGTGAGCGGGAACTCCTCGCCCGTGGCCTTGAGACTCTTCGGCGCGGGGATGACCTGGACGCCGTGGGGCGCGGCCGTCGTGCGGCGCTGCGCCGGTGTGGGCGCGGGCCGCGCGTCCTGCCGCGGGCGCACGCCCAAGTTTGCCGCCGCGGCCGGGCACAGGCAGGCCGCAAGCAGCAGGAGGAGGGCGGCGCGGCGCGGCGCCCGTTTCGTCCGCGGGGTCGTTCTCATCTCTTCGGTATGCGAATAAAAATCCGGGTCGCGGTGTCGGAGCACTTGCGCCGACAATTAACATGATGGCAAAAGAGAGTCAACGCGCCCGCCGGCGTTCGCTTTCCGCCTTTAAAGATTGACCGCGAGGAGAGACTGCATAGCCGTGTCACTGATGCTCGAAGAGATCGCGCAGCAGCCCGAGGCGCTGGCGCGAACCATCGAAGAGGAGCGGGGGAAGGTTGCGCGCCTCGGCCAGCGTTTGCGCGCGCACGACGTGGACCTCATCGTCCTCGTCGCGCGGGGCTCGTCCGACAACGCCGCGCTCTTCGGCCGCTACCTGCTCGAAGTCACGACCGGCATCCCCGTCGCGCTGGCCGCGCCCTCGGTCAGCACCCTCTACGGCGCGCGGCTGCGGCTGCGGCGCGCCGTCGTCATCGGCGTCTCGCAGTCGGGAGAGGGCGAGGACATCAACCGCGTGCTCTCGGAGGCGCGTGAGGGCGGCGCGCTCTGCACCGTCGGCATCACGAACGAGCCCGAGTCGGCGATGACGAAGGTAGTGGACGAGACGCTGCTCACGCACGGCGGGCGCGAGCGCTCGGTCGCGGCGACGAAAACCTACACGGGGCAGCTCCTCCACTTCTACATGCTGGCCGAGGCGCTGGCGGGCGGCGGCGCGCCGCTCGGCTATGAGGCCATCCCGGACTTCGCGGCCGGCGCGCTCTCCCTGCGCGCGCAGATCGAGCAGATGGTCGAGCGCTACGTCTTCATGGAGAACTGCGTGGTCGTCGGGCGCGGGCTCGTCTACGCCAACGCCTTCGAGATGGCGCTGAAGCTGATGGAGACCTGCTACGTCGTGGCCGAGCGCTTCTCCTCGGCCGACTTCCTGCACGGCCCGCTGGCGGTGGTCGAGCGCCACTTCCCTATCTTCGCCTTTGCCCCGCCCGGCGTCACCCTGAGCGGCGTGCGCGAGCTGCTCGGGCGTCTGAAGGAGCTGCGCGCCGACACGCTCGCCTTCACCTCCGACCCGGAGGTGGCCGCGCTCGCCACGCGCGCCGTCCGGCTCCCCGCGGAGATCAACGAGACGCTGGCCGTCATCCCCTACATTATCCCCGCGCAACTTTTCGCCGCGCTCCTGGCCGACGCCAAGGGGCTCGACCCCGACGCGCCGCGCTCGCTGGCGAAGGTCACACGTACGCTCTGAGGGTCAACGGATGAAGCTGCTTATTCTCGGCGGGACGAAATTTCTCGGGCGCCATCTGGTCGAGGCCGCGCTCGGCCGCGGGCACGAGGTGACGCTCTTCAACCGCGGGCAGCTCAACCCGGAGCTGTTTCCGGAGGTCGAGAAGCTGCGCGGCGACCGCGACGGCGGGCTCGACGCTCTGCGGCGTCGCCGCTGGGATGCGGTCGTCGACACGTGCGGCTTCTCGCCACGCGTCGTGCGCGACTCCGCCCGGCTCCTCACTGACGCGGCAGAGCATTACACCTTCCTCTCGAGCTGCTCGGTCTACCGCGACACGAGCGTGCCGGGCGTCGCCGAGGATTACCCGGTCGGCACCATTGACGCCGGGCAGCTCGCCGAGGCCGAGGCGCTCCCGCAGTCCGAGTTGATCGCCGCGCCCTTCTTCGGTGAGATGTACGGGCCGCTCAAGTCCCTCTGCGAGCGTGCGGCCGAGGAGGTCATGCCCGGGCGCGTCCTTAACGTCCGCGCGGGGCTCATCGTCGGCCCGTACGACCACACCGACCGCTTCACCTACTGGCCGCGACGCCTCTCAGAGGGCGGCGACGCGCTCGCGCCCGGAGACCCCGCGCGCCCCGTGCAGTTCGTCGACGCGCGCGACCTGGCCCTGTGGGTTCTGTCCATGTCCGAAGGCAGGCGCGCCGGCACCTTCAACGCGACCGGACCGGACTACCGTCTGACGATGGGGCGCTTCCTCGAAGAGTGCGGGGCGGCGGCGGGCGGCGGCGCGCGCCTCGTCTGGGTGGACGAGAAATTTTTGCTCGAAGAGGGGCTGACCCCCTGGATGGATGTGCCGCTCTGGTTGGCCGAGTCGGATGAGGTCAACCGCTACTTCCTCGCCGTGAGCGTCGAAAGGGCGGTCGCCTCCGGCCTCAGCTTCCGCCCCCTGGAAGAGACCGTGCGTGACACACTGGAGTGGGACCTGACGCGCCCGGCCGACGCGGAGCGCCGCGCGGGGCTCGCGCGCGGGCGCGAGCGGGAACTGCTCGCGGCGTGGCGCGCCCGCGCAGCCGCTTAGGCCGCGACTACCTCACGGGCACGAGCCGCAGGATGCGGTCGTCGTCGGGGGCGGGACTGCCTCGGCCGTCGCGGTTCGAGGTCGAGAAGTAGAGCGCCCCGTCCGGACCTTCGGCGACTTCGCGTATGCGCCCATAGCGCCCCTCCAGCAGTCGCTCGTCGCTTAAGACCCTCCGCCCTTCGAGCGCGACGCGCTGGAGCCCTTCGCCGCGCAGACAGCCGAAGAAGAAGTTCCCCTTAAACCCCGAGAGCGCAGAGCCGCGATAGAAGGCGCCGCTCGCCGGCGCGCACGCGGGCGTGTACTCAAGCAGCGGCGACTCCATCCCGGCCCTCGCCTCGGCGTGATGGATGGCGGCCCAGCCGTAGTTCCTGCCGCGCTCGACGACGTTGACCTCGTCGCCCCCGCCCGGCCCGTCGAAACCGGAGGGGCCGTGCTCGGTCTGGAACATAAGGCCGGAGCCGGGCTGGAAGTCGAGCCCCTGAGAGTTGCGGTGGCCGTAGGACCAGATTTCGGGGCGCAGGCCCTCCCGGCCGACGAAGGGGTTGTCGCCCGGGACAGTACCGTCGTCGTTTAAGCGCAGCGTCTTCCCGGCCAGCGTGTCGAGCCTCTGCCCCAGCTCCCTCTCCGCCGCGTCGCCCGTCGTGACATAGAGCTTGCCGTCGGGGCCGAAGCGCAAACGCGTGCCGGCGTGGAAGCGCGCGGCCGGTATCCCTTCGATGATGAGCTGGCGGTCGGCGAGGCCAGCCTCGGTCTCGCGGAAGCGCACGACGCGGACGCGCACGCCCCCCTCACTGTAGGCGTAGGCGAGATAGAGCAGGCGGTTGTCTGCGAAGTCAGGGTGGAGCGTCAGCCCCATCAGGCCGCTCTCGCTCCCGCGCTCGACGTCCTCGATGACGGCGAGCGGCTCGGGCCTCAGGCGCCCCCCCTCGTAGACGCGAACGCGCCCCGGGCGCTCGGTGAAGAACATCCGCCCGTCGGGCGCGAAGACTATCGACCAGGGGACTTCGAGCCCGGTGATGACGGTCTCGACGCGAAAGCCCGAGGCGGCGTCGCCGGCCGTGCCCGCTCCGCCTTTCGAAGCGGGGCCGGTCGGCGCGCCGCAGGCGGCAAGGGACAGGAGGGCGCAGGCGAGCGCCGCCCGTGCGTGCGTCCGCAAAACTCTTTTCACCTTGTTCTCTGTGTTCAGTGCGAGATGTATTCGTGAAGCAGTTGCAGCTCGGCGCCCTGCTCGCTGATCTCGACCCGCATGATGTCGCGCATCGAGAGCATGCCGATGAACCTGTCGCCGTCGACGACGGGCAGGTGGCGGCTGCCGACGCCCTCCATCCGCTCCAGCGCTTCGTGGGGCGTGTCGCCGCACTCGATGACGGCGCGGGGCTCGCTCATCACCTCGCGGATGGGCACCTCGGCGGGGTCGCGCCGGTGGACGACGACGCGGCTCAGCAGGTCGCGCTCGGAGAAGATGCCGCAGAGCTTCCCGTCCGCGTCGAGGACACAGACGGCGCCGATCTTGCGGCTGGCCATATACTGTGCGGCGTCCAGCGCCGTCGCCGTCTCTTTGACGAAGTAGGGTTCGCGGTCGCAGACCACGTGCCTGATGGTAAGCATACGCCTCAACTCCCTCCTGCCGTTCGTGTTGACAGAGCGCGCACATTATAGCGGCACGGCCGCCGCCGCCCGAAGGTTTTTTCGGCTGAAGCTTGTCCCTCTTTTCTCATCCACGCGGCGCGTGGCGCAGGGCGGCGGCGGCTCGGGCCCAAGCTAGATGCCGTCGAAGAGGCTTCCCTGCGGTGAAGGCCGGCGGAAGGTGCTCGGGCGCTCGGGGTAGTCGTGGACGTCCTCGCCGTTGAAGCCGAGGCGCGCGCAGTGGACGCGGAAGCTCTGTTCGATGAGCTGCCAGTAGACGCCGCTGCCCTGCATACGCTCGCCGAACTCCGACGAATTGAGGCGTCCGCCGCGCACCTCCCGCTGGCGGGCGAGGACGCGCTCGGCCTTCGTCGGCAGGCGCTCGCGCAGACGCTGCTCGAAGTAGGGGGCGACGTTGCCGGGCAGGCGCAGAAGGTTGATGAAGGCGCGCCGCGCACCCGCCTCCTTCGCGCGCTTGAGCAGCTCGGGGATGTGCGGGTCGCTCAGGCCGGGGATAACGGGCGCGATGGCAAGGCCGACGGGGACGCCCGCCTCGGCCAGCTCTGCCATCGCGCGGAAGCGCGCGGCCGGCAGTGGCGCGGTCGGCTCCAGCGCTTTCGACGTCTCGTCGTCCGCGAACGGTATCGAGAAGAAGACGCTGGCGGCGGCCTCGCGCGCGAGCGCCGAGAGCAGGTCCCGGTCGCGGCGCACGAGCGCCGACTTGGTGACGATGCCCACGGGGTTGCGGAACTCCAGGCAGACTTCGAGGCAGCGGCGCGTCAGCCTGTAGTTGGCTTCGAGCGGGATGTAGGGGTCGGAGGTGAAGGAGAAGACGACCGTCTGCCCGCGCCAGGAGGGGCGCATGAACTCCTGGCGCAGCAGTTCGGGCGCGCGCACCTTGGCGACGATCTTCGTCTCGAAGTCGGTGCCCGCGCCGAAGCCCAGGTACTCGTGCGTCGGGCGGCTGAAGCAGTAGCTGCACGCGTGCGTACAGCCGCGGTAGCAGTTGACCGAGTAGTCGAAGCCGACGTCCGGGCTCTTGTTGTGGGTGATGATGCTGCGCGTCTCGGTCTCCTCGAAGACCTCGACCCGCGCGTCGGGCGGCTCGCCGATCCACTCGACGCTCGTGGAGAGCCAGGGGTTCGGCGGATTTTCGACGTAACGCATTAGCGCACTCCGGACCGGGAGCCAGTTGTGTTATCGGGAGATGATTTCCTGAGGTGACTTTATGATATACATTTTTTCGCACCCTGTCATTCGGCCCACACGGCCGGGAGGATGAGGATGAACACGCCGTTTGAAAGAGTCGTCCCCGCCACAGCGCCGCGCCGTCTCCTGCTCGCCGCGGCGCTGTGCCTGGCGGCCACCTGCCGCGCCCCGCATGCGCAGGCGACCACAGGCACACAGGCCGGCGTTGGTCGCGCCGCCGCTTCACGCGGCGCCGACCGGCCCGCCGAAGGGTTTCAAATCCCGCTCGTCACCATCGGCGCGCGTGGCGAACTCCGCCTCGACGGGAAGCGCACCGGAACCACCGCACGCACGGAACCGCTCACCAGGCGGCTGGCAGAAATCTTCCGCCGCCGCGAGCGCGCACGCGATGGCGCCTCGCAGGGCACGCTCGCAGACGGCGGCGCACAGGAGCGCGCCGTCATCGTCATGGCGCGGCGGAGCGTGAATTACGCCTCCCTCCGTCGGGTCCTCGACGCGGTGAAGAGTGCCGGGGCGGCCACCGTCAGGCTGGTCGAAACCGACGAGCAGCTTCTCGGCGCGAGGCGTGAGCTGGACACGGCCCCGGCGCCGGCCGAGCCCGCGGGCGCCGGGGTGGGAAACGTCGGCCCGCCCTCTGAACCGCGCGACCCTCTCCACGACCCGGCGGTAATCAAAGACTTGTCCGTCATCATCAGCATCGCCCCGGACAACCGTATTTACGTCGGGCGCCGCCCCGTGGCACTGGAAGAACTCGAAGCGGTCACCCGTTCCCTGACGCGCGAACTGCCGGAGGCCAAGAGGGTCGTCTACATCAGGGCCCACCTCGACGCCACCTACAAGCTGGTCGTCGACGTCATCGACGCGGTCAAGAGGGGCGGGGTGAAACAGATCGGACTCGTGACGGACAGAAATGAGCGGGAGTGAGCGCGGGCGGCGGGGCTCAACGCTGCTGGGCATGCCAGGTGACGAAAAAGAGGCGGTAACGGTCGGGGTCTTCGAGCGTGACGAAGCGGCCGCCCCAGCCCTCGTCCGACGGCGGCTCGACGCCGAGGCCCCCGGCGCGCGCGAAGTCGTAGAAGTCGTCCACGTCCTCGACCGTGAGGAAGAAGTGAACGCCGCGGCCGCGGCGCGCCATCGCGAGCGGCACCTGCGCCAGCATCAGCCGCAGTTGGCCCGCGCGCAGCGTCGCCATCGGCGGCTCGGCTTCCGGGGCGTGTGCTTCGACCTCGAACCCCAGCCCCGTGTGATAGAAGTCGAGCGACTCCTCCAGGCTGTTGACTTCGAGGAACAGCAGTTCCAGACCCTTCACGCGCATCGTTTCAGACGGCCCTCAGCAGCAGGTAGACGCCGTACCCTCCGCACAGCACGCACGCCCAGAAGAAGAGTTCCTGCGCCCAGACGAGGCGGCGCACGGGGTGGCGCGGCCCGACCTGTGCGCGCGCGAAGGTGAGCGCGCCGTGCGCCATCAGGACGGCGAAGGCCGCCAGCCCGAACCCGAGCAGCGCGAGCGGCCAGAGGAAGACGACGTAGTGGGCCTTGACGAGGAGGAGCAGCACGACCCCCGCCAGCAGGCACAGGAGCGCCCCGACGATGCGGCCGCTCAGGGGATCGGCCTGTGCGCCGGGCGAGCTGACGGGTGTGTGCGCCCTGTAGGCGTAGCGCGCAGGCCCTGCGCGACGCGCGTCGTAGGCGCGGCGGGCTTCGGCGTCGCCGAGGACGCGCCAGGCCTCGTTGACGGCCTTCATCTCCTCCTCGTCGCCGCCGCGGTCGGGGTGGTGTCGCCGCGCCAGCCTCTTGTAGCGGCGCTCGATCTCCTCGCGCGCCTCACCCTCGCCCGCGCCCAGAGTCGAATAGTGGTCCCTCTCGCGTCCCGCGCCGCTCATCTTCCGTCCGGCACTGCTGCCCTGCTCCTTTGCGCCCGATAGTAAACCGGCCGCAGCCGCCCGTCCACACTTCCGCCGCGGCCCGGCAGGCCGCGTGGCGCGGTGTGTTAAGCTTTCTAAAACTTCAGGCGTGACGCGAGAGGCGGGACGATGGCGCTGACTTACGCACCGGGCGACGACCTGGTCTTTCAGATGGAGAGCGGCTTCGGTTTGATGCGCGTGCTGGCGTCCGAGGGCGAAGGGGCCGGGGCTGTCTGGCACGTCCTGGTCTACCACGACTTCTACCCGGACGTGGAGTCGGCCGAGGCCGCGCTCGCGGGCCCCGCCGCGCTCGCCGTGCGCGAGCCCCACATCGCCCTGACCGCGCACGCCTTCGAGAAGACGCTGGCCGCGCTCCTCCTCAACCGCCCCATCGCCGAAGAGGAGTTGGAGCCGCTCGCGCGCTGGAGGCGTGAGGGCGGGGCGGTCCACGACCGTTCCCTGCTCCTCATGCTCGGCATGCGCTGAGCAGAGGCGCTTCACCTGGGCGTGATGCTTATCCCCTTCTGCGCGCGTTCGAGCAATCCTTTCGAGACCGCCTCCCACTGCCCTACGGCACGCCCGCCTTTGGACAGGTCGGCCGCGGTCAGCCCCGTCCCGCTCAGGTCTTCCAGATAGATAATCATCAGCTCGCTACGCTTCGAGGCGTCGACCAGGTGGACGAGCCGCTGCCAGAGCACCTGTTCGCTCGCCAGGGTGAAGCCCTTCGAGGCGAGGAAGGAGCGCGCGTGGTCGCCGTCCGAGATTTTGTTGGCCGGGCGCGTGGAGAGCGACGCGTCGGGCGCAGGGATGCGCCGGGCCGCAGCGTCGGCGATGAAGTCGAGGCCGCCGATGCGGACGACGTTCGTTGGGGTGTATTTGTAGGTGTGGGTGTTGCTCGGCAGGTAGCCTTCGAACTGCACCCAGTAGAGGCGCTTGACGCGCCCCCGCGCGTCGGCGTCGACGAAGAAGTGCTGCTCGGCGTTGGCGACGTCGTAGAGGATGAAGCTCTGGCCACCGGCGTACTTGAACGCCTTGTCGAACTTGATGCGGACGCGCGGCGCCTCCGGCGAGGTCAGCGTCTGCCCCTTAACCTTCCGCGAGACGGGTGCCGCCGCGACGCCCTGGCCCCCGGCCGACGGGCTCGCCGGTGTCTGCGCCTGCCCCCACGCCGCAGGCACGCCGCACACGAGCAGGATGCCGAAAATAATCGCCCTCTTCACTAGCGGAGTCCTCCTGGGTGAGATGCTAAATGGCTAACGAAGCGGAGGGCTCCCGGGTTCCGAGGTATCGGCCGCGCACGCGGTGTGCCCGCCCTCAGGGTCCGAAGCGCTGCCGGTATTCGGCCGAGGTGATGAAAGCCTTGACCATCTCGGCCTCGATGTAGTTGCCGTTGAATCTTTCCAGCTTGTCGAGCCAGAAGTTGTAGCCGGAGAGGTCCGCGTCGGGCTCGCTGTCGGGGTCGCGCCGCAGGTAGCCGTAGTACTGCATGAGGACGAAGGCGCGCGTGAACCAGAGGTGCTTGACCTCCGGGCCGTCGGCGACTTCGAGCAGCACGCGGCTCCGGGTCTTCGTGCCCTGGTCGAGCGCGGCGACCAGCGCGTCGCGTTCGGCCGCGGGCGGGGTCACCATCGAGTTCTGGTAAAGCCTTTCGACGAAGGCGCGGTTGGAGAGCGCGTCGAACCTGCCCCGGAACGAGCCTCGCGCTGCGAACTCGTCGGCGAAACTCTGCCGGTTGGCCTCAAGCCGGCCGCGCCAGTCGCCCTGCCCGACGACGATTCCCCGGCTCGCCCTCTGCGTGTCCGAGATGAATCCCGCGTACCGTTGAAGCTCGCCAGCCGCCCTGTAGATGCGGTAGACGAAGTAGCCCGTCTCCTGAAACTCTATCGAGAGAAAGAAGGCCGCCGAGACGTTGACCCGCTTGACCTCGCGGCAACGCGCGTCCGCGCCGCAGCCTTCGATCTCACCCGTCCAGAAGGCGAGCCCCTCGGGGTCGGGCTCGCGGTTAAGGAAGTCGTGGTAGTGCTGGCGGACGAAGAAGGTCGTCTCGTCAATGCGGTTGACGACCGGTGCGCCCTGGTCGTCGTCCTCGATAATAACGGTGATGTCGGGATTCCAGAGGGCGACCGGACCGCTGGGGCCGAAGAGGCGAAGGTTGAACTCTTCTGCGCCCTCGGGGACGCCGTCGTCGGTGATGAGCACTTCGATGGTCTTGCGCGCCTCGCCGGGTGCGAAGAAGAGCGTGCCGCCGGTGGTGGTGTAATCGGAGCGCTCACGCGCGCTCGCATCGGAAGTGCTGTAACGGACGCTGACCGCGGCCGAGAGGTCGCCGTAGCGCACGACCTCGATGCTCTTGCGGTGCGCGGGGTCGCTCTCCGAGACGTTGGTCCTCGAAGTCTCGAAGCCGACGGCCGAAGGCTCGGCCGCCTGACCGAACTGGCCGCGAATCTCCCCCCCGGGGAAGGCCGTGCTGTGGACGTTGACGTAGAAGAGCCCGGCCTTGAGATCGCTCGCCTGCTGCGGGGTGAGCGTGAGCTTGAAATCCTCGAAGCCGCCCGCCGGCAGCCCGAAGAGGGGGGGCGCTGACTGCCCGCGCGAGGCCGGACCGTGGATGTGCGCGGCAGTCTGTGGCGCCGAGAGGCCGCCGAACCGGAGCGAGACGTGCGCGGTCTTGTCGTCGGCGTCGAGCAGCAGCGTCGCACGCCCCGTGCCCCGCGAGTCGTTCGGCGGCGTCTCCTCCCCCCCACCGAGGGCGGCCGTGAAGAGCGTCGGCCGGGCGTGGACCTGATAGACCGCGCCGTTCGAGAGCGAGACGACGTAGAGGCTGCCGCCGCCCGGCTCCGTGCGGATGTCGGTCGTGACGCCGAAGTCGCGCCCGACGACGAGGCCCTCGCTCTCGGAGAGGTCGAACTTGTCTGCGTTGTCCGCGACCCGGTCGGCGAGGCGCGCGTCCGTCGTCGAGAGTTGTTCGCGGTCGGCGCTCAGCTCGAAGCGCATGAGGTAGCCGCCGAGCAGCGTCGTGCGCGAGGCGCCGACGAAGAGGTCGCCCGCGAACTGCTCGCCGAGCCCCGCGCCGCGCGCGAAGCCGATGGGCGAGGGCGCGACGGCGTACTTCCAGCTGAACTTGGGCTCGGCGTAGTGAGAGCCCGGCAGCATGAAGAGCCGCGCGAGCGCCTCGGCCGGCGTGTCGGCGATGTTCGAGGGCGGCCAGCGGTTCTGCTGGAGGCTCGCGCCGCGCGCCGTCTCGATGGCCTTGAACTCCGCGACGCGCGAGGACGGGCCCATCAACTGTATCCAGCCGCCGTTGAATCCGGCCTCGACGCGGTTGATCTCGTCGAAGGCGTCGTCGCCGTTCTCCTGCGTCCAGAGCGCGCCACCGACGGGGTCGAAGTCCATCCCAAAGCTGTTGCGCACGCCGTAGGCGAAGACCTTACGGATATTGACCTGGGCCTCGCCCGTGCGCACGGCCGGGCTCCCCACGAAGGGGTTGTCGGGAGGGGTCGAGCCGTCGTCGTTCAGCCGGAGGATGACGCCCGAGAGGTGCGCATCGTCGGGCTCGGGGCCGCCGTGCTGGTCGTCGGGGATGACCGCGCCGGGGCAGACGTTGGTCGGGCCGCAGGTGAGGTTCTGCATCAGGCCGCGGCGGCCCAGGTCGCCCGCGACGACGTAGAGCTTGCCGTCGGGGCCGAAGCGCAGGACGCCGCCGTTGTGGTTGCCGCGCGCGGGCTGGCCCGCGTCAGACTGTTGCGCGCGCAGGCGCAAGAGCGTGCGGTCGAACGAGAGGCGCGCGCCGTCCCAGACGAAACGGTCGACGCGGTTGCCGAGCAGCGGCACGTCCTCAACGGCCGTCGTGTCCGCGCCCGTCGCGCTCTCGGTCCAGTAGAGATAGGCGAAGCCGTTGGCGTCGAAGCTCGGGTGGAGGGCTATCCCGAGCAGGCCGCGCTCGGAGGCGCTGTTGACGCCGAGGTCGAGGGCTATCCCCTTCAACGAGCCGCCCTTCACGCGCAGCACGCGCCCCGTGGCCTTCTCCAGCACGAAGAAATCGTCGGGACCTAGGAAGGCGAGCCCCGTCGGCTGGTTGAGCCCCGAGACGATTTTGCGGACACCGAGCCCGGGCACGGTCATCGAGGGCTCCGCCGACTGCGGCGCGACCGACAGTGCGTGCGTCACGCTGTTGTTCGCGGTCAGGGGGTCGTTCTGGAGCGCCCGGGCGGTCGTCGTCGTGTTGATGACGCCGGGCGTCTGCGTCCGGATGACGAAGTCGAACGTCCGGCTCTGCCCCGCGGCGAGGGCCGGGGGGTGGCAGTCGTAGCCGACGAATGAGCCGGCGGGGACTGCCTGACAGTACTCGCCACCCGCGCCTTCCGTGAGGGTGCCGAAGCTGGTCGGCAGCAGCGTGACGAGGTGGATGGAGGTGGCCGTCGCGGGGCCGTTGTTGGTGAGAGTGACGGTGTAACGGATGTCGGCGTTCGTCTGCGCGGGGTTCGGCGAGACCGTCTGCGTGACGGCGAGGTCGGCGTCGTCCTGCGAGACGACGTTCAGCGTCGCCTGCGCCGTGCGCGTGAGCTGGCCCGCAGACGCATTGACGTTCAGCGTGCTGGTGCCCGCGGGCGTGTCCCCCGCGGCGACGACCGAGAGCACGGAACTCCGCGGGGAGGCGTCGTCGATCTGGACGACCGCGGGCTGGAAGGACGAGACGGCGTTCGGGGGGAGCCCCGAAAGGTCGAGTGTGACGCCGCCGCTGAAGCCGTTGAGGGGCGTGATGGTGACGTCGTAGGTGACGGCCGCGCCCCCGCGGACGACCGTGCGCGAGGAGGGCGTGACCGTCAGGCGGAAGTCCGGGGCGGGCGGCTCGAAGGCGGCCGACTTGAAGGTGAAGTAGATGTTGTCGCCCGAGCTGTTCTGGTCGCCGTTGGCCTGGTTGCCCGAGACGTAGAAGGTGATGGGCCCGACGTCCTCCGCAGGGGCGGTCCACCTGAAGGTCCAGACCGCGCCGTTCTGCTGCCCCGCGAAAGTCCCCTTCTGCGTGTGCTCGACGTACTCGCGCGCGGGGAAAGGCCCTTCGCCGCTGATGACCCGCGTGAGGTCGTCGGCCGGGGCGAAGGCCCCCGCCTTCTGATCCGCGGCATCGAGCGCCGTCAGTTGGAACCCCCAGCGGACTCGCGTGGGGTCGGCGGTCCCGTGCGTGACGGTCAGGTCGTAGGTCTGCCCCGGGCGATACTTCTCGGGCGCGCCGAGGGCGAGAGTGCCGCTGCTCTGCGCGGGCGTCGTGTGGCAGTCGGAGCAGTCGAGCTCGCCCGGCGCGCGCGTGAAGCCGGCGGGCGGGCCCGAGGAGTAGGCGCGCGCGTGAGGGTTGGCCCCGTTCTCGGTGAGGAGCAGCACGGCCGTGAAGGCGGCGAAGGCGAGGAGGGCGAGGATTTTGAGCTTAAACATTACCGTATGGCACAGAGAGCCCGGGCGGGGCGGAACGGGCCGCCGACGCGCGCCCACATCACGACATGAAGCCGAGGTCGGCCGTGGGGAAGCGGTTGAGCAGCGGGAAGACCGCCGGGAGGTCGGCCGCGGGGAGGCCGTACCAGGAGGCGAGCGTCGCCGCGTACTGCTCGACGGAGGTCGTCGGAATCCAGCGGCCGCGCGAGTCGGCGTCGTCGGGGCCGTTCGTGACGAGGGTCGGGAAGGTGCCGTAGAAGTCGCCGCCGCGCACCGCGCCGCCCAGCACGAGGTGGTGGTTGCCCCAGCCGTGGTCGGAGCCGACGACCGCGCCCGAACCCGCCGGCTGAAGCGTGCGGCCGAAGTCGGAGAGCGTGAAGGTCGTCACGTCCCGCGTCACGTCGCTCCCGATGTAGAAGCCGCTCGCGGGGTTCCCCAGCTCGTTCTTGAGCAGGCTGTAGAAGGCGTTCAGGGCCTGGCTCAACTGGAGCAGGAGGTTGTCCTGCGTGTTGCCGTTCGCGCCGCGCTGGTTCGAGTGCGTGTCGTAGCCGCCGGCCTGGACGAAAAAGACCTGCCGCTTCATCCCGAACCTCCCGCGCTCGGCGATGACGCGGCCGACCTGTAGGAGCTGCCGGCCGAGCGAGGTCCCGGGAAAGACGGTCGAGAAGTTCCTGAAGCCGACGTTCGAGAGCTGCTGGCTGGTCTGGAGGGCGCTCGCGCGCGTGTCGGCCGCCGCGCGGACGAGGCGGTTCGAGAGGTCCGCGGCCCTTATCTCGTCGAAAGCCACGCGGCGCGTGGCGACTTCCGCGGGGATGCCCGTCATGTTGAGCGGGAGCAGACCCGCGAGCGATGTCGTGGCGTCGGCGATGGCGAGCTGCCGCGTCGCGTTCCCCGTCAGGAAGGTGCTGACGCCCGCGATGGAGACCGAGTGCGAGAAGGTCGAAGGCAGGTTGAGGGCCGCCATGCGGTCGGCCATGCGCCCGCCCCAGCCTGTCTGGCTGACCGAGTCGGCGACGGATGTCTGCCAGAGCATGACCTGGTCGGAGTGCGAGAAGAGCTGGAGGGGCTTGCGCGCCGAGCCGTTGCGGTAGGTCGCGCGCGTCAGCGGCTCGACGAGCGGGCCGGTGTTGCAGACGACGGCGAGCCGGCCCTGGTCGAAGAGCGCCTTCATCTCGGGCATGTTCGGGTGGAGCCCGAACATGCGCCCGCCCTGACTCGCAGGGCTGATGGGGAGCTGGTTCGCCTGCGCCTCCGTGAGCGCGAGCCCGGAGGAGGCTCGCGCGCCGCTGTACTCGGCCCAGCCCGCGGGGTCGAGCGGGACGACCATGTTGTTGCCGTCGTTGCCGCCGTTGAGGAAGACGCAGACGAGCGCGCGGTAGTCGTTGGCCGACTGCGCGTAGGCGTCCAGCAGCCCGAAGCTCTCGACGGTGGAGGCGAGCGCCGCGCCGCCCAGGGCGCAGGCGGCCGTGCGTAGGAAGTCTCTGCGTGTCTGTGCCATGGGTCGGTTCACCTCTGCACGTCGTAGTGCGGCGAAGTCAGGACGAGGTAGGCGGCCGTCTGCGAACGGTGGCGGACGGCGAGCGCATCGTTGGCCGCGACGGCCTTCAAAGCCCTCTTCACGGACTCGCGCACCTGCGCCGGCATCGTGCCGTGGAGGAGCAGCGCGTCGAAGTAGTTGACCAGATTCTCGGCCTGCTCGTCGGTCAAAGGCTTGCCGAACTCGCCCGCCAGCGCGTCCGGGGCGACCCAGGTGAGGTGCGTCCCAGTCGGGTTGTTCGTGCCGGCGACCACGCCCGAGTAGATGAGCGTGTTGACGACGTTGGCGCGCCTGAGCGTCGTCGTGGTGTAGAAAATCTGGAAGGCCGGCCCCAAGGTCTTCGTCCCCGGCAGCTCATAGTCGGGCGCGTAGTAGCTGAAGACGGTGGGCGGCTGGAAGAGCGGCTGGTCGAGCTGCGCCGTCATGTCGCCGCCGCCGCTGAACGAGGCGAGCACCCCGTCGCTGTTGGCCTCGAGCGCGCGCAGGACGTTCGCAAGGTACTGCACCGGCTCGCGCAGGCGGCCGTAGTCGGAGGCGGTCTTCACGTCGCCGCGCGCCTCGGGGTCGAGCAGGACGGCGCGGACGACCGCCTTCATGTTCCCGCGTGTCGAGCCGCAGAGGGCGTCGGGGTAGAGCCCCTGGCAGTCGTCGTTGAAGGCGGCGGCGACGCGGCCGACGTAGGCCGGTGAGGGGTTACTGGTCACGAGGTGCTGGATGAGCTGCTTCGAGATGAACGGGCCGACGTTCGGGTGGTTGAAGATGACGTCGAGCGCCGCCTCCAGCTCCGACCGGGCGCACGCCGCGTTTGCCTGGCCGAGCGCGCCGGGGCAGCCCGGGAGGCTGGTCCCGAAAAGCGTCTTCGCGCCGGTGTCATGCTGGGGCGTCGAGTTGCTGATGCGCGGCACCAGTGGGTCGCGGAAGTTGACCGCGCCCGCTGGCGGGTTGCCAACCTGTAGGTCCGGCGCGAACCGCCAGCCCGTGAAGACGCGTGTGAACTCGTTGACGTTGGTCTGCGTGTAGCTCGGGACGGGCTGCCCCCGCGCGTCGAGGACGGGCGTGCCGTCGGGCCTGAGCTGGTTGACGCCAATGGAGAAGAGCTGGAGTATCTCGCGGGCGTAGTTCTCATTCGGGCTCGCCGCGGTCGACTGGTTCATGTTGAGGTACTCGCCCATCGCAGGGTTGAGCGTGATCTCGCCGAGCAGCGTGCGGAAGTTGCCGAAGGCCCCGCGGTCGAGCACCTGGAGGTAAGGCGTCATCTGGAACCCGAACGGGATGTCGCTGTTCGAGACGACGAAAATCTGGTGGAGCGCGAAGGCCACGCGCTGGCGGAGCTGGTTGCTGCGGCGCACGAGCCCCTGCGGGTCCGCGGCGTCGGCCACGGCGAGCGCGTTCTTGAAGAACTGCACCTGCACGGGGTAGATGCGGTACTTGTCGCGCAGGCAGTTGGCCTGTCTGTAGGTCGGGTCGGAGGGGTTGCTCGACGGGCAGGCGGTCGCCAGGTTCGCGTCGTTGGGCATGAACTCGAGGTCCGCGAAGTTCGAGCCCTTCGAGGGGTTGAGCGGCTGCGCGTTCAAC
>Ga0216309_1000057_pt1 | contig 17945 bp, 10 predicted proteins | sample Total_DNA_C_FD_161284 | JGI IMG/M metagenome (GOLD analysis project Ga0216309, IMG submission 161284) | Terrestrial sediment cell enrichment communities for BONCAT metagenomics from Utah, United States - Total_DNA_C | ecosystem: Environmental > Terrestrial > Deep subsurface > Rock core/Sediment ...
AGGATGGCCGAGGGCTTCAACAGCGCCAGCTCCGCACGTCCCAAGATACCGCGCGTCTCTTCGTTGAGCGGCACGTGGAGGGTCAGGACGTCCGAGCGGCGCAGGACCTCTTCGAAGCGCGTGCGGCCCTCACGCAGCTCCCCCGCCCCCTTCCGCTCCGAGACGAGGACCTCCATCCCGAAGGCGCGCGCCAGCCGCTCGACGCCGCGGCCGAGCGTTCCGTACCCCACGAGACCCAGCACGGAGCCGTGCAGGTCGCGTATCTCGCGCGTGTGCAGGCAGAACTGGTCGGCGCGCTGCCAAGCGCCCGCGCGCACGTCCTCCCTGTAGCCGATGAGGTTGCGGCTGAGCGCGAGCGCGAGCATCAGGACGTGCTCGGGCAGCGTCCGGCGCGCGTAGCCGCGGACGTTGCGGACCTCTATCCCACGCACGCGGCAGAACTCAAGGTCGATGTTATCCGTGCCCGTCGCAGCGACCGCAATCAGCCGGAGCGCGTCGAGGCGCGCCAGCAGTTCGGCGTCCAGGCGAAGCTTGTTGACGACGGCGACCGACGCGCCCTCAAGCCTCTCCGGCACCTCCTCGGGGCGCGTCGAGCCGTAGTCGCGCCAGACGTGCGGGAACGAGGGGCGGCGCAGCTCGGCGCGCAAAGTGTCGCGTTCGAGAAAGACGATGGTCTCCATAAGCTTTCGGGACGGGTCGCTCGGCGGGCACGTCAAAGGTTTCCGGGCGTCGCCGTGCGGCGTCCTCCGGGGCGCATCGTAGCATTGTTCGTGAGGGGTCACACGTGAGTCGCGGCTTCGCGCGGAGGGTCGGGAGGTGCCTGCGGCCTGCGCGCCGCGCAGAACCTCTTCGCCACCGGGTGGTGAAGGGGAATTCGGAGTGCGGAGTGCGGATTGAAAGAAGGATGAGAGCCGCGCTCCCTTCAGTCTTCTTCCAATCCGCAATCCGCAATCGAGGTGGGGGAGATTAATGGCCTGGCTCTATCTGTTCGTCGCGGGGTTGATGGAGGTGGCTTGGGCGGTGGGGCTCAAGTATACGCAGGGGTTCACGCGGCTGTGGCCGAGTCTCTGGACGGGGGCGGCGCTCGTGCTCTCGATGCTGCTGCTGGCGGCGGCCTTGAGGTCGCTACCCCTGGGGACGGCCTACGCCGTCTGGACCGGCATCGGCGCGATCGGCACCGCCTGCCTCGGCATGCTCCTCTTCGGCGAGCCCGCGAACGCGCCCCGCCTCGCCTGCATCGCCCTCATCGTCGCCGGCGTCATCGGCCTCAAGCTCGTCTCGGCCGACTAGCACGCGCCGGCTAGTGCAGGAGCGGGACGAGCAGTTTGACGAGCGCGACGACGACGAAGATGCCGACTATGTCGAGCAGCACGCCGTAGCGAATCATGCGTGCGAGCGGGACGAGCCCCGAGCCGTAGACGATGGCGTTGCAGGGGGTCGAGACGGGCAGCATGAAGCCGAGGCTCGCGCCCAGCGTCGCGCCGAGCGCCGGCTCCAGCGGGTCCGCGCCCTGCGCGCGCGCGATGGCGATGACGACCGGCACGACCATCGTCGCCGAGGCCGTGTTCGAGGTGGCCTCCGACGTGACGACCGCGACGACGACTGATGCGAACAGAAGCCCCGTCCCACCGCCGACGGGCAGAAGACCCGTCAGCCCGCGCCCGACCGCCTCGGCCAGCCCCGTGCTGATCGACAGCGTGCCGAGCGCGACCCCGCCGCCGTAGAGCAGCACCACGCCCCAGTCTATCTTGACCGCCTCTTCCCAGTTGATGGCGCGCTCGCCGCCGTCGCCCGGGAGCAGGAAGAGGAGCGACGCCCCGACGACGGCCGCCACCGCCTCCGGGACGCTGCCGTTGACGCTCCGGTAGAGGGCGCTCTGGTCCCCCGCGGCGAGGGCGACTATGCCCGGCACGACCCACAGCGTGACGGTGACGAGGAAGGCCAGGAGCGCCGACTTCTGCCCGCGCGTCCAGCCGCCCAGGCGCTCGCGCTCGCGCGTCAGCATCTCGCGGCTCCCCTCGATCTCGCGCACCCCGGCGGGCGCGAGCCAGTTGAGGTAGACGAAGAGCCAGAGGAAGAGGACGAGGACGACCGGCGTGCCGATGAGCGCCCACTTGAAGAAGGGGAACTCGACGCCCGTCTGCTGGCGGATGAAGCCGAGCCCGATGACGTTGGGCGGCGTCCCGATGGGCGTGGCCAGGCCGCCGATGGAGGCCGAGAACGAGGTCATCAGCATGAGTGCCGTCGCGTAGGCGCGATTGACGCGCACGCCGCCCTCGCGCTCCTGCTCGAAGAGGAAGGCGAGGATGGCCATGCCGATGGCGAACATCATCGCCGTCGTCGCCGTGTTCGAAATCCAGGCCGAGATGAAGGCCGTCACCGCGCCGAAGGCGAAGAGGATGCGCGAGGGGCGCGCGCCGACCCAGCGCAGTGAGAGCACGCCGAAGGCGAGCCGTCGGTCGAGCCGGTGGAGGAAGATGGCGCGCGCCAGCATGAACGACCCGATGAAGAGGAACATCAGCGGGTCCGCGAAGGGCGCGAAGACCTCCCTCGACGGCGCCACCTTCAGGACCACGCACGCGGCCGCGCCGACGAGCGCCGTCACGGGCAGCGGCAGCGCCTCCGTGATCCAGAGCACCACGACCGCCGCCATCACGGCCGCCAGCCTCTGCGCCTCCGGCTTGAGCCCCCCGAGCGGCAGCAGCAGCAGCGCCAGGAAGACCGCGGGCGCCAGCGCGAAACCGGCCGTCCGCCGCCAGCGCTCGAAGCGCGCCTCGGCGGGGCTTATCCGTTCGACCGCTTCGACGGTTCTGTCCATAGGCGAAGTCCCGCGGCGCGGCGCGCGCGTGCCGCCGCGTCTTCAGGAGCGGAGCTGGATGTTGTAGGTCTTGATCTTGGAGTTGAGCGTGGTGGCGTTCATCCCCAGCAGGCGCGCGGCGCGCGACTGGTGGCCGCCCGTCTGGTCGAGGGCGCGGCGGATGATGTCGATCTCGAAGCGCCGCACCTCGTCGTAGAAGTTGACGCCGCGGCTCACGTCGAGCGCGCCCGTGCCGCCCGAGAGCGGCGCCGAGCCGACGGCCTTCGAGGGGTCGGCGATCTCGGCCGGCAGGCACTGGCGCGTGATCTCGGGGCCGGGCGCGATGACGACCGCGCGCTCGATGACGTTCTCCAGCTCGCGCACGTTGCCCGGCCACGTGTACTGCTCGAGGAGCGCCAGCACGTCGGGCGCGAGCTGGTCCGCGACGTCGCGGCCGTTCTCCTCGTTGTACTTGCGTATGAAGTGTTGCGCGAGCGCGAGCACGTCCTCGCGCCGGTCGCGCAGGGGCGGAAGCTCTATCGGGACGACGGCGAGGCGGTAATAGAGGTCTTCGCGGAACGAGCCCTGCCGGACGGCCTCCTTGAGGTCGATGTTGGTGGCGGCGACGATGCGCACGTCGACCTTGCGCGGCGCAGTGTCGCCCAAGGGGGTGAACTCGCGCTCCTGGAGGACGCGCAGGAGGCGCGCCTGCGTCTCGGGCGGGATGTCGCCGATCTCGTCGAGGAAGATCGAGCCGCCGTCGGCCACCTCGAAGAGCCCCTTCTTGGCGGCGACCGCGCCGGTGAAGGCGCCGCGCGTGTGGCCGAACAGCTCCGATTCGAGCAGCTCCGAGGGGATGTTCGAGGAGTTGACGGTGACGAAGGTCTTCTGCGCGCGCGGGCTCTGCATGTGGATGGCGCGCGCAATGAGCTCCTTGCCCGTGCCCGACTCGCCCGTGATGAGGACGGTCGAGCGCGCGGGCGCGACCTGGTCGACGAGCCGGAAGATGGCCTGCATCTTCTCCGAGCGGCCGATGATGGAGCCGCGCTCGACGCTGCGGCTCATGGCGCGCCGCAGGTTCTGCCGCTCCTCCTCCTTGCGCCGGCGCTTGATGCCGGAGGCGACCGTCTCGATGATCTGCTCGTTCTGGAAGGGCTTGCGGATGCAGCTGAAGGCGCCGTGCTCCCAGGCGCCGATGGCCGTGTCGAAGGTGGCGTAGGCGGTGATGATGATACAGACGGCCTCGGGGTCGGCCTTCAAAATCTCTTCGAGCGCGCGCAGGCCGCCCATGCCAGGCATCGAGACGTCTAAGAGTACGACGTCGTAGGCGCGGCGGCCGTAAGCCTCCAGCCCCTCCTCGCCCGTCTTCGCCAGGTCGACGCGGTAGCCCTCGGCCGAGAGCAACGTCTCCAGCACATCGCGCATGATCTCCTCGTCGTCCACGACGAGGACGGAACCTTTTCTCGCCATCCGGTGCGGTACCTCAAATGCGGAAACAAGTGACGAGTGACAGCCGGCGGGCTGCGGAGCCTTCGCGTTCTCCGCCCGCCGGCTGTCACTCGTCACTCATTTTATACCCGCGGCGGCCGGGGCGGCGAACGCCGCCGGCGCTCACTTGATGGAGGCGGCGTCCTTCGGCTTGAGCAGGCGGCGTCCTTCGGGCGCGTGGGCGGGGCGGCGGCGCTCGGCCGTGACGAAGAGCGTGTAGTCGTCGGCCTCGAAGCCGGCGACGCGGACGTAGACCTCCGCGCGGTTGATGTCCTCGGTGGCCGGCAGGCTCCCCATGTAGACGATGCGCCCGTCGGGGATGACGCCCCAGAGGATGTAGACGCTCGCGCCCACGGCCGAGGGCAGCGGCACGCCGCGGAAGTTGGCGCGCACGTAGGCGCGGCTGGCGCTCAGGGTGGCGCGCGCCGCCCCGCGCGCGTTCGGGGCGGCCGAGTCGCCTTCGAGCTCGATACGGCGGCCGCCGCCCCGCGAGACGAGCGCGTCGTCGACCTCCGTGTAGAAGTCGCCGGCCACGCGGCGCGTGCGCGTCCCCGAAGGTGACGGCGGCATGGGCACGCTTGGGACGCGCCCCGCCGGAGCGGCCGTGCGCCCGGTCGAAGCGTCGGCGCGCCCGGCCGCGTCGGCCCTCGACGGGTAGAGCGCCGCGGCCTCGTCGGCGCGCGTCGTGAGCACGGGGTCGCCGGGGCGCTCGACCTCGGCAGCGGCCTCGGCCGTGACGATGACGCCGTAGCGTTCGAGCCCGGCGGGGCGCTCAAAGGCGAGGCCCCCGTTGCCGCGCTCGTCGCGTCGCAGCTCGCCCAGGCGCACGATGCGTCCGCCGCTCACGGCCCAGACCACGTAGACGGCTGCGCCCGCGGCGACCGTCTGCGGGTCGGGCAGATTCATCGCCGTCAGGCGCGCCCGCCCGCCCGTCTCGCTCGCCTCGACCGTCAACTGCCCCGTGGCGCGCGTCGTCAGCGAACGCAGGCGGATGTCGACGCGCTGCTCCTGCCCCCGCGGGGCAGCGGCGGCGGCCGCGTGCGACAGCGCGGCGGCCAGCGCGAGCCCGAGGGCGGCGGCCGATGCCCCCCAAGACGGCCGCCGAACCTGTTTGCACTTGCTCATAAAGGTGAGAACCCGTCTTCTGATTCAGGGATGTGAAAGCGCGTGCGAGATTAGCATCGGCCGGGATAAAAGCAAGCGTTATTTCGCACGCAGAATCCGCCCCCGAAAGAACCCGCCGGCGCCCTCCACACGCGCGCGTGGGTGGACCAAAGGGCGTGGCATCGGAACGGGGCCCGTCAGGTCGTCACAAGACGCTGGTCGAGGCCAGGGCCTTCGCCAACGGCGCGACCGCGACCGCCAGCGCCTTCGTCAGCGTCGGCGGCAGTTGAGCGCGCCGGCAAGATAGGGTGGAAAAGAGGCGGGCGTCGACGGGGGCGCCCGCCTTATTGCATCGGACGTTCAGTGCGCCGGGCGCCGGGTCGCGGGCGGTTCTTCGCTGAGCGGCGGGGCGGCGTGGGGTCCGCGGCCGCCCCCTCCTGGTAAGCACGTGGGTCTTCTTCTACGGCCTGTTCCTCACGGTCATGCTGTCCGCACACAGCCTTGTGATTCTGGGGCTGCGCATCTTCGAGAGTCCGGCGGGGCCGGGGCCCGTCTACGACTTCCGCCTCTACGCGCTGCTGCTGGTCGGCGCGGTCTTCGGCTCGCAGGGCGTGAGGTACGTGCGCGCGTCGCGGATGCTCGCCGCACGGGCGCAAGGGGGCAGGCGCGAGGCGCTGCGCGCGACGCTCGTCGTGCTGGCGCTGGCCGTGCCGCTCATCCCGCTACAGTTCTTCGGGTTGGTGATGACGGCGGGCGGCCTCGTCACCCTGTGCGCGCTGGCGCTGCACAGGCCCGCGCGGGCTGCTTTTTACAGCGCCGCTCCGAGCGCCGCCCCGCCCGCCGTCTCGCTGGCTCGCGCTCGCTGAGGCCGGGGGCCGGACCCGAGGCCGCGGACCATATCTTCGAAGGCGGCGGCGACAGAGGTGCTGTTCGTCCGGGCCCTTTCAGCCGCGGGGTCCGCCGTTCCCGGCCTCCGGGGCGGGGATGGGTGCGGCGGACCCGAGATTTATGGCAGAATTCAAGAAGTCGTCCCCGGGGCTGTTGCCGGCGTTCGTGGTGCCGCTTGCGCCGGGCACGCACCTTTTGATATTCGGAAGCTGTTCGGCGTGCGCCGAGAGCGCCCGCCCCACGCGCGCGTCCGGCGGAGATCGGCGCGCCTGATAAACCCGACCCGTTCGAAGACGTGGTCGGCGCGTTATGAGCCACAAGATGTTGAAAAAAGCCCTCGTCACTTTGAGCCTGGCCGTACTTCTGACCGCCTCTCCCGACGGCGCACACGGTTCTTTCCACGCGCCCTCGGGGCCGGCGGGTCTTACCGTCGCTTCCAAAGGGCGTGAGGTCAAGCTCTTCGTCATCGCCCTCGACGACGGGGGCAGGACGGGCGAGAAGGTCGGCTGCAACGACAGCGTCGTCTCGGTCACGAGGAGGATTTCGGCAACGCGCGCGCCGCTGCACGCCGCGCTGGAGGAGCTGCTGAGTCTGCCCGAGAAGACCGGCCCGGGGCGTCGGATGCACAACGCCCTGCACCAGTCGAACCTGAAGCTCAAGCGTGCCTCGGTGCGCCGCGGCGAGGCCGTCATACACCTGTCCGGGTTACTGGTCACGGGCGGGGTCTGCGACGCCCCGCGCGTGCAGGCGCAGCTCGAACGGACCGCGCTTCAGTTCGCTTCGGTGCGGCGCGTGAGGGTCTACGTCAACAACAAGCCTCTGTCGGATTACCTTTCGGAGCGTGGATAGAATCCCTTCCGGACTACACCCACCCCGACAACACACCTCGACGCCACACCTCACGCCTTCAGCGCCATCGCCGTCGTCTAACACGCAGCCGGTCCGAAAATGGGATCAGGGGGGACGACCCGCCGTCCCTCCTTTGACCCGTCAGGTGGCGGGGTGATCCCAAGCGCCCGCTTTTTCCGCGTTGAGAATGGGCGAAGAAGACTACGGAAGACAGGCGGCGACTTAAAAGGGGGGACGTTCACGTTATGCACCGCTCCGCGCCCGTCAGGTCTCGCCCCGGCGTTCAACCACAGGGAAACCACTCGGTGAGGACAAACGAGATGCGGCTCAGGTTTTTACGCGCGACCACCGTCGCGCTGGCGCTCCTGTTGCCCGGCGCGGTCACGTCGACGGCGCAGGAACGCAGGCAGGTCATCAAGCAGCTGCGGTTCACGCGCGGCAGCATCTCCCAAACCTTAAAAGGGCAGGTGCGACCGGAAGGCAACAGGTACCTCTATTTCTTCAAGGCGCGCAAGGGACAGCGGCTCACCGTGCGTCTCGTCTCGCAAGATAACAACGCCGTCTGCGACGTCCACAGCCACGGAACCTTCGACGCCAATCCGGTGGTGGAGCAGACCGTCGACTGGACCGGCAAACTGCCCGAGGCCGACGCGGGACAATACAGCATCGAGGTCCACTCGACGGGCGGGCTCGCCCGATACGTGCTGGAAGTGACCATCCGTTAGCGGCTCTGACGTGCGCGTCACGCCTTACACGCTCGAAGTATCCGTGCGCCAGACACGGAAGGGACAAGATGGGACAGAATACTCGACGCCAACAACGGACCCGCATCGTGCGTGGCCTCTCGGCCCTCGCCCTCGTCTTCTCGCTGCTCTCCCCCGCTTTGGCGCAGACGCGCCGGCCCGCACCCCGGAAGAGGGGCGCAGCCTCCCCCGCCCCGGCCGCGCCAAGTGCGGGCGCGGCGCAGGGCTTCGCGGCCGAGCGCACGCTCGACCTGACGAAGCTCGTCCCTTCGCCGAAGAGTAGGGCGCTCGGGGCCTCCTACGCTTCGGGGAGCCTCCCGGCGCCCGCGCCGATGCCCCCGGGCACCGTCGCGGAGCAGGCCGTGGCGCTCGCCGTGCGGCTTAGTGCGGGCGACGAGGGCTCCATACCGGCGCTCTACGCCGCCGCCCTCGCCTCGGGCTTCGGCGTGCGCGAACAGGGCGGGGGCGTGCGCCGCGCCGCCGGCGGCGCGGGTCAGGGGCTGGTCTTCGAAGCCTGGCAGCTCGCGACTATGGCGAAGCTCTACGGCGACGGCTACGCGGTCGGCCTCGGCCGTCTGGCGTCGGCGCTCGGCGTGGCCGAGCCCGCCTTCGTCGGCGCGCCCTTCGCACAGATGCTCGTCGAGGACTTGCGCCGCGCCGCCGTCAGCGAGAACCTCTCCACGCGCTTCTGGGCGCAGTTCATCATCGAGCTCGGGCGGCAGGCCGAGCAGCCCTACGATCTCCTGTTGGACGAAGACGTCAACCGCGTGAGCTTCGACGCCGTGCAGCTCTCCTTCATCCTCACGCGCTTCGCAGCCGACCTCCACGTCACAGCAAAGCGCGGCCAGGCGGCCTCGCTCCGCGGAGCCCGGACCCGTGACGGCGTCCGCTTCGCCGCCGCCTCCTACGGCGGCGGCCCCAGGGTGCCCGCGATGCGCGTCGGCCGTCCGCGGCAGACGTACCCGGCCGCGCACGCCACCTTCACCCGCGCCTCTTTCGCGCCCGCCGGGGCAGACGCCGAGCCGGCTCTCGCGCAGGAGGCCGGCGGCGGCACCGCCCCGCAGCCGTGCCCGCTCCAGGAGATCGAGAGCATCATCCTCGATTACAACGCGACCATGACGACGACCGCCTTCGGCTCGCTGATGGGCTACCTGGAGGGCAAGGGAGTGGGCAGCGCCGGCAAGTGGGCCGGCATCGCGGGCAAGGCCAACATCGTCCTCACCCTCCTCAAGTTCATCGCCACCTATGCGGCCTTAAACGCCGAGGTGACGCTCGAGGGCGGGATGCTGACGCGCACCAAGACGACGCGGGACGGCGAGCGCAAGATGCTCACGGCGAAGCTCGCCATCGACACCGGCAAGTGGCAGGCGCTCAACTGCCTCCGCCCGGCGCTCAACGCGGCCGGGCTCGACTTCAGCCTGCCGGGCTCGGGCGCGCTCGCCGGCGTCCGCGTCCAGTGGCGGCTCATCGCCGGCGGCGACAACCGCGGCTACTGGGGGCGCGTCTGGCACACGGCCACCAACGTCAACAACATCCTCGACGGCAAGGGGACGGCGAACGACGGCGGGGCGGTCGTCTACCTCGACACGGCCCACGGCGCGACCCGTGACGAGGACAAGCATCACTACAACTACACGGACGACAACGGCGAGTCGAAGGTGCCGGCCGTCGGGCACGGGCAGGAGAAAGACCTCTCGAAGGAGAGGCTGAAGCCCGTCTACCGGCCGCTCGGCGTGAAGGTGGAAATTCAGGTCAAGACGATGAAGATCAAGGACGGGAAGGGCGCGGCCGGCACGCTCGGCGACCTCGCGGGCAACGTCCTCGCCGCGCTCACCGGCGACACCCTCGGCTCGCTCGTCGGCACCGCCGCCGAGACGGCCTACCGCGCGAACTGGTTCCCGTCGAAGGAATTCTACTTCCCCGTCAAGGACTGGGTGCCCTGCGACGGCGGCTGGCACGGCACGGTCACGGTCAAGCAGGAGCTGCGCGAGAACGTCGCCGAGACGAAGCGTCACCTCAACGGCGCGACGACCATCCACACCACGTCCAGGATTCACGAGTACACGGGGAAGATCACGGTCACGCCCGGGGGCGAAGAACGCGAGCTCAAGGCCTCCGCCGTGTCGGAGCTGTTCGACCGCACCTACTCTTTCGACAGCACCATGTTCTACGAATACTGCGGCGAGTCGCGCCGCCTCTTCACCCAGGAGGGCAGGGATACGAAGTACGTGGAGGGGAAGCACCTCGACAACGACCCCAGCCTCTCCGTCAGCGAGACGTCGCCCGGCGTCTTCAGCCTGAGTGCCGGCATCGAGGGCTTCAAGGCGGCCTACACGGACCGGCAGCAGCTGAACTTCAAGAACCACTGCGAGGAGTACTGCGACCACAAGGACTCGGACGAAACGACGAAGGGCGAGGAGACAGTCGACAGAATCTCCGTCCAGCTCGAAGACATCACGCCGGCGGACCCGAACGAGCCGCACATCCTGCGCGGCAGCCGCACGTTTGACGAAGGACTCTTCAAGACCACCGTCACCTGGAACCTCGCGCGCTGCCAGTGAGTCCGCGCCGCGAGGACGCCGAAAGCGCGGGACGCCGTGTGCCTCGTCGTGCCCCGGAGCTACTGCCCGAAGCGGCGCCGGTACTCGATGGACGAGACGAACGCCTTGACCATCTCGGCCGCGACGAAGTCGCCCCGGAACTCTTCGAGCTTCGAGAGCCAGAAGTTGTAGCCGGCGAAGTCAGAGTCGGGGCCCGAGTCGGGGTCGCGCCTGAGGTAGCCGAAGTACTGCATCAGCACGAAGGCGCGGTTGAACTCGCGGCGCGTGAACTCGGCCGACTCGGCCACCTGCCGGAGCGCGACGGCGCGACCCTGCGCCGTGTTGTTCGAGGCGAGTTGTGCGACGAGCCCTTCGCGCTCCCCCGGCGCGAGCGAGCCGCCCGTGTTGGCGTCGAGCGCGCCCACGAACTCCGACGGGCTCATCCCCGCCGGGTAGCGCGCGAGGAACTCGGGGCGCTGCACCCAGGCCGCGAAGAACGCCTGCTTGTTCGCCTCCAGCTGCGAACGCCACTCGCCCTGGTGGACGACCACGCCCTGGCCGATGGTCTGGGTGTCGGCCGTCAGCCGCCCGAAGGTGACGGGCACGGGCTTGCCCGCGATGTCGCCGAACGAGGCCTTGTGGGTGCGGTAGACGAGGTAGCCCGTCTCCTGGAACTCTATCGAGAGGAAGAAGGCGGCCGAGGCGTTCACGCGCCGGACCTCGCGGCACGCGGGCGCGGCGCCGCACTCTTCGATGCCCTGCGTCCAGAACCGGAGGCCGGCGGCGTCGGGCTCGCGCGAGAGGAAGTCGCGGTAGTGCTGCGCGACGAAGAACTCCGAGCCCTCGACGGCGTTGGCGGGCGAGGCGGCGAAGTCGGCCGTCTGGTGCGAGCCCGGGTTGTTGAAGGTGCGGCTCGGCGGACCGAAGCTCAACCCCTCCTTCCAGGGCACGACGGAGTGCGTGCCCGACGTCGAGACGTAACCGAAGAGGTAGCGCCCGGCGGCGTCCGTCTCGGTCGTCGCGCTCTGCGACCCCGAGAGCGTAAGGGTCACGCCGGCCACGCCGTTGCCCTGCGCGTCCGTGATGCGCCCGGCGACGTTGACGGCCCGCGGCGGCGCGTCGCCGTCGAGCACGCCGTCGCCGTCGCGGTCGATGCTCAGGCGCCGCCCCTGCCCCGGGAGCACAGCCATGTAGGTCAGCTCGCCGCCCGCGCCCGCCGCGTCGAGCAGCTCCTGGCGCGTCACCTGCCGCTCGCCCGCCCGGTCGGTGTCGAACTTGTCGGTCAGCTTGGTGTAGAGGAAGCTGCGGTGCTCGCCCTTGTAGATGCCGCGCACGACGAGGTCGCAGCTGTTCCTCAGCACCTGTTGAAAGAACAGGTTGAGGCGCGCGAGCACCTCGGGCGAGTTCTTGTTCTCGGCGCCCACGGTCGCCTGCACGCCGAGGATGGGCGCCACGCCCGTGCCGAACGAGAGGATGAAGGCGGCCACGTCGCGCCGGTCGTTGTCGTTGGCGAAGGTGAAGAGGGGGTGGCGCAGGAACGTGACGAGGTTGTCGAACGTGCCGTCGTGCGTGAAGCCGAAGGCCGTGATCTTCTCGCCGGGCGAGTTCTCCATCCCCAGCTTCTGGTAGAGGCCGCGCAGCTGCGGGGTCTTGAAGTCCTGCGGCTGGCGCAGCAGCGCCGCCGGGACGAGCGAGCTGTTCGTGCCCGTGGCCAACTCGTGGCACACGCCGCAGCTCTCGACCCCGGCGACGGTCCTCGAGCCGTTGAAGATGGTGAAGCCGCGCTCCGCGTTCCCGCCGTTGGGCAGGCTGGTGGGGAGCGAGCCGTTCAGGTTCTGGAGGGGGTTCGGCGGGTAGACGAGCGTGCGCACGAACGCCTGGAAGGCCGCCATCTCACCTTCGGTGAGCAGGTGCGGGCGGCCGAGCAGGTTGGTGAAGGCCGAGTTGAACTCGCCCAGGTTGTTGCGGTCGCCGCGCCAGTGCATCAGCCGCGAGTCGAAGATGCCGCGTAACGACTGCGTCATCATCGGCCCCTTCATCGGGTGATGGTTGGAGATAGGGTTGAGCCGGATGAAGAGGCTCCCGAGGCCGGCCGGGTTGTTGATGACGTCGACCCTGCCCTGCGGGTCGCCCAGGTCCCACACGAGGCCGTCGCGGTGGCCGCCCGGATGGCAGCTCGCGCAGGAGACGTCGCCGTGCGCCGAGTTCGAAGTGTCGTAGAGGAAGCGCCGCCCCTCGCGCACCTCCGGCGGCTCGGGGTTGAAGCCGACCGCGACCCGCGTGACCTCGCCACGCGCGCCCGTGTCGACGACGCTCACTGTCTGCTCGAAGCGGTTGAGGACGTAGAGGCGCCGCCGCCCCTCGTCGAGCGCGAGCCCGGTCGGGCCCTCGCCGACGCCCACGCGCGCGCGCACCGCCCCCGAGGCGTCGAGCACCCCGACCCGGTTTGAGCCGAGCGCGGCGACGTAGAGCGTGCCGTCGGAGGCGCGCGCGATGTCGGACGGCAGCCCGAGGCTCTGCGCGCGCTCGGCGTCCGAGCCGGCCGGGTCGCCGTAGTTGATGTGCGGGTTGAGGTCGAAGGGGGTCGAGGCGCCCGTGGCCGTGTTGACGCTCGACACGCGCGTGCTCATGAAGCGGCCGCGCAGGTTGGGCTCGAAGCGCGTGAAGCTCTGCGAGTCGGTGTTGACGACGAGCAGGCGCGAGGAGGCCGGGTCGTAGACGGCGTTCCCGATCTGCGTGCCGACGCTCCGCACTTCGGCCGAGACCGCCGCGCTCTCGGCGTCGATGACGGCCACGTCCACGTCAGCCAGACGGAAGGGGATGGCCGAGGTCCAGCGCGCGTCGCCGCGCTCGTCGACCCAGCCCGAGCCGTTCCACCTGACGACGAGCCCAGTGCTCGGCGCGGCCGGGAGCCCCGGCGCGAGCGGGGGGCTCGGCGGCGGCAGCCCACCCCTCGCCCTGACGACGGGCTCGGGCACGACCGCCGTCTGGTTGCCCGACTCGAAGACCGAGACGAAGACGCGCGCGCCCGCGGCGTCGCGCGCCAGCGAGCGCGGCTGCTTGCCGCGCACCTCGACCACCTGCGGGGCGGAGGCCGGCGCGTTAGCGTCGAAGACCTTGACCTGCATCGTGCCCGAGACGCAGACGAAGGCGCGCGCGTTGCGCGGCCCGGCGAAGATGACGTCGGTCGGCTCGTCGCCGACGTCCATCGTGTGCGTGACGTTCCCCGAGGCGAGGTCAACGACCGAGACCGAGTCGGAGAGCCAGTTGACGACCCACGCCTCGCGGTTGTTGCGCGCAGCGACGCTCACCGGCTCCAGGCCGACCGGTATCTCGGCCGTCAGCACCGGCGCCCCTCCGCCCAGTTGAAAGACCGAGAGGCGGTTCGCGGGAGAGTTGACGGCGAGCAGGCGCGTGCCGTCGGGGGTGATGGCGAGCGGATGCACCTGCGGGCTCTCGAAGTTGCGGAAGCCCGTGAAAGGCGCCTGCGCCTTCGAGGCGGGCGCGCCCCCGCGCCCCGTGAGCCACAACCCCCCGAGCACGAATGCCGCGGAGACGACGAAGAGATGCCGAACGATGACCTTGCGGGAGGGACGGGGGTACTTCATGGCGGTAACTCTTTTGTTCTACTTGAACGGCTCGGCCTTGGGGACTGCGGCGCCGGCGCCCGTCGAAGGCGCCGCGCCGTGGGCGGAAAGGTGCGCGAAAGGATATGTGTGACCCGCGCCGAAGTCAACACGCCGGGCGCGGGCGCGGATGGACGTTTTAGTCGCTCGCGGCCTGGAGGCGCATGCGCGCGCTGGCGGTCGGGAGTGTGATGCGGAAGGTCGTGCCGCGGCCGGGCGCGCTCTCGACCGCGATGTGCCCCGAGTGCTCCTGCACGATGCCGTACGAGACGGCGAGCCCGAGCCCCGTCCCGCGCCCGACGCCCTTCGTCGTGAAGAACGGGTCGTAGATGCGCGCGACGTTCTCGGGCGCAATTCCGATGCCGTTGTCGGCGACCTCGACCGAAACGGCGTCGCGGTCAGCCGAGGCGGTGCGCAGCGTGACCTGCCCGCCGTCGGGGATGGCGTCGCGCGCGTTGAGCAGCAGGTTGGTGAAGATCTGCTGGAGCTTGCCGGCGTTGGCGTAGACGCGCGGCAGGGACTCGGCGTACTCGCGCACGACCTCGACGCGGCTCTGCCGGAGCTGCGGCTCGAGGAGCTGCAAAGTGTCGTCGAGCACGCGCTCGACGTCGACCTCGGCGAACTCCGTGACGGTGCCCGTGCGCGAGAAGTTCAGGAGGTTGTTGACGATGCCCGTGGCGCGGTCGGTCTGCCGCCGAATCTTCTGGAGGAGCGCGTGCTTCGGGTCGGTCTCGGCGAGCATCCCGAGGAGCATCTGCGTGTAGGAGGAGACGCCCGTCAGCGGCGTGTTGATCTCGTGCGCGACGCCGGCGGCCAACAGGCCGATGGAGGAGAGCTTCTCGCGCTGCTGCAATTGCTCTTCGAGGCGGACGCGCGCCGTCACGTCTTCGAGGACGACGAGCACGCCGCCGGGCACGGCCGCGTCGGCGCGCTTGAGGGGCGCGAGCGCGATGTTGAGGATGAGCGTCCGGCCGCGGCGCGTCGCCGTGTGCAGCTTGTAGATGTTGCGCAGCTCCATGAGCCGCCACTCCTGCGGCCCGAGCGCCTGCCGGAGCGTCTCGGCGAAGTCCTCGGCGAAAAGCTCTTCGACCCGCTGCCCCGTCGCCTCGTCGCGCCTGAGCCCCAGCATCTCTTCGAGCGCGGAGTTGCAGGCCGTCACACACCCGTCGGCGTCAGCCGTCAGGATGCCGACGTTGATGGACTCGACGATGGACTCATTGAACTCCTTGAGGAGCGCCAGCTCCTCCGCGCGCTCCTTCTGCTCCTCGTAGAGCAGGCTGTTCTCGATGGCGACGGCGACGTAGCCCGAGACCGTGCGCAGGATTTCGAGGTCTTCCGACGAGAGGAGCGCGCCGCCCGTCGAGCGCCCGAGCCCGATGACGGCCACCATCCGCCCCCGCACGACGCAGGGCACGTAGTAGTGGAGCGAGCGGCGGACGAAGCCGCCCGTCTCGGGCGGCAGGTCGAGACCATCGGCGCGCACGATGCCGTCGTCGGCCGAGCGCGTGCGAATCATCTCGCGGAAGTCCGGCGGGACGATGACCTCGGCCGAGAGCCCGGCCGAGCGCGCCACACGGTAGCCGGAGGCCGAGCGCGCGTCCTCGACGAAGATGGCCACCCGCTCGACGCCGAGCACCTGCTGGAGCCGGCCGACGAGCGCTTCCAGCAGCGGCTCCAGCGAGGTCGTGGCCGAGAGCGTCCGGCCGAAGTCGAGCAACCCCGCGCGCAGGTCGTAGCTCTCGCCGTAGAAGAAGCGGTCGGTGCGTTCCTGGAGGAAGTTCTTCAGCGGGGCGGCCGTCATCACGATGACTGCCATCGCCGCGACCGAGACGATGACGCGCATCGTGACGACGCCCGGCGTGATGACCTCGCCGCCGAAGGCGTAGAGCCCCGCGACGTAGACGACCGACCCGATCATCAGCGAGATGGCCAGCGTGGTGAGCACGTAGACGGCCGTGCGCCGCACGACCATGTCGACGTCCATCAGGCGGTAGCGCACCACCGAGTTGCCGAAGGTGAGCGGGATGAGCGCCAGCGGCAGCACGGCCGCGTCCGTCATCCACTTGCGCGTCGTCTCGCCCAGCAGCCCCTCGCCAACGCCGAAGAGGTGGCCGACGGCGTAGAGCAGCGTGAACGGCGTCACGGCCAGCGCCGAGCCCCAGACCACCCACTTCAATTGCTGCCGGACGATGGCCGACTCGCTCTTGACGAACCGGCGCACGAGGATGAACGAGCCCGCGACGAGCGAGGCCGTCAGGAAGGCCATCCCCGCCCATTCGAGCCGCGCCGGGAAGTCTTCGGACAGCCGCAGGTAGGCCGAGAAGAGGAGGTCGAAGGGCGCGGCCGAGGGCCAGCGGTTACGCAGCGCCGGCGCGAAGTCGAAGAAGGCCCAGAGCCCCACGAGCAGCGCCGCGGGCGCGTAGAGCAGGTAGACGAGCCGGGGTCTCCGCTCGGAGAACTGGTAGCGGACGGGGTAGACCGCGCAGAAGTGCAGGAAGACCGGCGCGAAGAGCGCGAGCGCCGCGTTGTCAAGGAAGTAGACGGCGAGGTCCAGGTCCTCGTAGGCCCCATAGGGCTTGTAGAAGTGGAAGACGAAAGCGACCAGGCAGAGCGCCGCGAAGTGGAGCGCGAAGGGGGCACGCCCGCCCTGCTTGAAGAAGACGAAGAGGCCGACGAGCAGGTAGATGACGCCGATCAGGTTGATATAGAGGTCGCGCGCCGTCAGCGTCCGCTGCGGCGTCAGGTCGTCGAGGTAGACCCAGTAGAAGCGCGTGTCCGCGGGGTTCGAGGGGCGCTCGATGAGATAGCCGATGCGCCCGCCGACGCCGGCCTCCTCAAGCAGGCTCTGGACGTCGTAGGTGGTGGCGACCTGGTCGCGCTGCTCGCGGTCGCCGACGACGACGCCGACGAGGCGGTCGCCCGGCAGCACACCGAAGACGCCCTTGCGCCCCGCGGGCGAGCCGGCCTTGACCGAGGAGGCTTCGATGCCCTGGGGCGTCTTCACCCAGTCGATGCCGTCGGTCGGGGGCGCGGTGTGCGTCAGGCGCTGCGCGAAGTTGATCGTACCGGCCGCGACGAGCACCGCCGCCACGATCAGCAGCGCCCAGCCCTTCGTCGTCAGCACGGAATCCTTCATCGTCTTACACGCGGCACTTATTGGTTAGAGCTTGAGGAACCCGGGGGCCCGGCCTTCGCCTCGCGGCCGGCGCCGCCCCGGCGCGCCTGAGCCCTTTTAAATCAAAAGTTTTGAAGCAAGCTGTATTCCAGCTTTTCGGACCCATGCGGCGTCCGCGCGCCGCTTCGTAGGGGCGGGCGGAATCCCTGTGCTGGCGCGCCCTTATGCGCGGAGGGCGGGCGTGGATTTGGGCCTGAGGAGAGAAGGGTTTAGCGCGTGCCGATTCAGATTTTCGTAGCGCCTCCGAAAATTCGGATAAACCGCTGACGGACAAAAGCCCCGCGCCTTGACCGCATGAGCGTGGGCGCGGGGTTTTGCAAGGCGCTGCGGCGCGAGACGCTAGAACCTGAGCGAAATGCCTCCCCGCAGGCTTCGGCGCAGCGCGCCGAGCGAGAGCTGTGTGTCGCCGTCCTCCACCCCCGTCATGACGTCGAGGAGGTTGCGCGCGTCGACGGTCGCTTGCGCGCGGACGGGCAGCCCGAAGTTCGGCAGCTCTTTCGTGACAAGGATGCTCAGGGACGGGTCGTAGACGGCGAGCCGGCCCGCGAATGGGTCGATGGCGAAGACGGCCGCGCGCGGCGAGAAGCGCAGGACCGTGCGCACCTGCATCCCGTCGATGAGGCTCGCGTCGAGCTGCGCGGCCGCGGTCTGGAAGAAGGAGTTCTGGAAGAGCTGTTCGGGGCTCGTCACCCCCTCGGGCGAGAGCTGCTGGCCGCGCCCGAAGGCGTAGCCGGC
>Ga0216309_1000058_pt1 | contig 17406 bp, 13 predicted proteins | sample Total_DNA_C_FD_161284 | JGI IMG/M metagenome (GOLD analysis project Ga0216309, IMG submission 161284) | Terrestrial sediment cell enrichment communities for BONCAT metagenomics from Utah, United States - Total_DNA_C | ecosystem: Environmental > Terrestrial > Deep subsurface > Rock core/Sediment ...
GTCGACGAGGACGGAGGTGTCCTGGTTGCGAAGCCCGCGCGTCTTGACCGAGACGAGCGAGCCGGGGCCGCCGAGCTGCTGCACGCGCAGACCGGGCACGGTGCGCAGCGCCTCGGCCAGCGTCGGCTCGTCGCGCTCGTCGATCTCGCGCGCCGAAACGGTCGTCACGGCCTTCGAGACTTCATCCACCGTCTGCGGCGCGTCGGCCGCAGTCACGACGACCTCGGTCGAGACGCCCGCGACTTCGAGCCGCACGTCGAGCGTGGCCCGCGCGTCGCGCGAGAGGGCGACGGCCTGCGCGGCGCCCGGCGCGAAGCCCGCGGCCTCGACGCCGACGAGGTACTCGCCCGGCGCGAGGCGCTCGAAGCTGTAGGCCCCGGCGGCGTCGGTCGCGGTCGACAGCCGGACCTGCGTGCGCGCGCGCGCGTGGAGCGTCACGGACGCGCCGGAGACGGCCGCGCCGCGCGGGTCCGTGACGCGCCCCGAAAGGGTCGCGCCCTGACCGCGCGCCTCGGCCGGCGCGAAGGCGGCCAGCAGCAGCAGCAGCAGCGCGCAGGCGTGGATGTTGGTGCGAAGCAAAGTCTCTCTCCTCATCTCGAAATAACCTCTCGCGGCGTGCGGAGTGCGGGTCGCTCGGAGTGCCGCCGCGGGAGAGAGAGTGTGTGCGTGTGCGCGTGTGTGGTCACGTGGGACCACGGTCGGGCGCGAGAGTTTTTCGGCCGCGCAAAAAGAGAAAGCCCTCGGTCTTCCGAGTGGAAGACCGAGGGCTGGCCGGATGAAACGCGTGTAAACCCGAAGGGGCGTTGGCGGGGCGGATGCGCCGGCCGAAAGAATCGAACCGCACGCCGCGCGCCCTTCCGCGCTCCGGGTTCACGCCCGACGCCACTCGCCCTTTCCCGGGGCGCTGGAGCGGTCGCCTCCGTCGATGGCAGTTTTCGGTTTCGGGTCTTCGGTGCGGGGGCTTCGGCCGCCCGGCTGAAAAACTTAAAACTAAAAACTGCTGTAAGCAGGCAAGGTTTCCTGACTTCCGGCTCGGACGCGACGCACCCTCCGGCCTTCCCCGGGCTCTCGGCCCGAGTGGCCCCCGTCCTCGACGGGGAGGGGTGCGGCACAATCGCCGGTCTACAGTGGCGGGAACCGTGCGGGCTTTTCACCCGGCTTCCCTTTGAACCTGCGACGGCCGGCACGCGCGCGCCCCACCGTGGGGCAGGCGCGTGCCGGAATCAGCGATGAACATTGAAAGTTTAAAGAGCGAACGCGCGCGACCTGGCCTGAACTACTCACGAAGCGGGCTGTCGGGCGTTGAGGTGAGACACGCTACCACCGCGCCGGGGCGCGGTCAAGCCGTGCGGCCGGCAGCCGAAGAAGGGGGGCGCTTCAGTCGTCCCTCTTCGCTTCGAGCGACTTGCGGAGGCGTGCGGCCAGCTCACGCGTGGGCGCGGCATAGTCGCCCGAGGGGGCGAGCCGCAGGTACTCCTCATACTCGGCGAGGGCGCGCGCGGGCTCGCCCAGCTTGAGCAGGAGGTTGCCGGCGAAGAGGTGCGTCTCGGCGAAGTCGGCCCTCAGTTGCAGCGCGCGTCCGATGTGCTGCGCGGCCTTCTTCAACTGCTCGGTGTCGAGGTAGAGGCGGCCGAGCGAGAGGTGCCCCTGCCAGGACTCGTCGTCGAGCGCGAGCGCGGCATGGAGCGACTTCTCGGCCTCTTCGTGGCGGCGGCGGCGGCGCTGAACCTCGCCGAGCGAGACGAGCGCGGGGGAGGATCGCGGGTCGATCTTCGCGGCGCGTTCGAGCGACTCTTCGGCCTCGGCGAGACGGCCGGCGCGCGTGTGCGCGGAGGCCAGCAGCATGTGCGCCGCGAAGAAGTCCGGGTAGAGCTCGACGGCGCGGCCGAGGGCGCGGACGCCCTCCTCGTCTTTGCCGCGTGCGAGCGAGGCGCTCCCGCGCTCGTACTCCTTGCGCGCCGCCTCGGGCACGCGCGCGTCGATGAGGCCGGCCGGGGCCTTGCGCGCCGCCGCGCAGACGGGCGAGGTCGTGTCGGGCTTCAGGTCGATGTCGAGGTAGGAGCGGAAGATGAGCACCATCTCGACCTGGCGGCGCTCGGTCTGGAAGCAGGGGGCCGAGACGTTGACGACGTAATGGCCGCGCTGGAGCGAGGCGAAGCGAAATCGGCCGCGCGCGTCCGTCGACATCTGGTCGAGCGTGCCGCCGCCCATGCGCTCAAGCACGACCCGCACGCCCGCGGCCGTGGCGGTGCCGCCGTCGAGCCGCACCTGCCCGGCGATGTCGACGGAGGAGGTCGAAGGGTTGTAGGTGTCGCGGTCGCGCTCGCCGGTCTGCGCGCCGGCGTGGCGCGAGAGGGCGAGGGCGAGCAGTGCGAGCGAGAGAAAGAAGCACCGGGACATCTGGCCTGTGGCCTCCTCCGCTTCGGCGGTCTGGTCTTTGGATGGTGAAGGGCGACGATAACATCCCGCGGGGCGGGAAAGAAAGGGGGAGGACGCGCACACGGGCGGCGCGCGCCCTCCCCCGAAGGGGCGACCCGCCCGGCACACGGGGCGGGTCGCAACAGTGGTCGCGGGCTAGAAGCTGTACTTCAGCCCGAACTGGATCAGGCGCGCCGGCACGGCCGTCTCGGTGATGCGCCCGAAGGTCGAGGGCGTGCCGATGTTGACGGCCGAGGGGAAGCGGAAGACCGGGTGGTTGAAGAGGTTGAAGAAGTCGGTGCGGAACTGGAACTGGTGCCGCTCGCCGAGGGTGAAACGCTTCGCGACGGTCATGTCGACGTTCGACTGGCGCGGCCCGCGGAAGGCGTTGCGGGGCGTGTTGCCGAAGATGGTCGCGCCCGCGCCGGCGCTGTTGGGCGCGGCCGGGGCCGTCGTGAAGCAGGCCGGGTTGAGGTACTGGTTCAGCCGGTTCTGGATGGGACCGGTCGTGTAGGCGTCACGGATGTTCGCGCAGGTGAAGGTGGCCGTCCCGGCCGCGGTGCCGAAGATGCCGCCCGAGGTCGAGTCGGTCACGGAGAAGGGGAGCCCCTTCTGCGCGGTGATGATCCCGCTCACGCTCCAGCCCTTGAAGAGCTGGTTGTCGAAGAAGTCGTGACCGGGGACCGGGATGTCGTAGGCGTAGGAGACGACGAGGCGGTGCGGCCGGTCGAAGTCGCCGCGGGCGAAGTTCTGCTGCGGGTTCGACTGGTCGTTGTAGATGGAAGCGCCGTTCTGGCCGGCGCGCGTGGCGTTGAACTCGTCGGTCGCGAGCGAGCCGCTGACGTTGTCGTAGGTGCGCGAGTAGGTGTAGGCGGCCTGGAAGTAGAGGCCGCGCTGGAAGCGCTTGAGCGCCGTGAGCTGGAGCGAGTTGAACTTCGAGCGACCGATGTTCGACGAGTAGCGCGAGCCGCGCTTGCGCGAGAGCCCGAGTATCTGGTGGCGCAGCTCCTCGTTGGCCACCGTGTTGGTGGTGATGGTGTAGGAGTTGCCGTTGATGTCGCGCACGACGACCGGGTTCTGCGGGCTGGCGACGACCGCCTGGAACGGGTTCCAGATGCCGAGGCCGCCAATGTAGTGCGTCCCGACGTAGCCGATCTCGGCCGACCAGCCCTTCCACAGCTCGCGCTGGAGCGTCAGGTTCCACTGCTGCGTGTAGGGCGTGTAGGCGTCGAGCGGGGCCGAGGTGAACGACGCGAGGTTGATCGAGCAGTTGGTCGCCGTTCCCCCGTAGTTGAGGCAGCGCTCGCCCGCGGCGTTGACGAAGATGGGCGCGACGTTCGGGTCGTTCGGGTCCAGGGGCCCCGTGCCCGAGGTGCGCCTCAGACCCGCGAAGAAGGTCGGCGAGGGGATGTAGGCCGTGGCGATGATCGACGGCGGCGGCTGGCCGGCGAAGGGGTTGGCGAGCTGGAGCGGCGCGGGCGTGGCGCGGCTGTCTAAGGGCTGCACCGTGAAGGGCGCGGCCAGCGAGTTCTGGAGGATGTTCTGGTTCGAGAGCCGCTGGTAGTAGATGCCGTAGCCGCCCCGCACGACCGTCTTCTGGTCGCCGTTCATGTCCCAGGCGAAGCCGACGCGCGGCGCCCAGTTGTTGCCGTCGAAGCAGTCCTTGAGCGCGCAGTCGGGGACGCCCGGCGTGCCCTTGAAGCCGGCGAGGTCGACCTTCTCGGGGAAGAGGAAGGGGTTCAATCCCCGCGCCGCCAGCGAGGGGTCGTAGACGCCGGCGCGGTAGAGCTTGTCGCGCCCGAAGCTCATCCCCTCCCAGCGCAGCCCCAGGTTGAGCGTGAGCCGCGGCGACCACTTGAAGTCGTCCTGGATGAAGCCCGCGTAGTCGGTGGCGATGAAGTTGCGCGCCGGGTCGCCGAAGGCCGACTGGATGGCGGTGACGCGCCCCTGGAGGAAGTTCTGGAAGGCCGTGAAGGCGTTGCCCGCGCCCGAGGTCGAGCCGAAGGTGAGCGAGCCGCGCACGGCGAAGTTGTTGAAGCGGTTGAGCTGGTACTGCACGGCCTCGCCGCCCATCCGCATGCTGTGCCGCCCCTTGATCCAGGAGAAGGTGTTGACGAGGTTGTACTGGTTCGAGACCGTGCCGCGCTCGTCGTTGACGCCCGTGCCGATGGAGAAGAGGCCGGTGATGGCGACGCGGTACATGCCGGGGAACTGGTCGGAGTTGCCGCGCGTCGCGCCGATGTCGCCGAGCGAGACCGTGTCCACGGGGCTGAAGGCCGAGATGTAGCGGCTGTAGCCGGCGCGAAACTCGTTAATCATCGTCGGGTTGAAGATGTGCGTGAAGTTGAGCGAGAGGAACCGGTTCTTCAGGATGTCGTTGCGCGGGAAGGCGAGGCTCGTATCGGTGCCGTAGGGCTTCGAGACCGAGGCGTTGTCCCAGAACCAGCGCCCGGTGAGCTTCTCGTTGCCGCCGCGCCAGAAGCGGTCGTAGCTGATCGTGTACTGGTTGTCGGTGATGGGGGCGACGGCCGAGAACTGGCAGCGGAAGTTGCCGGGGTCGGCCGCGGTCGAGCCCGTGATGCCGGTGCAGCCGCCCTGCCCGGGGCGGGGGACGAGGAACGCACCGCCGTAGGCCGTGCTGGGCAGGTTAAGTATGCGGACGGCGATGGGGTCGATCTGTGCCGGCGTGAGCCCGAAGCGCGCGGCGAGGAGCGCGGCCGAGGTCGTGCCGTCGGGGTTGGTCGGGAAGGCCTGGACGATGGGGGTCAGCGAGGAGCCCAGCGGGTCGAGGCCGTTGCGCGCGCGCACGCCCTGGTAGTTGAAGAACCAGAAGCCGCCGGCGGCGGGGACGGGTCCCGAGGCCGAGCCGCCGAAGACGTTCTGGAGCAGGCGCGCGCGCTTGCTGATGCCGTTGGCGTTGCGGAACCACTCGTTGGCGTTGAGCGCGTCGTTGCGGTGCTGCCAGTAGAGGTCGGTATGGAAGTCCTTCGAGCCCGACTTGATGACGAGGCCGAGGGCGCCGCCGCCCTTGCTGCCGAGCGTGGCGTCGTAGAGCGAGGTGGCGACCTTGAACTCCTGGAGGACGTTCGGGTTCGGCAGCGGCACGGTGTCGAAGTGCGCGAGGTTGAAGTCGTTGACGTTGACGCCTTCGAGCGTGACGCTGTTGTTAGAGGTGCGCCCGCCGTTGACGTTGACGTCGGCCGTGCCGCGCCCGGCCGAGCGGACGTCGGTCGGCTCGGAGAGCGTGCCCGCCGAGAGCGAGAGCAGGAAGAGGACGTTGGGGTTGGCGAGCGGCAGGCGCTCGAGGGTCTGCGCGCCGATGGCCGTGCCCGTCACGGGGCTGGCCGTGTTGATGAGCGTCTCGGTCGCCTCCACCTCGACCGTCTCGGTCACGCCGCCGACGGTGAGCGTCACATCCTGACGCGAGGTCTCGGTGATGCGGACGACGGCGCCGGTGACGAGCGTCTTCTTGAAGTTGGTGGCCGTGACTTCGAGCCGGTAGGTGCCTGGCGAGAGCAGCTGTACCGTGTAGCTGCCGTCGTCGCCCGTCGTCACGCGCCGCTCGGACTTGCCCGTCGCCTCGCTGATGACGTCGATCGTGGCTCCGGGGACGACCGCCCCCTGCGGGTCGGTGACGACACCGGTGAGGCCGCCCGTCTGCGACCCCTGCGCCAGCGCCGCGGCGCAGCACAGGGCGACAAACAGCCCCGTCGTCAGAACGCGTAGAATGCTCCGCATAAAATCATCCTCCTGTTGCCTGTTGGTTGGGACTCCTGAAAGTTCCGAGAGCGACCCGAGGCGAATGCCCCCGCCGCGGGGTCGGATTAAGACGGTCGGTGAAAATACGAATCGGCCGCCCGCGGTCGTCCGCGGTCGGTCCCTGATAGTCCGGTCCTGAACCCTATGAAGGGGCGCCGTAGCTCTCGGCCGCCCGGAGAATGACTGCGTTGAAGTGTGGATGAAAGAACCCGCTAAAGCAGGACGCCCGCAATGGGGATGGGGCGTCACACGTCCCCTGGCTCGTGATGCTATAAAAATAAAGCAACCGCCATGCCCGCCCGGGAAAGGTGCCAAAACCGCGTGCGGCGCGCATTATAGTCCCCCGGCCCCGGCGCGGGCATATAATTTTTCGGATGTGGCTTCAATTTTCTGAATTCGGGGAAGCCCGGGCCCTGAGGGGGGCGTCTCGACGCAGAGGATTTCCGGATGGCGCAGAACAGGCACGTCTACGACCGCCTGGCCGCGGGGTACGACCGCGCGATGCGGCCGTGTGAGCGGCTCGGGCTCGGGCGCCTGCGGCGGCGGGCCCTCGCGGAGGTCGCGGCGGCGCTCGAGGGCCGCCCGCGCGGCGGGCGTCTCCTGGAGGTCGGGGCGGGCACGGGGGCCAACTTCCCCTTCTACCCGCCGTCGGCGCGGGCGGCGTGCGCCGAGCCGAGCCGCGAGATGATTCTGCGCGCGCGCGACAAGGCGGCGCGCCCCGAAGGGGCGGGGCTCGTCCGGGCCGTGGCCGAGCGGCTCCCCTTCGGCGACGGCACGTTCGACGCGGCCTTCGCAACGCTCGTCTTCTGCTCGGTCGCCTCGCCGGCCGAGGGGCTCGCGGAGCTGCGGCGGGTAGTGCGCGCGGGCGGGCGCGTCGTGCTGCTCGAACACGTGCGCCCGCCCGCGCCCCTCGGCTACGCCTTCGACGCGCTGAACCTCCTGACCGTGCCACTCTTCGAAGACCACTTCAACCGGCGCACGGCCGAAGAGGCACGCCGCGCGGGGCTCAGGGTCGAGCGCGTCGAGGGCCACCTGCTCGGCGTCATCGAGCTGATCGTATGCCGGACCGTTTGAGGCGCGCTTGCGCCCGGGCCGACCCCGGACTTAAAAAGTCTTCGTATGGCCGACTCTCAAAAAGAACCCGCGCCCGTCGCGCGCGTCGGATGCCAGGGGTGGAATTACGAAGACTGGGTGACGCCGGCGGCCCCGGCGCGCCCCGTCTTCTACCCGCGCGGCACGCGCGCCGAGCACATGCTCGAAGCCTACGCCCGCGCCTTCGAGACCGTCGAGGTGGACTCGACCTTCTACGCCGCGCCTGCCGACTCGACCTATGACGGCTGGCACAAGCGGACGCCCGAAGGCTTCACCTTCGCGCTCAAGCTGCCGCAGGAGATAACGCACGAGCACTCTCTGCGGGGCGCGCGTGTGGCCGCGGCGCTCGCGGAGTTCTGCCGCGGGGCGCGCAGGCTCCGGGGCAAGCTCGCCGCCGTGCTCGTCCAGCTGCCGCCGCAGTTCGAGGCCACGCGCGAGAACCTGCGTGCCCTCTCCGAGTTCGTGCCGCTGCTGCCCGCCGACATCCGCTTCGCCGTCGAGTTCCGCGACCCCTTCTGGTTCGAGGAGGAGCTGCTCGTGCCGCTCTCGCTCCAGCCGAACGTCTCGCTCGCGCTCGTCGAAGGCCCCTGGGCGACGCGCGAGCGCGTGTGGCGCGCGGCCGCCACGCTCCTGGAGACGACCGACTTCGCCTACGTGCGCTGGATGGGCGCGCGCGACCTGACGCGCTTCGACGAGGTGGTGCGCCCCGCGGACGCGAACCTCGAACGCTGGGCCGCGGCCGTCGAGCGCCTGCGCGAGCGCGGCCAGACGGTCTACGCCTACTTCAGCAACTTCTACGAGGGGCACGCCCCCGCCAGTGCAAACAAGCTCAAGCGCCTGCTCGGCCAGCCCATCGTCCCCCCCGAAGACTTGGAGGACCAGCCCTCACTCTTCTGAAAGCAGTAGACAGTAGACAGTAGAAAAACCTTCTCGTCCGGGCCGCCAGCTCGTCAGAGGCGGCGTCCGCCGTGCGGAGCCTACTGTCTACTGTCTACTGTCTACTGCTTTGTGTTATCCTTCAGCCGCTTAATTGCCCCGCAACAACTTGACTGTGAGCAATCTCTGCCAGACGAGGGAGGAGAATATTTTCATGCGCCTTGTGAAGGGAACGAAGGGGATTTTCGCGGCCGCCGCGGTCGCCGCCGCGCTCGCCGCGACGGCCTGCCAGCAGGCGACCGAGACGAGCAACACCACGGCCAACGCCAACGGTAACGGCAACGCGACGGTCAACATCAACAGCAACTCGAACGCGAACATGACGACCTCGACCGTGACGACCAACACGGGGCAGACCATCGAGGCGCGCGAGCCCGACAAGTACACTGCCACGATGGTCGCCACGCTCGCCACCTCCGGCCAGCAGCAGGCGCGCGGGCAGGCCGAGATCAAGGTCGCCCGCAACGGCGCCGACCGACGCTACTCGGTCGTGCTGCCCGGCCTCGGCGAGCTGGTCTTCCTCGACAAGGCGGATAAGCGCTACGTCATCATGCACGGCCGCAAGCAGTACGCCGAGCTGACGCAGGAGATGACGGGCGTCAACATGGAGCAGGTGCGCGCGATGACGCCGGGGCAGCTCGTCGCCTTCGCCTCGGCGCAGCAGGGCGTCGTGCGCGTGGGCGAGGAGACCTTCAACGGCCGTCAGGCCGTCAAGTACCGCATGGCCGGCCGCGCGCAGACGCAGACGACCGCCGGGCAGGTCCAGGGCGAGAGCTTCATCTACGTCGACAAGGAGACGGGGCTCCCCTTACGCATCGAGGGCTTCGGCCAGTCGACGGGTAACGTCCAGGGCGTCTCGGGCGGCAACGTCGTCGTCGAGACGCGCGACCTGAAGACCGAGGCCAACCCGGCCGACTTCGAGATTCCGCAGGGCTACCGCCAGCTCTCGCCCGAGGAGGTGCGCCAGCAGGTCGCGCAGCTCGCACAGCTCGTCCAGGGCGTGATGGCCTTCATCAACTCGCAGCAGGGCGCGGCCCCGGCCGGCGGCGTGGCTTCGCCGACGGCGACGCCCGCGCGCTAGAACGACGGGAGGCACGATGAAATTCATTCTCGCTCTCCTGCTCGGCATCCTGCTGGGCGGCGCGGGTGCTTACTTCCTCTTCGTCGGGACGCCGAAGGCGGGGACGGTGAAGGGCGAGCTGGTGCGCGCGCCCGACGCGGGCGGGCCGCCGCCGGGCACGGCCGTCGTCGAGCTCGACGAGCAGTTCTTCGGCGCGCTGCTCGACTCGATCTTCCGCGACCTGAACAAGCCGGCCTTCCCGCCGCAGGCGGGCGAGGGCTGCCAGAACCAGGTGGTCATCGAGCCGGGCGCGGGCGACGTCAAGACGGGCGTGCTGATGAGGGACGGCCGGGTCGTCGTGCCCCTCGCCTTCAGCGGCAGCTACAACCTGATGGGCTGTCAGAACCTGCGGGGCACGGCCGAGGCGGGGCTCGACTTCCGCTTTGCCGCCGAGGAGCAGACGCTCTACGGGCAGTTGAACGTCGCGGGCGTCAACGTCGAGGGGATGTCACCGCTTGTGAGCGGGCTGGTGACGGCCTTCGTCCAGGGCGCCATCAACCAGCGGGTCAACCCGCTCGTGCTCATGCGCGGCCAGCAGCTCACGCTCGCCATCCCGGTCCAGGCCGCCGGCGGCACGCTCAACGCGCAGGCGCGCGAGGTGCGCCAGGAGGCGAAGGACGGCAAGCTCCGCCTCTACGTCACCTACGACTTCCGCGGCACCAGGGGCGGGCAGTAAAGGCAGAAGTAAAAAGGCAAAAGGCAAAAGGTAAAAGTGACGGCGGGGACCTTATCCCCGCCGTCACTTTTTGCCTTCCGCCCTTCGAGTGATGCCCCGTCGCCGACCTTTACAGTCGTGCGTGCGGGATGGTAAGGCGCCCGCCCCGCGTGTTCATTCGTTCGCGGGCGTGAGCCCCTCGTTGGCCGGGCCGTTGATGACGTGGCCGTCGGTGGGGTTGAAGCGCGAGCCGTGGCAGGGGCAGTCCCAGCTCTTCTCGCGGTCGTTCCAGGCGACGACGCAGCCGAGGTGGCGGCAGATGGCCGAGAACTCGTGGAGCGCGCCCGTCTCGTCGCGGAAGACGGCGACCTTCGAGAGCCCGCGCCGCACGATGGCGCCCGAGCCCGTCTCGACCTCCTCGGCCGACTCGACCTCGCCGCCCGTCACGAGGTCTGTGTACTGCGCCGCGACGTTGAGGTTCTCCGTCACGTAGTCGGTCGTCGCGCTCGTCCACTTGCGCGAGGGGTCATAGAGCGTCTCCCAGGCATTCTGGCGCCCGAGGATCAAATCGCGGATGAGCATGCCGGCGATGGTGCCGTGCGTCATCCCGTTCCCCGAGTCACCCGTGGCGATGTAGACGTTCTCGGCGTCGCCCGGGTTGCGGCCGATGAAGGCGAGGCCGTCGGTCGGCTCAAGGACCTGCCCCGACCAGTGGTATTCGAACCCCTCGACGGCGGGGAAGCGCTCGCGCGTCCACTCCTCCAGCCGGCGGAAGCGCTCGTCGAAATCCTCGGCTTGCCCCGTCTTGTGGTCCTCGCCGCCGACGATGAGCACGTCGTGCGAGGGCGCGCCCGACTCGTCGCGGACGGTCTGCAAGCGCACGTAGTGGTAGGGGTCCAGCGTGTCCCAGATGAGCATCCGGGGCACCGCGCCGTGCGCGACCCTCGCGCCGACGACGTAGGTGCGGTAGGGCGCCTGCTTGGTGTGGATGGTGACGACGTCGTTGACGGGCGAGTTGGTGGCGACGACGACCGAGCCCGCGCTGACGACGTGTCCCCCGGAGGTTGTGACGCGCGCGCCGTCCTTGCCGCCCTCGATCTTGTCGGCGTGCGTGCGCGTGTGGAGCCGGCCGCCGAGGGCGGTGAAGGCGCGCACGAGCCCGGACATGTATTTGAGTATGTGAAACTGCGCCTGGTGTGGGAAGTGGAGCGCCGCGCCGAAGTCATAGCCTTCGTAGGGCAGGCGCTCGACGTACTTGACCTCGGTCAGGCCGGCGCGGTGCGCCGCGCGTAGCTCGCGCCCGAGCTCTTCCGTCGACTGCCCCGGCCCGACGAAGAGGTAGCCATCCAGCCGCTCGAAGTCGCAGTCGATGCCCTCACGCTCGACGATCTCCTCGATCTGGTCGATGGCCGCCGTGTGGCTCTCGGCGGCGAGCCGCGCGCCCTGCTCGCCGTGGAGCCGTTCGAGCTCGTAGTAGCGGTCGTCGAGCGCGTTGACGAGGTGCGCGGTCGTGCGCGAAGTCTCGCCCCCGGCGACGGGCCCGTCGTCTAAGACGAGGACGTTACGCCCCTCGCGCGCGAGCAGATAGCCTATCGTCAGCCCCGCGATGCCCGCGCCGACGACGCACACGCCCGCGTCGGTGTCCCCGCCGAGCGGCTCGGCCGACGGCACGTTGCCCGTCGCCATCCAGACGGAAGTAGTCTGCCCGGAATCTGTCTCCATATTGTCCCCCGAAGTTTTGTCTTGAGTGTTTTCGGCTTGGCCCAGAAGTTAACACCGCGTCTCCCCGCCGCGCAATTCCCGGCCGCCCGTCAGAGTTCGTCCGACCGGGGGCGTGAGACGAAAGCCGGCGCGATGAAGCGCGTCGCCGAGAACGCCGGGTTCGAGAGGCGTGAGTTCAACGCGGCCATCGTCCTGATGCAGTACTTCGGGTATCTGAGGAGGGACCCGGACGCCGAGGGCTTCAACTACTGGTTAGGTAAGCTCGAACAGTTCGGCGGCGACTTCCAGAACGGCGAGATGGTCAGGGCGTTCATCTCGTCGGCCGAGTACAGAGGGCGGTTCGGGAGTTTTTAACCCGTGTCGGACGCAATAGAGCCGCCGCGCGTCCACGGTATAGTGGCGCGCGGCGGCTCTGTCTTTTTAATCCCGCGTCAGCCTAGACGGTCGCACTGCGGCCTTTAATCATCCGGTAGACGGCCAGCAGGATGATGGCGCCGATGACGGCGAACACGAGGCTCATGATCGTCCCGGGCTCACTGTCTGTCCGGTAGAACATCGAGCGGCCGATGAAGCCGCCGATGACCGAGCCGGCGATGCCGAGCAGGATAGTGACGATGGCGCCTCCCGGGTCCTTGCCCGGCATGATGGCCTTCGCAATAATCCCGGCGATCAAACCGAAGACGATCCAACCGATAATCGCTAACATATCTTTCTCCTCCGACAGTCAAAGTTTCTCTTACGCGCACGCGCCTCAAGAGGCCGTAGGCGTGCGTACCGTTTTTATCTCAATCCGAAGACGCCTTCGGAGAAATGCAAGCGGCGAGCCGCAGGGGGCGAGCCGCCGGAACGCGAGGAACTTCAATCAATTAGCAGAGGCCGGGGCGCGGCACTCCCGCGCCTCGGCACGGAAACGGTACACCGCCGCCGCTCACGCCCCGCGCTTGGCGGGCGCGCGCTTCTTCGCCGCCGCCTTCTTCTTAGCCGCGCCCTTCTTCGACGCGCGCTTGCCGGCGAGTCGTTTCGGCGCGGGGCGCTCGGCGTGCGCGGCGCGCAGGTATGCGTCCAGGTCGAGCCCGAACATCTCCTTGACCTTCGCGGAGATGGTCGGGAGCACGACCCCGGCGAAGCCGGAAAGCTCGGCGACCATGTGCTCGCCCGTCGTCACGCCCTTCGCCCTTCGCCCCCGGCCGCTCGGCCGCTCCTCCTCGTCGAAGGCGCGCGCGATACCGAAGCCGACGAGGATGCCGATGGAGACGGCGCCCGCACCCCAGACCAGCGGGTTGCGCTCGAACTCCGTGCGCCAGTCGAGCACCTCGCCCACGCCCTCGCGCACGCTCTCGACCGTCTCGCGCACCTCCTCGTACTGGTGGCTGACGACCGACTTGATCTCGGCCACGGTCTCGCTGATCGACTCGCGCGTCTCCTCCATCTGCCGCTTGAGCGCCGCCTTGCTCTCGGGCTCCCCCGCTCTCTTTCTACTCATCCGCTGCCATCCTCTCAGACCGAACTGTTGGAAAAGCTTCGAAGCAGGCCGAGTATAACAAGTTTCTCCCCGCGGGCATTGCGCGAGGAAACCTCTTTACAGCCCGCAGCCGTGGAAGTATCTTAATCCGGAATTCCCCCGAGCCGTTTTTAAGCCCCGCCGACGCGCGCAAACCCCCCGCGCGCGCCTGCCCCGCGAAGAGTGAGGAGACTAGTTTATGGAGAGTAGAGCCAAGGCCCTCGGGCACCCGATCCACCAGATGTTGATACCGTTCCCGTTCGGGCTGCTCTCGACCGCGGTCATCTTCGACATTATCTACCTGTTCGTCGACACGCCGTCGACGGCCGACACGCTCGCGCTCGTCGCCTTCTGGATGATGGCCTCCGGGATAATCGGCGGCCTCGTCGCCGCGCCCTTCGGCCTCATCGATTACCTCGCCATCCCGACGGGGACGCGCGCCAAGTCGGTCGGGCTCCTCCACGGCGTCGGCAACCTCTTCATGCTCGTCCTGTTCGCCGTCAGCCTCTGGCTGCGCTACAGCGCGCCCGGCCCGGCGCACCGGCCGTCGACCGCCGCGCTGGCCGCCTCCATCGTCGCCTTCCTGCTCGCGGGTGTGACGGGCTGGCTGGGCGGCGAGCTGGTCGACCGCCTCGGCGTCGGCGTCGACGACGGCGCACACCTCAACGCGCCCAACTCGCTCACCTCCGACGACGCGCACGGCGACGCGCGCGGCAGCGTGATCTGAAGGGCGGCCGTGTGCCTGTGGCGGGATGCGGGTCGGAGTGAGGTGCGGGGACGCGCCGCGCTGTCTCAGACCCGCCCCCGCCCCGCACCCCGCGACCGGCGCGCTCGCTACTGTGGCTCCATCAAGACCTCCGGCTTCTTCCCCGTTATCCTCTCCGAGCTGTGGCACCGGACGGGCGACGAGGGGCTCGTCCGCCCGCTCGTCCCGGCGGCGCGGCCGGGCGCGGAGAAGACTCATACGATTAGTCGCAGTTTTGAAACAGTTGCGAGGTACAATCGGCGCCGAAGTATTTTTACGACAGGAGTGCTCGAATGGGTAACCCGACCAGTAGTCCCGAAGTCGTCGTCATCACGGGGGCGTCGGCCGGCGTCGGGCGCGCGACCGTGAGGGAGTTCGCGCGCCGCGGCGCGCACGTCGCCCTCATCGCGCGGGGTCGGGACGGGCTCGAAGGCGCGCGCCGCGAGGTCGAGCAGGCGGGTGGCCGCGCGTTGGTCCTGCCCTTAGATGTCGCCGACGCCGACGCGGTCGAGCAGGCGGCCGAGACCGTCGAGCGCGAGCTGGGCCCCATCGACGTCTGGGTCAACAACGCGATGGTCTCGGTCTTCTCGCCCGTCAAGCAGATGCGGCCCGAAGAGTACCGGCGCGTGACCGAGGTCACCTACCTCGGCTACGTCTACGGGACGCTCGCCGCGCTCAGGCGGATGCTACCGCGCGACCGCGGCTTTATCGTGCAGGTCGGCTCGGCACTCGCCTACCGCGGCATCCCCCTTCAGTCGGCCTACTGCGGCGCCAAGCACGCCATCCAGGGCTTCATGGACTCGCTGCACGCAGAGCTGATTCACGACCGCTCGAACGTGCGCGTGACGATGGTGCAACTGCCCGCCGTCAACACGCCGCAGTTCTCCTGGGTCAAGTCGCGTCTGCCGCGCGAGCCGCAGCCCGTGCCGCCCATCTACGAGCCGGAGGTCGCGGCGCGCGCCGTCTACTGGGCTGCGCACAACGAGCGGCGCGAGCTCTACGTCGGCTGGCCGACGGTCAAGGCCATCGTCGGCAACAAGGTGGCGCCGGGGCTCGGCGACCGTTACCTGGCGCGCAATGCCTACGACTCGCAGCAGACCGACGAGCCGGTCTCGCCCGACCGCCGCGACAACCTCTGGGAGCCGGTGCCGGGCGACCACGGCGCGCACGGAAGCTTCGGCGACCGCGCCTCCGACGCGAGCCCGCATCTCTGGGCGACGACCCACCGCGGGCTCTTCGCGCTCGCGGGCGTCGGCGCACTGCTCGGCGCGGCGGCGGCCAAGCTCCTGCTCGACGCGCGCGAGCGGCGGCTCGACGATACGCAGCTCGAACGCTTCCGCGAGAGCGGGGTGATGTGAAGTTGAGGAGTAGACAGTAGTCAGTTGCGCTCTGCGCCGCGGCCGTCGACGCCGACACCCGGGCGGCCCGACTGACGAAAGCCTGTCTACTGTCTACTGTCTACTGTCTACTATTTGAGGAGGCGAAGATGGCAAAGAAGGATAGAAGCGGGGGCGGCGTGCTCGACACGGCGCGCAAGGTCGTGAGCGAGGTGGTCGATACGGCGGCGCGCGTCGTCGGCCAGGCCGGCGAGACGGCGGCGGGTCTGACGAACGCGGCGCTCGACACGGCCTCGGGCGCGGTCGGGGCCGTCAGCCCGACGGCCGGCGAGCTGGTCCGCCCTGAGCCCTCGACCGAGAGGGCCATCGACACGGCGGCGCGCGAGAACACGCGGCTCGTCCGCGCAGAGGCCGAGGCGGCCAAGGAGATGGGGGCGGCGGCGACCGACGCCGTCGTCAACGTCACGGACAGCACTTCGCGCACGGCCCGCGGCGCGGCGCGTACCACCTCGCGCGAGGCGGGGCGCGCCGCCGGACGCACTTCGAAGGCGGCCGGCAAAGTCGCGCGACAGGCTTCGAAGTCGGCGGGTAACGTCGCGCGCAAGGCTTCGAAGACGCCGGCCGGCAAGACCGCGCGCAAGGCTTCGAAGACGGTGCAGGGCGCCGCGGGGCGTGCCTCGGCGGCCGCGTCGCGCGCCACAGGGGGCTCGGCCTCAAAAGGCGGCGGCAAGGCCGGCGCGAAGGCCGGTGGCAGGAGCACCGGCAAGGGTAGCGCGGGCGGCAAGGGCTCGGCCAAGGGGGGGCGGAACACTTCCGCCAAACAGTCTTCCGGCAGGAAGGCTCCGGCCAGGCCATCGGGCGGCTCGGGCAAGTCGACGCGTAGGGGCTAGGGGGGCGGACGTTTAGGGACGTCCTCAGACGGGTTTAGAAGAGAGAGGTATTCGCCGCAGGGGCTTAATTCAACAAGCCCCCTGCGGCGAATACCTCTCGCCCTATGCGCGGGTGAAACGGCTCTGACGGCCGGCGGCGGGGGCGGCTCACTTCGCCGAGATGCTGAGCGAGCCGAAGAAGCGTTCGATGCCAGGGTTCGACGCGGCCGCGCCACGCGACAACACGGTGAAGATGTAGACGAACCTCGGCGTGGCGTAAATCTGCATCCGCCCACGCACGCCCAGCTTCTCGTTGACCAGCGAGAACTCGCGCCCCGGGTGCCCGCCCAACCTCAGCTCGCGCAGCGGCACGACCACGAACCCCGTCGGATCGAGGTTCTTCTTCACGGCGTAGAAGCTCACGTCGATCATCGACCGCAAAGACTCGGGGGCGTTGTGGAAGCCCGCCGGGTACTCGCCGATGACCTCGACCCCGTAGAACTCCGACCCTTGCTCGCTGGTGAAGGTGTGGTGCGTGAGGGGGTAGGGTTGGACCTGCGTCGGCTCCGATTCATACTCGGCGCGCGTGGGCAGCAGCACGCTGAAGCCGAGCCCCTCGCCCTCTATCCTGCGCCAGCCCGTCGAAGGGTCGGGCGAGCCCTCGACGCTGCGCACGACCTTGCGCGCGGGGGTCGCCGACGGCGCCTCCGGCACGGGCGCACGGCAGCCGCCCTCCACCTCGAACGAGTCCATGAAGGCGCGCCCCGCCGCACGCGTGCGCTCCGTGTCCTCGAAGCCGCTGAAGAGCAGGACGTAGACGCGCTGACCCGAGGTGAAGAGTCGCCCCCACGCGAAGCCCGGCCTGAGGCCGGGCGGGACCGGCAGCGCGAGCGTGGTCTCGCGCCCCGTGCAGCCGCGCTGCGTGACCGGGTCTCGCGTCAGCAGGCGCGCCCCGTCCGCCGTCATCGCGTTAATCAGGCCGCTGATGCCGCCTTCGAGCGAGAGGTCGGGCTCGATGTATCCGGCCGGGGTGTCGAAGTATTCGATTTCGAGCCGCATGTCGCCCGCCGAGACGTTGTGCGTGTGTCGCGTGAAGTTCATCGGCCCCTTCGACATGGGCGCCTGCGCGACCTTCGGCGTGCCGGGCAGTCTCACCTTGAAGCCGCCCGCCTCCGAACGGAACTCCTTCCACGCGGCAGGCGCGGGCGCGGGGGCCAGGACGGCGACGGGCCCGCTCGGGCCGGGCACAGGG
>Ga0216309_1000059_pt1 | contig 17399 bp, 10 predicted proteins | sample Total_DNA_C_FD_161284 | JGI IMG/M metagenome (GOLD analysis project Ga0216309, IMG submission 161284) | Terrestrial sediment cell enrichment communities for BONCAT metagenomics from Utah, United States - Total_DNA_C | ecosystem: Environmental > Terrestrial > Deep subsurface > Rock core/Sediment ...
CTTCTGCCCCGAGCCGTGAAGTAAGTCAAAAGTAAAAAGGCAAGCCGCCTGCGGCGGAAGGCAGAAGTAAAAAGGCAAAAGGCAAAAGTGAAGAGGGGGAACTTAAATCAAAGTTCCGCGCGCCGGCGGCGCATCCTCACTTTTGCCTTTTGCCTTTTTACTTACTTCCGTGGCTTGAGGTCGTCGGTGTAGAGGATTTTGTAGGCGCGATAGTTGGCCATCACCTTGTTGACGTAATCCTTCGACTCGTTGAAGCCGACCTCGGAGGTGAAGATGCCGGGGTCTTTGTGCGTGGCGCGCACGACCCACCGGGCGACGTTATCCTCGCCGCCGTTGTAGGAGGCCGCGACTGCCTCGGGCAGGTTGGGGAACATCCTGAACAGCTCGGAGAGGTAGGCGCTCGCCAGCGCGATGTTGACCTCGGGGCGGTAGAGGTCGTCCTCGCTCACGCGCGTGAGCTTGACGGCCGGCGCGTACTTCGCGGCCTGGTCGGGCGTCATCTGAAGGAGGCCGCGCGCGCCCGCCGGCGACTTGGCGCGCGGGTTGAAACCGCTCTCCTGCCGCATGATGGAGAGCACCAGCCGCGGATCGAGCTTGTGCTGTTTCGCCGCGCGCAACACCGGCTCGCGGAACGTGGCGGGGTAGTTCCCGGCGGCGCGCCTGACGTCGGCGGCGACCCGTGCCTCGCGCGCCTCGGCTGCGGCCTTCGCCTCTCCACCCAGCTTCTGAAGCCGCATGTTGGCCATCCAGCCGTAGTAGGACCCGACCCCGTCGCCGATCCCCTGGTAGGCCCTCGACGCCTGCTCCTTCTGACCCGACATCTCAAGGCTGAAGGCGCGCAGGTATGCCACCTCCGCCGCCGTCGTGTTGGCCGCGCGCGGCAGGCTCATGCGCCCCAGCTCGTCGCTCGTGCGGAGCGCCGAAGCCCAGTCGCCGCGCGCTACGTCGAGCCGCAGCCGCGCGAAGAGAGCCGCGACGTCGCTCGCCGTCCCGCGGAAGCTCGCACGCGTGCGCTCGATCCACGGCAGCGCCTCGTCGAAGCGGCCGGCCTCGCGCAGCGAATCGATGATGTTGAGGTGAGCGTTCTCGATGCGCTCGCCTTTGGGGAAGCGCTCGGTGTACTCGGCATAGCGCGCAGCCGCCTCGCCCGGACGGTTCAGGCGCAGGAGTGTGGCGGCGACGTAGTAGAAACCGTCGCGCCCGGCCGGCGTCGTGGCGTAGGTTTCGCCGAGGCGCTGGAAGAGGGGCAGCGCCTCCTCGTAGCGCCGCTCCTGGAAGAGGGTGCGTCCGATGCCGAAGTGGGCCGCGGGCACGTTCCCATCAGAGGGGTAACGCTCAATGAGCGTGCGCCAGTGTGTGCGCGCCTCCTCGAAGGCGCGGTTGGCTTGGTAGATGGCCGCGCGCCGCATGTGCTCGGACGGCGTGAGCTGCGGGAGGCCGGCGCCGGGGGCGCGCCCCGACTCGTCGGCGCGGCGCGTGGTGTTGAGCGCGTCTTCGGTCTGGTCCTCGGGCGAGAGCACGACGGGCTCGGCCGCCGAGAGGAGAGGCGCTTCCGCGGAGGCTGCGGCGCCGGGCTGAGAGCCGTCCGACGGTCGGGGGTCTTCGACGCGCGCGCCGCACGAGAGGGCGAGCAGGAGCGAGGCCGCGCAGGCCAGCGACTGTTGAATGAAGAGTGCCATTTTCAATCCCCGGCGAAGACCCTCGCGGCTGGCCGGCGCCGCGCCGACTTTCTCATCCGCCGTCTTCGATGATCTCATAAGTCGTCACGATCTCGACGCCCGGCCTGAGCGTGGCGGCGACGCTGCAATACTTCGTCTCGGAAAGCTCGACGGCCGACGAGACGGCCGCCTCGGAGATACCGCGCCCGCGCACGATGTGCCGCACCTCCATCCGCGTGAAGGCCCGCGGGTGTTCGTCGCGTCGCGCCCCGCTGACCTCGACGCGGTAGTCGGTCACGTGCTGGCGCTTCTTCTCAAGTATCGAGATCACGTCGACGGCCGTGCAGCCGCCCAGCGCCAACAACAGCAGCTCCATCGGCGTCGCGGCGCTCGCGCGCGACGCGTCGGTCTCCAGCGCCTGCGCGTGCCCGCTCGGCGTGATGCCGATGAAGAGCCCATCGCCCGCGGAGTGGATGACCGCCTTCGCCCCACCGTTGTCCATCGGTCGAAACCTCCCTTCGGTGCGGCAAGGATAACATGGCGCGCGCGGGCGCTTCAGCCGGGGCGGCGGCCGCGGGTAATGCCGGGGGGCGTTTGTATGCTACTCGGACATCGGCGACGGGTTCAGTACAGAATTGCCGCGGGATGAGCGCCGCTTTCATCCCGCGCGGCCGAAAAGTTGCTGGCAACCAACCGCCGCTTCGGGGAATCCCCCGGCCAAGTTTCGCCGCCGCCGACGGCTAAAGCCATTCCGTCCCTCGCTTTGACACCGCGGGACGTAAAGGGCACGGGGCTTGCGTATCTCATTGCAGATGAATCCTTGCTCGAAGCGTATGTCTCTCCGGGTTCCAACGCTTCTCCCCGTACATTTTGCGGAGCAGGGGGCGGCCTATCCTTTCGGACGGGCCGTCTGCCGAACATTCTGACTAACGAAATTGTGAAGACACATTTGGAGGGAAGAGCGATGAACAGAATCAGACAGACGATCTCGGTGGCGCTCGTCCTCGCCATGGTCAGCCTCGGGCTGGTCGCGGCGCAGGCGCAGCAGCGGCCGTATCGCATGAACGACCGCCAGGTCGATAACGTGCTGCGCCGCGTCGAGGCGTCCGCCGACCGCTTCCGTTCGAGCTTCTCGACGGCGCTCGACCGCAGCCGCTACAACGGCACCAGCACCGAAGACCAGCTCAACACCTACGTGCAGAACTTCGAGACGGCGACCGACCAGCTGCGCTCGCGCTTCAACGCGCGCACTTCGGTCTCGGCCGACGTCGAGAACGTCCTGCGTCAGGCCGCTTTCCTGAACGATTTCATGATGAGCAACCGGCTCAACATGGCGGCCATGAACGACTGGACGACGCTGCGCGCCGACCTCGACGCGCTGGCCCGCGCCTACAACGTCACGTGGGACTGGACGCGCCAGGCCGGCTCCTACAACACGCCGGCGCCGACCTACGGCGGCGGGATGCAGACGGGCACTGGCGTCGCCTACCGCATGAACGACCGCCAGCTCGACGCGCTGCTGCGCCGCATCGAGAACGGCGCCGACCGCTTCCGCGCCGACCTCGGTACTGCGCTCAACCGCAGCACCTATGACGGCACGCGCGCCGAGGACAACATCAACCAGTTCGTCCGCGACTTCGAGAACGCGACCGACCAGCTTCGCTCGCGCTTCGACGCGCGCAACTCCGCCTCCTCTGACGTGGAGAACGTGCTGCGCCAGGCCACCTACATCGACGACTTCATGCGCCGCCAGACGCTCTCGATGAGGGCCGAGAATTCCTGGACGACGCTGAGGGGCGACCTGAACCAGCTCGCCTCGGCCTACAGCGTGGCGTGGAACTGGGACGTGCGTCAGATGCCCCGCATGGGCAACGACACGACCGCGGGCGGCGTCTTCGACAACAACCGCCGCGGCGGCGGCATGCGCGCCGCGGGGCGCCTGACCGGCACCTTCCGCCTCGACCCGACGCAGAGCGATAACGCGATGAACGCGGCCGACACGGCCGTGCGCAACCTGCCCTTCGGCGAGCGCGCGCGTGTGCGCGAACAGCTGATGCGGAGGCTCGAATCGCCTGAGATGCTCGCCATCGAGCGCAACGGCGACAGCGTGACCATCGCCAGCTCGCGCGCGCCGCAGACGACCTTCGTCGCCAACGCGGGCGAGAACCGCGAGCAGCTGCCGAACGGCTCCTACGCGCGCGTCGCCTCGACCATCGTGGGCGACCGCCTCGTCGTCCGCTCGACCGGCAACCGCGAGACCGACTTCACCGTCACCTTCGACCCGATTGAGGGTGGGCGCCGCCTGCGCGTGACGCGCGAAATCTGGAACGAGCGCCTGGGGGTCAATCCCATCGTTGTCCAGAACGTCTACGAGCGCACGGCGGACGTGGCGCAGTGGAACGTCTACACGGGCACGACCGCCGGCTACAACCAGCCCGGCACGCAGCCCAGCGTCCACTCTTCGGCCGCCGGCGATTTCATCGTGGCCGACGGGCAGACGCTGACCGCCAGGCTCGAAACCGACCTGACGTCGAAGACGGCCAACGTCGGCGACCGCTTCCGGATGACCGTGACCTCGCCCTCGCAGTTCCAGGGCGCGACCATCGAGGGTCACGTGGCGAGCGTCAACCGCAGCGGCCGCGTCACGGGGCGCGCCGACATGTCGCTCAACTTCGACTCGATCAGCTACAACGGTCGCACCTACCAGTTCGCGGGCTTTATCGAGAGCGTGCGGGCGATGAACGGGCAGACCGTGCAGGTCGATAACGAGGGCTCGGTGCGCGACGACAGCAGCCGCGGCACGCAGACCGCGCAGCGCGCGGCCATCGGCACGGCCGTCGGCGCCATCATCGGCGCCATCGCTGGCGGCGGTAAGGGCGCGGCCATCGGCGCCGTCATTGGCGCCGGCGCCGGCGCCGGCTCCGTCTACGTGCAGGGGCGCGAGGACATCGAGCTGCTGAGTGGCAGCGAGGTCCAGATTCGTGCCAGCGCGCCGAACAGGTAAGGCGCGCGACAATTGACCGCAGGCGGCCGAACCCGACCGCCGGCCAAACGCGAGCAGGCGCGGCGTCCGCAAAAGACGCCGCGCCTGCTCTATTCATTCCGGCCCTCCGCCGAAGGGGGTTCTGTTCAAGCCCCGCCGGTCTGTGTTAGTATGCGGCCGCCCTTCCTCCTCTCGGTCTTGAACAGCAATTCATTTTGTGTGGGGACTAATCCCCTGCTTGGCGGGACGTCCGGGCGCCGGTGCGCGCACGCTTTGCCGGGGGCTTAAAACGATGGCCGCGATCCTTATCGTTGACGACGACGACGCCGTGCGCGATGTGCTCTACGACCTGTTCTCGGAGGAGCACATGTGCCACGCCGCGGCCACGGCCGAGCAGGCGCTGGCCTTCCTCCGCGAACAGACCTACGACGTCGTGATGACCGACATCTCGATGCCGGGACTGAGCGGGCTGGAGCTGCTCGGGCGGCTGCGCCAGGAGCAGCCCGACACGCCCGTTATCATCATCTCGGGCATCGGCGACCGCACGCACGCCGAAGGGCTCAAGCGCCTCGGCGCCTTCGACCAGATTCTCAAACCCTTCCGCCTCGAAGAGGTCGAGGAGAGCGTCAACCGGGCGCTGGAGCTGAGCCGCAGTCTCGGCGGGCAGCGCCGGGCAAGCCCGCCTCCCGAGGCGTGACCCCGAAGGGCGGGCGGTAAGGTTAACCACGAAGGCACGTAGAAACGGCTAAATCCACTTAGCCGCTTCTACGTGCCTTCGTGACGAAATCCCTTTTGAGGTGCGCGGAGGGGTGGAGCCGGGGGCTTTCGGCCGCCGCTCAGGCGTAGGCCAGCTCGGGCGCGGCGACGCGTGGGCGCCTGCGGCGCGAGGCGTCGGCCGCCAGCTCGGCGATGCGGTCGGCGCTGAAGGGCTTGGCCACGACCCAGTCGACGCGCGCGGCGCGCTGCCCCTCGGAGCTGACGGCCTCGCCCCAGCCCGTGATGACCGCCAGGGGAACGGAGCCATCGACCTCGCGCACGGCGCGTGCCAGCTCCCACCCGCTCATCCCCGGCATGCCGATGTCGGTGAAGACCGCGTCGAAGTCCCGTGCGCGGAAGAGTGCCAGCGCCTCGACCCCGCTGGCCGCGGGGCAGACCTCATGACCCTCCGCGCGGAGTATCTCGCAGAGTAGATCGCGTATATCGGGCTCGTCCTCGGCGACGAGAATCCTGATGGCGCCCGCAGCGGGTGCCGGCGTCGACGACTCCGGCTCGGGCGGTGCCGCCGCAGCTGCGGCCGTGCGCGTGCAGGCGGAGTCGGCCGCCGCAGGCAGGCGTATGCGGAAGGTGGTCCCCGCCCCGACCTCCGACTCGACCTCGACCGAGCCCTCGTGCCGCCGGACGATGCCATAGCTCACGGATAATCCCAGACCCATGCCGGCCTTTCCTTTCGTCGTGAAGAACGGGTCGAAGACTCTCGCGCAGACCTCGGGCGCCATCCCCATGCCGGTGTCGCAGACCGAGAGCACCACCCGCCCGTCCTCCTCCTCAGAGGTGAGCGTCAGGCGGCCGCCATCGGGCATCGCGTCTACCGCGTTGAAGACCATGTTGACCAGAACCTCGCGCAGCTCCGAGCCGTCGCCGAGGACGGTCGCGTTCGACCGCAGGCGCAGATCGAGCGTGATGTGACGGCCGGCGGCCGCGGCGCTCTCCTTCCAGCGCGGGCGCGTAATCTCGCGTACGTCTAAGAGGAGCTGGTCGACCGAGACGGGCTGGAAGTCGTGGTCGCGGCGCTGGCGCGCGAAGTCCTGGATGCGCTTGACCGTGTTGGCTCCGTCCTCGGCCGCGCGCGTGATGACCTCCAGCCCACGCCTGATCTTCTCGGGGTCTTGCGTGCGCATCAGGAGCTGCGCGCGGCCGAGGATGCCGGCGAGCGTGTTGTTGAAGTCGTGCGCCACGCCCGAGGCCAGCTCGCCCAAGGCCGAGAGCTTCTCGATCTGCGCGTACTGCTCGCGGATGCGCTCCTGCTCGGCGATGTAGTGCGACAGCTCCTCGACGTGGCGCCGCGCCTGCTCGGCCTGCGCGTTGGAGGTCTCGACCGTCTTGAGGTAGGTGCGGTAGGTGAAGTAGGTGATGAGGATGATCGGCGCGGCGGCGAAGAGGGCAGGGGCGCCGACCGAGCCCATGAGGAGCGCGATCAGCCCGGCGGCCGAGGCGCCGGCGAAGTATGTGACCGAGGTCCAGAGGTAGTGCCTGTGCCACGTCGGCCAGAAGGGCTCGCCCTTCTTGAGCGAGTAGGCGAGCGCGACGAGCCCCGAGTTGGCGGCGTACTGGACGAGCGCCATCAGGCAGAGGGCCGAGACGAAGCGGCCGCCGTGACCCCACCCCGCGACCAGCTCGCCGCCGTGGCTGAGGCGCAGTGCCCAGACGGCGGCCAGCGTCGCCAGGGAGAGCGCCGCGGCGTTGAAAGCGACCGTGAGCCTCGACTTGCAGAACCTGTAGGAGGAGAGCGTACTCTCGGCCGCGTTCAGCAGGATCGCGGCCTCGCCCCCGTAGAGAATCATCGTCAGGAAGATGAGGGTGTCCGAGACCGAGATGGACGACTTGACGCGCGGGATCATGACCGAGACGCGCGAAGTGACGCCGAGCGTGATGGCGGCGAGCAGAAGCAGCCCCGCGTCGAGCGCCCCGGGCTGAAGCCGCGCGGCTGACCAGAGGACGGCGGCCGCGCCCGCGGCGGTCACACTCCAGGCGAAGGGTGGGAATAGTCTCTGCCTGCTCATCTGTCGAGTATCGGAGGGGGTTGTTAGGCCGGCGCGCGGGATTGCGCCGGGGCCGGTGTTGGACACTCCGGTCCAGAGTCGCTATCTGACCGAGAGCTGGTCCGTCATCACTTTGACGAGCACCTTCCGCCCGTCGGTCGCCACGAGGTGGACGTCGTCGGCGTCGAAGCGGAGCGGCTCGGCTCCGGCCGCCAGCGCCTCAACGTCGAAGGTGAACAGGACGCCTGCGCCGCTCAGCGCCTCGGCCAGCCGGTGCGGCGCGACGGTGACGAGCAGGAGCCCCTCGGGCGTGGTGCTGTGCGTGACGCGCGCGTCGGCCGGCGCCGAGAGCGAGCCCGCGGCGACTGCGCGCACCGCCAGCACGCGCGGGTCGAGCCGGAAGGTCAGGGCGAGCAGGCCGAGCGGCGCGTCGGTTTTCAGCAGCACCTTCAACTGCCGCCGCTCACCGACGCGAAAGGGGCGCGGCTCGTTCAACAGGCGGAGCGACGCGGCGCTCACGGCCGTCGCGTTAGCGCGGTCGGTCGCCGCCTTCTCTGTAATGACCGAGACGACGGGCGCCCCCCCGTCCAGAGAAGCATCACGGACGGCCGCGGCACGCGCGTGGATTTCGTCGGAGCCGGGCAACACGGCGTCGCGCGCCGCGGGGCGCACCGTGGGTCGCGCGATGGCGCCGTCCATCAGCTCTTTCGGCGCGGGCACGAAGGTGGTCTCGGCCGCCGGCTCGGCTTCGGCGGGCACAGGCTCGGCCGTCGAGACGACCGCGGGGTCGCCGGCGTTGTCGACCTGTTGGGCCTTCGCGCCGGTCGCCTTCGGGGCGGCGACGCCGGCCCCGGCCGGGGCTGGGGCCAGCTCGACGCGCGCGTGGGTCGGGAGGGCGCGGGCGGCGGCCAGCTGCTCCTCGCGCCCGACCTCGATGAGCATGGCTTCGAGCGTCCCCGTCGTCGGCGTCTGGAGCGTGCCGGAGGGGTGCATCTCCTCGTCCTCGGGGTTGACCGAGGAGGCGCGCATGACGTGCGGCGTGACGGCGATGACGATGTCCGTCTGCGAGTCTTCGCGGCGTGGGGCGGAGAAGAGGTTGCCGAGGATGGGGATGAGCCCGACGAGGGGCAGACCCTGGCGGCCGCGCGACTGCTGGTTCTGCGCGACGCTGGCGATCATCATCGTGCGGTTGTTCTGGATGCGCGCCGTGCCCTCGATGTTGCGCTCGGTGAAGGTCGGCGTCAGCGCCGGGTTGCCCTTGACGCTTACAACGTCGTTCGACTTAATCGACATCTTCACCTGTACGTCGAGGTTCGGGAAGACCTGCGGCGTGAACTCGAGCGTCAGCCCCGTCTTCTCGTACTGGATGACGGGGTAGCCGTTGCCGCCGAAGAGCCCCTGTGCGACGCCGGGCTGCGCGTCCTTCTCGCCGGTCGTGACCGAGCCGTAGGGCGAGACGGTGGCCGTCTGGACGGGCACGCGCTGGCCGATGTGGGCGGTGGACTTCTCGCCGTCGAAGGCATGGACCTGCGTGGAGGCGACGAGCCGCGTGTTGTCGCGCCGCTGGAGCGCCGAGAGCGCCGTGGGCGGGACGATGAAGGCCGCGCCGAGCGCGGTCGGGACGGAGGCGAGCGCCTGCGTGACGACCTGGCGGCTTCCGGCGAGCACGCTCAGCCCCTTCTGGATGCCGCCGAGGTTCGTGAGCGAGTCGCCCGTGCCGATCTGATTGCCGAACTGCAAAAGGTCTTCGCGCGAGACCTCGAAGATGTTGACGTCCATGACGACCTCCGCGCGCTCCTTGTCGATGGAGCGGAGGAGTTCGCCGACGAGCCGCACGTTCTCCGGCGTGTCGCGGACCGTGATGGAGTTGGTCGCCTTGTTGGCGGTGATGACCGGCTGGCGGCCGGCCTGCGGTGGGATCGAGGCCGTGATGAGCGAGCGCGCGTCGCCGGGGTCGACGTTGTAGAGGTAGAAGGTGCGCAGCACGAGCTGCTGGTACTGGGGACGCTTGACCTGCTCGGCGACGACGATGGTGCGGTTCGAGAGCTTCTGGAAGAAGAGCCCCTGTGTGAGGAAGACGTAGTCGAGCGCCTGCGCGGCCGTCACGTCCAGCAGGTCGACGTTGACCTCGCGCTTCGGGAAGTCGCGGTCGAAGACGACGTTGATCCTGATCTGGCGCGCGAGGTACCGGATGAATTTTTCGAGGTCGCCGCCGTACTGTATCGACTGCAACTGCTCGTTGCGCGCCGGCGCGAGCGCCTCGGCCGGCCGCCGCCCCCCGGCCTCACGCCTGTGCGAGGGCGCGGTCTCGCTCGAAACGTCGTAGGCGGTCGGGGTCAGACGCGCCCGGGCCTGCGGGCCCGGGCTTGCGGGCGCGCTCTGGGGCGCGGCCGCGGGGGCGTGTGCCTCGCCATTGCCGGTCTGGAGGCGGTAGGCGCGCTCCATCAGCGTGCGCGCCAGCTCGTTCGCAGGGTCGTAGCCATAGGCGCGGCGGAAGGCGTTGTAAGCGCCGAGGTGGTCGCCGCGCTCAAGCAGCGCCGCCCCCTGCTGCGAGAAGACCTGCGATGCGTTGAAGAGTGCGCGACGCAGGTGGAGCTGGTACTCGCTGTTGGCGGGCTCGGCCGCGACGGCGAGCGAGAACTCCTCGGCAGCCTTCTCCCACTGCTGCGCGGCCTCGTGCCGGAGCCCCTGCTTGAAATTTTTCTGACCCTTCCCGGACCACGCGGCCGCGGGCGTCGCCAGCAGGCAGAGCGTGAGCAGGACGGAGATGAGCCGAAGGGTCGTGCGCCGTGTGAGTCGTTCTGATATGCTGCCGGCCAAGTTACACCTCCGGGAATCCGTGCGACCGGAAAGGTCAGTCCACGCTCGTCAAGAGACCGAACCCGTCCGCCGGCACTGCAACCGTGTCCGCCGTTCTCGTTCTCGGTTCTCGTCCGCCTGAAGACATTTATGGAAGGTTGGGCGTGGAAGGCTCTGGGACGAAAGGTCTTGCGCGCGTGCAGCCGCGGCAGCGGGGGAGCCTTCGGGACTGAAAAACATTCGCCTTTTGCTCGAGAAAAAAGAGCAGGCACAAGGATTAAACAAGGTTAGCGGTAGTTTGTCAAGGATATTCACGTGATTTCTGGAAATGTTTAAGACCCTTCCAGAAGAGGTCGAGGCCTACCGAGACCGCGCATGGCGGCGTGAGCCGGAGGGGCGCGTCGAGACGGCTTTGGAGGCCGAGAAGCTGGTGGAGGCCGTCGGCTTCTGCGCCACGATGACCGACGCGCGGCGCCCCGGGCCTTCGCTCTACGTGGCGGTCTGCGGGCGGCGCGACGCACACATGCCTCGGAACGTCCAGAAGGACCCGGAGAGCAGTCTGACCTGGCTCCTCAAGGACGAGCTGATGCGGCGCGGGCGCGTCTACTACGCGAAGCTCGCCAAGGACCGCACGACCTTCGTGGCGCCGCGGTTGGTGCCACACTTCAATGCGCTCTGGGGCGTCGCGCGCCGCGAGGAGGCAAAGAGGCTTTCGGGGGAGGCGCGCGCGGTGCTGAAGGTCCTGCGCCGTGAGTGGGAGATGGCGACCTGCGACCTGCGCGAGGCCTCGAAGGTGACCGAGCGCTCACGCTTCACGCGGGCGCTCGACGAGTTGCAGAGGAGTCTGAAGGTCATTCCGCAGGAGGTGCTCTACGAGCCCTGGTTCACCTACATCTGGGCGCTCAGCGAGGGTCGTTTCGCCGAGGAGCTTTCGAGGAAGGTGAGCAGAGAGGAGGCTCTGCGCGAAGTGGCGCGTGCGTATCTGCTGGGGGCCGGGATGACTCTGCCCGGCGAGCTGGCGAAGGTGACGGGGCTTTCGCGTCCGGAGGCGGGGAAGGGCAACCACGCGCTCGTGGCGGAGGGGTTCGCCGTGCGCGTCGAGAGGGGCGTCTACCGCCTGGCCGATCTGGACGTGCGGCTCGAAGGCCTATAGCTTTGCGCGCCGTCGCAGGAAGGGCTAAACACGGATGGAGGGCTTGAAGGGAACCCGCTTCAAGCCCTCTCCGTATCAGCCGCAGTTTAATCACCCCCGCAAGAGTCGCCGCAGGGTCAGACGCCGGGGCGCTCTTCGGGCGGTGTCGAGAGCTGGCGAAGCTCCTGCTCGATCTCTTCGAGCGCCTCCTGCTGCTCGCGCACGGAGTCGAGTGCGAGCGGACGGTTCTCGCGGACCGAGCCGAGCCGTTTGAGTGCGAGCTCGGTCTCGGCCTGGCTGGCGTCGCGGCTGGCGATGGCCTCGATCAATTGCAGGCGCGCGTCCATCTCGCGCGCGTGCTCGTCGGCCTCGCTCCGGACCCTTTCGAGCCGCGTGAGGTCGCCCCGCAGGTCCCGCTCCAGCTCGTCCCGCCCCGCCGCACGCAGCCCCGAGACGCCGTTGAGGCGTCCCTCGACCTGCACGGAGTCGGCTGCGGCACGCCTGAGCACGCGTGCGGCCGTGAGGCGCGCGGCGAGCGTCTCGCGGTAGGCGTCGGCGAGCAGGGGGTTGCGCGCCTCCATCTCGCGGAGCGTGCGGCGCTGCTCGGCGGAAAGCTCGGAGGTGAAGAGGGAAAGCTCGTCGGCGGTGACCCCGTCGGCGGCGAGTCGCTCGCGCAGTCGCCGCTCCCAGAGCCTGCGGTAGAGGACGACGGCGTAGGCCGCGACCAGCCCGAAGAGGGAGAGGACCCCGAACGAGGTCATGGCGAAGAGCATCCACTCGCCCGGGTTGTCGGCGGCCGTGAAGTAGCGGAAGAGAAAGTAGGCGGGCAGGGGCAGCGCCAGGAGGAAGAAGGCGAGCAGCGGCGACCAGCGGAGGAGAAACGCCGTCATCCGGTCGCCCGAAGTGAGTCTGCCACCCTGCGTCTGTTCGCCCAAAGTCAGCCCCTCCGCCGAACGTTTTCCGCCTTCGGCCGCATCAAATCGCGGTCAAGCGACGACAAAAATTCTTCGCGACGAGTATGCCGGGTGCCCGGCTGGCGCGGGCGCCGCGCCCCCTCGCGGGCCAGACCGGATACGTTTCGACCGCCCGAAAAGCTATAATAGCAGAGCCTCGCGGGAGGCGAAGGATGGCCCGAGGAGGGGCGATGAGAAGAGGCTTCAGAAAAATTGCCGCGGCACTCTCAGCCGTGCTCGTCTGCGCGGGCGGTCTGACGTCGACGGCGCAGAAAAGGAACGAGGGGGCGGGGCGCATCGACGTGCGGCGCGACGTGCGCACGGTGACCATCCCCGTCACGCTCAGGCTGCCGGAGCGCGCGCCGCAGACCGAGGTACGCTACCTTGACGACCTGCAAGTCTTCGAGGACGGCGAGCGCCAGGAGATTCTCGCCATGCGGGGCGCGGGTCGCTCGCCGCTGACGCTCGCCATACTCATCCAGGACGACCTCGTCTCCTCGATGAGCAACGAGATCAGGGGGCTCGCGGCGTTCATACGCAAGCTGCCGCCCGGCTCGCGCGTCATGGTCGGGTATCTCAGCTCGGGGTCGCTGCGCGTCCGGCAGAAGTTCACCGGCGACCTCGAACGCGCGGCGAAGAGCCTGCGCATCCCGCTCTCTTCGACCGCGGCCTCGCCCTACAACCCCTTCACGCTGACGCGTGAGGCGCTCAAGCGTTTCGAGTCACAGCCGGTCGGGCGGCGGGCGGTGCTGCTCTTGAGCGACGGCCTCGACCTCTCGCGCGGTATTTCGAACTCGTCGCCGGCCGCGAGCGTCGACCTCCAGCGCACGGTCAACGAGGCGCAGCGGCTCGGCGTCGCCGTCTACTCGATCTTCGCGCCGAGCGTGGGGGGCGGCGACCTGTCGCTCGTCGCCAACGGGCAGGGCTCGCTCAACCGGCTCTCGGACGAGACGGGCGGGCGCGCCTTCTTTAACGGCATGGCCGCCCCGCTGAGCCTCGACCAGTTTCTGCGTGAGGTCGATTCGCTGCTCTCCAGACAGTTCGCGCTCACGTACCTCTCAACGCACCCCGACAAAGGCTTTCACAAGGTGCGCGTCGTCGCCGGGACGGCCGACGGCGAGATCATCCACCCGAAGGGCTACACGCGTTAGCGAAGTCAAAAGTAAAAAGGCAAAAGGCAAAAGTGAAGAGGGGGAACTTAACTAAAAGTTCCGCGCGCCTGAGGCGCGTCCTCACTTTTGCCTTTTTACTTTTGACTTACTTTCGCCTTAACGGGCGATGGCCTCGGCGGTTTGCCAGCGGGCGGGCGAGGGCGCCAGGAGGCTGACTATTTCGCGGAGCGCTTCAAGGTGGTTGCGGCTCAACTCGACCTCGCCGCCGCCGAAGCGTGCGGCGACTCTGCGCGCCTGCGTCAGCGCCGCGGCGTCGGCGTAGGAGAGCAGAAGCCGCACGGAGTTGCCGCCGCCGGGCTGCGAGCGGTAGCTCGCGTTCCGGCTGAAGGGGCGAAGCTGCCCGTCGAGGACGAGTGCGAGGTCCCCCCCGGCCGCTTGCATTCGCGCGGCCGGCGAGTTGGTGTAGAGGACCAGTTCGAGCGCGGGCGTCCCCGGTCGCCGCGCGTTCTGGTGCATGAAGGAGGCGGCCAGGTAGTACTGCTCCACGCCCTTGCCGAAGGCGCGCGGGTGTTCGAGCGTCGTGCGCATCCCGCCCGCCCTGGAGTCGAAGACGGTGACGATGTCGCCGTCATGCTTGAAGGGCGACGGCGGGGGCTTCGGACAGAGGCGCTTCTGCGGGAAGGCCGTGGTGGAGAGAACGGTCAGCAGGGCGGCGGACAGAAGAAGTCGGGAAAATTGACGCATTGGGGGTTCCTCTGGGCTCCGGATGGGAAGAAGGCTTCGGAGTCGATAAGGCCGCAGGGGGAGAACTGCACCCGCGCGGCTGGCAGACCTGCGGGGCGGTTCCTACTGGGCTTCTGCGGTCGAATCATCAGTTTGAAGTCTGAATAAGAAGGACGAGAAGAACTGGCCGCCTCCGGCGAATGACGCGGCCGGGGCGGGTAGCGGGAATCTAACATCAAACGCGAAAATTTGCCAGACCCGACCGCGGAAAGATGTGCGGCCGGCATTCGCGGTTGCTTCCGTCCTTCAAAATGCGCGTGGGAGGCGGATTTCAGGCGGCTGCGGGGGAGTGCAGGGTTCTTGCGACGCCTGATGCGGGCAAGGGCGCCTTCGCCGTTCGGGCGAGGGCACCCTTGAAATATAGAACAACGGCGCGGGACTTGTCATTGCATTTTTTCGTCAATCCCGTTGCGGCCCGTGCGCCTTCAGAAGCGGTAGCGGTAGCGCACCGTCAAGCTGCGGCCGGGGCCGTCGACGCCCCAGCCGGGCGCGCGGTAGTTCTTGTCGGCGAGGTTCTCGAAGTCGAAGGTCACCTCCTGCTTCTCGTCGAAGCGGAAGCCGCCGCGCACGTTGAATAGCCCGTAGCCGGGGATGGCCCGGTAAAGCGGCGCGGAGTCGACGCCCACGCCGAGCACACGGTTCTGGACCTGCGCCAGCGTCTCGCCCGTGGCGATCAGGGTGCCGCCGGCCGACCCGCACTGCCCCGTGGTCCCGGGCGTCGTCAGGCCGCGCACGCAGGCCCCGCGCCGGAAGAAGTTCTGGATGTTGGCGCGTGAGCGCGTGGCGCCCGTGCGCCGGTCGGAGAGGTCGAGCGTCGAGAGCCGGCTCTGCCTCCCGGCGAGCGTTGAGTAGGCCTCGACCCAGTAGCGTTTCCCGGCCGGCTGGTAACGCAGACGCAGGAAGCCCATCTGCGGCGGGAGGCCGCCGCCCCCGAGGTTCGGCGGCTCGCCCGTCCGCCGGTCGGCGGCGTGGACGTAAGAGTAGTTGCCGCCGAGCTGCCACGAGTCGGTCGGGCGGAAATCCACCTCGTATTCGAAGCCGCGGATGCGCGTGTCGCCGAAGTTGGCCTGCACCAGCACGGGCGAGGCCGACAGAGGCACGAAGACCGCCCCGCTCGGCAGCTGCCGCTCGATGGTCTGGCTGCCGAGGCGGAGCCCGACCGCCCCGGGCGGGAGAATGAGCGTCTGACGGACGATGGCGTCCGCGTAGTCGATGAGGAAGGCGACGGCCTCGGTGTCGAAACGGCCGCGCCGGTAGCGGAGGCTGAGGTCGTAATTGTTACTCGTCTCGGAGCGGAGCGGGGTAACGGCGACGCCGGTCGAGGCAGCCGTCTGGTCGGCCGTCGAGCCGATGAGGGCGCCGAGGCTGATGACGTCCGTGGCGGCGACCTGGAAGCCGGCGCCGACGAGCCCGACCGAGCCGAGCGCCGTGACGTTCGGCGCGCGGAAGCCGCGGCTGAAGTTGAAGGCCAGGTTGAGGCCGTTCGAGACCGTGGCCACGGCGCCGACGCGCCCTGAGAAGTCGTCGACGCGCAGCGAGTCGTCCGGCCAGAGCGGCCGGCCCCCCACGAGGGGGCTGTCGGCGGAGCGCGAGCGGTACGAAGCGATGTTGTAGCGCAGGGCCCCGCTCAGCCGCAGGCGGTTTTGAACGGCCTCGAAGGAGTCCTGCACGTAGAGCCCCGCGAGGATGAAGCGCGCCCCGTTGGGCACGCGCGGCCGCGAAAGGAAAGTCGAGCCGTTCGAAGGGTCGAAGGTGAAAGAGGGCGCCTCGACGCGGTCGCGGTAGACGTCGCCGCCGAACAGGAAGTGGTGGCGGCCGGGCAGCTGCTTGTCGAGGTAGAAGTTGAAGCCGTAGGTGCTCGTGCGCTCCTTGTCGTGCGTGATGGCGGCCAGCGGGTTCCCCTGTCCCCCCTGGTTGACGCGCTCCTCGCGCTGGCTGTTGTAGGAGACGGTGGCCGAGAAGTTGTCGAAGAGGCCGAGCCCCTGCTTGAAGTAGCGCAGGTAGCCGAAATCGAGCATCAGGTTGCGGAGGTCGGCGACGAGATTACCATCGCCGCCGAGCAACTGGTCGTAGCGCTTGCCGCCGTCCTGCTGTCCGCGCTGGTAGCGGAAGGCGAGCTGCTGGTCAACGCTCGGGGCAAAGGTCAGGTGCAGCGCCCCACCATACTGCGTGAAGGCCGTGTCGGGCAGGCGCGTCTGCCCCGTGATGTCCGAGGGCAGGCCGAGGAAGCGCGTGATGGCCGAGTGGCTGTCGATGCCTTTGCCGGTGCGGAGCGTGTTGACGCGGCGGCCGACGAGGTTCGTCAGCACCCCGAAGCGCTTCGTCCCGTAGCTGAGCAGCAGGTTGGAGCCGTGCGAGAGGTCGGCGCTCGTGAAGGCGGTGCCGAACTCGCCGTGCAGCTCGGGCTCGTCAAAGCCAAACTCGGGCTGGCGCGAGACGAGTTGGACCGTCCCGCCGAGCCCGTCCGAGCCGTACTGCGCCGTGTTCGGGCTGCGCTGAATCTCGACGGCGCGCAGAGAGCTCGCGTCCAGGAGATTGAAGAAGGTGTTGATCCCGCCACGCTGCGTCGAGTTGGTGTAGCGCACGCCGTCGACGTAGACGCCGACCTCGGTCAACCCGCGGACGAGCACGGCCCCGATGGTGGGGCTCGTCCGCTGGAGTGAGGCCCCTACTTCCTCGTCCGCGACCTGTGCCAGCACGGCCGTCGTGCGCTGGCGTATGGCGTCCTCCGCGATGACGTTGACCTGGAGCGGCACCAGCTCCTTGTCCGCCGCCAGCCCGGTTTCGGCCGTGACCGTGACCTGGTCCGTGATCTGGTTGACTTCGAGCTGGACGCCCACCTCGGCCGCGCCCCCGGCCGACACCTGCACGGCCTCTCGCCTGGGGCTGAATTCGGCGTGAGAGACCTGCACCAGATAGGAGCCCGGGGGGATGTCCGCGAACTGGAACTGCCCCTCGGCGTCAGTCCGCCCCCGCCGCAGGACGAGCTGCTGCGCGTTGACGAGCGCGACGTCGGCGCCGCTCACGACCGCGCCGCTGCGGTCGCGGACGATGCCGGAGACGGACCCGCGCGCCTCTTGCGCTCGCGTCCGAGAGGTGGCCGCCGGGCAAACCATGAGGAGGGTCAGGGCGACCAGAGTCAGGAATTTATTCATGATTATTACAAGGGCCGAGCGGACGGGGGAGGCTTCGGTGATGCTCGGCGAAGGCAGTATAACCC
>Ga0216309_1000060_pt1 | contig 17335 bp, 13 predicted proteins | sample Total_DNA_C_FD_161284 | JGI IMG/M metagenome (GOLD analysis project Ga0216309, IMG submission 161284) | Terrestrial sediment cell enrichment communities for BONCAT metagenomics from Utah, United States - Total_DNA_C | ecosystem: Environmental > Terrestrial > Deep subsurface > Rock core/Sediment ...
GTCCCAATCATCAGGACGCGTGCGGCCTTCAGGCGGCGCTGACCCTCGACGCCGACCTCGGGCATGATGAGGTGACGGCTGTAGCGCGCGATCTCGTCGTTCGAGAGCGTGGGGAGCGCGCCCGCCTCCTCCCCCTGGGCGGGGCCGTCACCGACGAGGGTCGGCGCGCCGCCCGCGATGGCCGGGATGATGGAGATGGTGTCGCCCTCTTTGACCGGCGTCTCCAATCTCTGCGTGTGGCGTATGTCCTCGTCGTTGACGTAGACGTTGACGAAATTCCGGAGCGAGTTCTGCTCACCGTAGAGATGCCGGCGCAGCTCTGCGTGCTCGCCCGTCACCTTGTCGAGCGCCTCGCCCACCGTCCCGGCCTCGACCGCGATCTCCGCGCGTCCGCCCGCGAACTGCCTGAGCGCCGTCGGGATGAAAACTGTCACTGCCATTTCAAATTCACTCCTCCGTTCGAGCCGGGGGCTGGGGCTGCTCGGCTCCCCCCTCTGCCTCCCCTTCTTCGCCCGCTTCCCCGTCCGTGCCCTCCGCGTTTGCGAACGGGTCGGGCAGCGGCGCCCCGTGGGGCACGACCCACAATTCAAGTTTGCCTGCGCTCCCCCCCTCGGGGGGCCCGCTCAAAACCACCACGCGCTGCGGCTCGAAACCGTGCTTCTTAAGAAGCTCATCCTTCCAACCCTGCGCCATTTTGAAAACGTCGGGCGGGAGCACCTCCGCCCCGGCTTCGCCGGCGGGGACGCCCGAGCCGTCTCCGGGGAAGACGATGATGCAGCCGACGCTGCGCCTGTCGGCGCGCATCATCTCGACGAGGTTCTTCAGTAACCATCCGGCGACGTCCAGCTCCTCGTAGAGGAAGTTATTGTGCCCGATCAGCACCGCCTCGTTGAGTGCCGCATCCTCCTCGACGTGCCTGACGGGCGGGACGTCCTTCGCCCCGACCCAGAGCTCGACGCTGCCGTAGACCTCCTCCTCCTCCCCCTCCGCTTTGGCCGCCTTCTTCTTGGGCGCGACGGCGCCGCCGTTGATGACGGTCAGGCGTTCGGGCGGAAGCTCAGGCCCCGAAAGCTTCTCCTTCTCGCGCGTGCCGGCGCGGCGCCAGTAACCGGGGGCCGCGCCGGGCGGCGAGCGGACCACAAGGTACCCTTGCGAGTCCGGCTGCTTCTTCAAAAGACCCCTGTAGGCCGCGTAGACCGTGCCGGTGCTGAAGGCTCCCGCCTCCGTGCCGTCAACGTCGTAGAAAACGGTGTCACTGAAGACTGACAGCTCGGTGTACTTTCCGCTGAAGGGGCGCGCCTCCTTCTTACCCGGCGGCTTGACGGCCGGCGGCTCGGCGCCCTCGGGCACAAGCCACAGCTCCATCGACAGCTCGTCCCCGCTCACGCGTGCGCCGTCCACAAGTACGAACCGCGACCCCTCCATCCCGCGCATCTCGACGAAATATCGCAGGAAGTAGGCGCCCCAGGCGTGCGCCGCACCGGGGAGGCTCGCGCGCGCGTCGCGCGCGACGATGTAGCCCTTCGAGCCCGGCGCGTTCTGTAATTCGATGGCGAAGTTGTCGAGGCGCGCCCCGCCGTCGCAGCCCCTGAGCCGGCCGAACTCATCGACCTTTCGCGCACGCTCCGCGCCCGCCTGCTGTGCCCGGACGGAGGCCGCGCCCGCCAACAGCACGAGGCAAATCGCGGCCGAGACCACAAAGGTTCGAAGCTGCAGCAGCGTCACGCCCATTCGGACACCTCATCTCCCTCTGCCATCAAGACCACCTCTTCCTCCTCGAAGCGCGAGCCGTCCTCGACCAGCTCCCAGGAGCGAAGGTCAGCCGCCTTCCCCTCCCGCACCGAGACGACGACGTAGGACATCGTCGGCCAGGGGGCCAGGTGTTCGAGGTCGTACTGCGAAGGCACAGCCGGGTGGTCCGGGTGCGAATGGTAGTTGCCGACGACGCCCAGGCCCTCCGGGGCGTGGAGCCGCTCGGCGCGCGCGTAATCGAGCGGCTTTATCGCCATCCGGTGGTGCCGCTCGCCCTCCTCCTCGAAGGCGTTCTCGACGGGGAACGTCGCGTGGATTATACGCGTGCGCCCGTCATCGGCGATACGCCCGATGAGCAGGCCGCAGCACTCGCGCGGATATTCGCGCTCCGCGTGTCGCCCGACCTCCTCGCCGAGTCCGACCCCGAGTCTTATCAAACGCCCTCCCCCCAGAATCCCTCGCTCAGGTAGCGCCCACCGCCGTCGCAGAGGACCGTGACGACGACCGAGCCGGGCGCGAGCCCGCGCGCGTACCCCAAGGCTGCCGAAACGTTCGCCCCCGAGCTGACCCCGACGAAGAGACCCTCTTCGAGCGCGAGCCGGCGCGCCATCTCCTGCGCCTCTTCGGTCGAGACCTCGAAGCGCTCGTCGGCGAGCGCGGGATCGAAGATGGCGGGGACCATCGAGGTCTCGACGTGGCGCATGCCTTCGAGCCCGTGGAGCGGCGAGTCGGGCTGCAACAACACGGCCTTCAGGCCCGGGTTCAGCTCGCGCAGGCGTCGCACCGTGCCCGTGAAGGTCCCCGAAGTGCCAACGCCCGAGAGAAAGTGTGTGACGCGCCCCCCGGTCTGCTCCCAGATTTCAGGCGCGGTGCCGTCGTAGTGCGCGCGCCAGTTCGCGGGGTTGTCATACTGGTTCGGGTAGAAGTAGGCGCCGGGCTCCTGGGCGGCGAGGCGCTGTGCGAGGCGCTGCGGGGCGTCGAAGCCCTCGCGCGGGTCGGTCTCCAGCAGCTCAGCCCCGTAGATTCTGAGCATGCGCTTGCGCTCGAAGCTCGCGTTTCGCGGTAAACACAGGCGCACGCGGTAGCCGCGCGCCGCCCCGATCATGGCGTAGGCGATGCCGGTGTTCCCGCTCGTCGCGTCGAGGATGACCTTCTCGGGTGGGAGCAGCCCTGTGCGCTCGCCTTCGAGGATCATGGCGAGCGCCGCGCGGTCTTTGACCGAGCCGCCCGGGTTCAGGTGCTCTGCCTTCAGAAGGACCTCGACGCCGGCGGGCAGCCCCCGCGCCAGGCGCGCGAGGCGCAGCAGGGGCGTCCCGCCGACGTTCTCAAGCAGCCTCGAAGCACTCTCCCCCAAAACGTAGGAGCCCCCTTCGCCCGTCAGAGCGAACGCTTCGACAGGTACCAGTCCGTGACCTCGTTCTTCGACTTGAAGTCATCCTCCATCCGCTTCGAGGCGTCGTCGACGGTCTGCGGCGGCGGGACGACGACCTTTTCGCCCTTCTGCCAGTTGGCGGGCGTGGCGCAGGCGTTCTGGTCGGCGGTCTGGAGCGCGTCGAGCGCGCGCAACACCTCGTCGATGTTGCGACCCAGAGACATCGGGTAGTAGATGAGGGCTCGCACCTTCTGCTCGGGGTCGATGATGAAGACGGCGCGGACCGTGGCCGTCTCGGACGCGCCCGGGTGAATGAGCCCATACTTCTGCGCGACCCGCGTGTCGAGGTCGGCGACGACGGGGAAGTCGATCTTGACGCCGAAGTGCCCCTCGATATTCCTGATCCAGGCGATGTGCGCCGGGACCGAGTCGACCGATAGCCCGATGAGCTGCGCCCCGCGCCCCTTGAAATCCTCGGAGCGGCGGGCGAACTCGACGAACTCGGTTGTGCAGACCGGCGTGAAGTCGGCCGGGTGCGAGAAGAGGACGACCCACTTGCCCTTGAAGTCGGAAAGCTTCAGCGGCCCTTGCGTGGACTTAGCCTCGAAGTCCGGCGCCGGGTCGTTGATGCGTGGCAGGCTGTTCGACGTCTCCTGTGTGGCTGCTGTGCTCATAACTGGTCTCCTCTTTAACGAATCGGTGAATCGAGTGAAATCCACACCTGCTCGGGATGGCTCCGCCGGCGCCAGCCGCCAGCGCGAAAAAAATCTGTGCGAGAAATTGGCTTGGCGCCAGCTTACACCAAATCCCCCGCTTTTCAACCGCCGCCGCGCTGATGAAAACTGCTGCGGCGAGTTGAGGCACCCCCGCGCTTTTTGCTTTCGCACGGGCGCATACTATTTAGTGCGTGGGGCGCCGTCCGTACCTCAACCCGTCTGGGGGGGGCGGGGGCGCGGGCTGGTTTTCCGCGCAGAAATCCGCTAAATACAGCGCGAATTACAAAATCCCGCGCCACGCGTCCGGTGGCACAGTCGTTGCTCTGTCTATGAACGGCGGCCGACACGCTCTTCGAAAGTGCGACGGCACGCCGATTGAGGAGGATTTGAAGACGATGGCAAACGGCAAAAATTTTAAGCGACGCGCGACGGTTCTCGCCGCACTGTTCGCAATGATGCTCGGCACGTTCGTGCCGGACGCCTCGGCGCAGCGTCGTCGCACGCGCCGGACCGTGCGCCGGACGACGGCGGCGCGAACCGTTCCCGTAGCCCCGGCGATACGATTCTTCACGGTGCCGGCCGACACGGTGATTCGCGTCCGCATGGACACACAGCTGAACTCGCAGACGGCGCGCGTCGGCGACCGCTTCTCGACCACGCTCATCGAGCCGGTCTATGGCGAGAGCGGCATCGAGGTCGCCCCCCCGGGCAGCAAGGTCTGGGGTCGCGTCACCTCCGTGACTCGCGCGCAGCGGCGTAAGCCCGGCAACATCGCCGTCAGCTTCACACAGATCGAGACGCCGAACCGCGCGAGCCACTCGATCAACGGCTCGCTGGCGAGCCTCCAGACCGACGAGGTCAACGCCGACAACGAGGGCACCGTCTCGGGTCGGGGCAACCGTAAGCGCGACGCGGTCTTCATCGGCGGCGGCGCCGCCACGGGCGCCATCATCGGGGCCATCGCGGGCGGCGGCAAGGGCGCGGCCATCGGCGCCATCCTCGGGGGCGGCCTCGGCACGGGCGCGAGGGTCTACGAGCGCGAGCAGGAGGCGGACGTCAAGTCGGGCACCGAGTTCGGCGTCATCCTCAACCGCAGCGTCCGGCTCCCCGAGTACAGGACGAACTGAGTTTTCACGAGATCGGCCGCCTTCGCGGCGGCCGGTACGGAGGGGAAGCCCGCAAGCGAAGGGGAGAGCGCGTGCGGGCTTCCCACCCGAACTAGAGAGACTTCAGAAAAGAATATCCAAGGTTCGGTCGCCCCTGTCATTACGTAAGTGAGCGACCGCACGAGGAGGGGCCCGTTGCGAAGGGGAGAGCGCGACGGGTCCTTCCTCTTTTTTGTCATGAGGGCTCAGCTTCCCGCCATCGGCCCAACACCCCTGCGACCCGCCAGGCCCTCATCGACCGAGACGGCACCCGCACCGTTAAAAAGCAGAAACAGCGACGAGAAGAGCATGCAGAGCGCGAGCCGCGCGGCTTCGAGTGGCGCGTCGAGATGCGCGATGAGGAGCGCCGCGGCGAAGTTAAACACCATCGTCAGCGCCGCCGGCCTGACGAAGAGGCCGAGCACGAAAAGGAGTCCGCAGACGAACTGCGCGTAGGCGGAAAGGTGTGCGGCGAAGAGCGGGTAGGGCACGCGCCGTGCGGCGAGGAAGTCTCGGAACTCCAGCATACGCTCGTGGACGAAGACGTTGTCCTGCGTGCCGTAGACGAGCACGAACCCGACGACCAGCCTCACGAACAGGGCTCCGTACTCTCGACGCCTCTCGAAGAAACGGAAACCGGGTATGTGCATCATCAACGACGCTCCGTGGAGGGGGGATTTGACCGCACGGGAGTTTGTAAGGCGAGGCCGCCCCGGGGCGACAGCGAATTGTGACGGTGCGGACTAAAACGATGACGAGCGGGTTTCCACGCCTCGGCTTTCGCTAGCCGGGAGCGTCCGGCTTACGCGCCCGCGGTCGCTTCTCTGCCCTCGCGCACGTAGACGAGGCGTCCGCCGACGACGGTCGCCACGGCTGCGCCCTGGAAGGTCCAGCCGTCGAAGGGCGTGTTGCGGCTCTTCGAGCGCGAGCGCGAGGCGTCGAAGGTCCAGCGCAGCTCGGGGTCGAGCACGGTCACGTCGCCCCAGGCGCCGGGGCGGAGCGTGCCGCGCCCTTCGAGGCCGAAGATGCGCGCGGGGTTGGTGGAGAATAGTTCGACGAGGCGTTCGAGGGTGATGCGCCCCCCATGGACGAGGCGGTCGAGCGCGAGGCCGACGGCCGTCTCCAGGCCCGTGATGCCGAAGGCCGCATGGTCGAACTCCAGTTCCTTCTCGTCCGCGTGGTGCGGCGCGTGGTCGGTGGCGATGGCGTCGACCGTGCCGTCGGCGATGGCTTCGAGTATCGCCTCCAGGTGTCCGGGGCTGCGGAGCGGGGGGTTCATCTTGGTGTTCGTGTCGAAGCCCTCGCAAGCGGCGTCGGTCAGTGTGAAGTGGTGCGGCGCGACCTCGCACGTCACGTGGGCGCCGCCGGCCTTCGCGCGGCGCACGGCCTCCACCGCGCCGCGCGTCGAGACGTGCGCGAGGTGCACGCGCGCGCCCGTCAGGCCGGCCAGCGCGCAGTCGCGCATCGCATCCGACTCTTCGGCGAGCGCCGCGCGGCCGCGCAGCCCCAGCCGCAGAGACCACTCGCCCTCATGCATCACGCCGCCCGCCGCCAGCGTCTTATCGTCGCAGTGATCCATCAACGTCAGGTCGAACCCGCGTGCGTACTCCAGGGCGCGGCGCATCAGCCCTGGCGAAGGGACCGGGTGGCCGTCGTCCGTGACGGCGACGATGCCGGCGCGCTTCATCTCGCCCATCTCGGCCAGCTCCTCGCCCTTCGACCCCTTAGTGATGGCGCCGACGGGGAAGACGTTCGCCAGCCCGGCCGCGAGCGCCTGCTCGACGATGAAACTCGTGACGGCCGGGTTGTCGTTGACCGGGTCGGTGTTGGGCATCGCGCAGACGGACGAGAACCCGCCGGCGACGGCCGCCGCCGCGCCCGTGGCGATGGTCTCCTTGTACTCCTGACCGGGCTCGCGCAGGTGCGTGTGCAGGTCGATGAAGCCGGGCGCGACGACGAGCCCGGTGGCGTCAAAGACCTCGGCGCCTTCGGTCGCGGCCTCGCCGGCGCGGAAGACGGCCGCGACGCGCCCGTCTTCGATGAGGACGTCGCGCCCCCCGTTCAAACCCTGCGTCGGGTCGACGACGTAGCCGTTGGCGATTAGCAGTCTCATCTGATTTCGAGTCGGAAGGTGCAGGTCTTCAGGGGTCAGGGCCTTCGGCGCGTCCGCCCCCGCCGGCCGTCACGGCGGTGCGCAGGGGCTCGGCCGCAGACGCGGGCGTGCCCTCGGCCTCGGGCTTCGCCTGCGCCGTCGGGGCGGGGGTCGCCGACGTGATCCCGACGCCGCCGCCGAGCAGGTAGAGCACGGCCATGCGGACGGCGAGCCCGTTGGCCACCTGGTCGAGGATGAGCGAGCGCGTGCCGTCGGCCACGTCCGAGGAGATTTCGATGCCGCGGTTCATCGGCCCCGGGTGCATAACGATGGCGTCGGGCTTCGCCAGCGACAGCCGCTTGAGGTTGAGGCCGTAGTGGACGGCGTACTCGCGGAGCGAAGGGAGAAACCCTTTATCCTGTCGCTCGCGCTGTATGCGTAGCACCATCACCACGTCCGCGCCCTCGACCGCCTCCTCGACCCTCCGTCCCACCGCCAGCTTCGCGCCCCCGGTCAGCGCGGCGAACTCGGGCGGCGCGAGCGTTCCGGGACCCGCGACCGACACCTCCGCGCCCAGAGTCGTCAGCAGGTGCGCGTTCGAGCGCGCCACGCGCGAGTGCAGGATGTCGCCGATGATGGCGACCCGCAGGTTACGGAACGCGCCCTTCTTCTGCCGGATGGTGAGCGCGTCGAGGAGCGCCTGCGTCGGGTGCTCATGCGCGCCGTCGCCCGCGTTGACGACCGAGGCGCGGCAGACGCGCGCGAGCTGGTGCGGCGCGCCGGCCGAGGGGTGGCGGATGACGATGAGGTCCGGCGACATCGCTTCGAGGTTGCGAGCGGTGTCGAGCAGCGTCTCGCCCTTGGTCACGGAGGAGGAGGAGGAGCTGACGTTGACGACGTCGGCCGAGAGGCGCTTGCCGGCGATTTCGAAGGAGGTGCGCGTGCGGGTCGAGGGCTCGAAGAAGAGGTTGATGACGGTGCGGCCCCTGAGCGTCGGGACTTTCTTGATCTCGCGTTCGGAGACTTCGCGGAAGGTCTCGGCCGTGTCGAGGATGTGCGTGATCTCCTCGGCGCTCATCCCGCGGATTCCGAGCAAGTTTCTCTGCTTGAGCACGCCGTTCATCCTGGGAAACAGGGCCCGCGCGACCTGCGGGTACGAAAAAGGCGGCCCCCTTCGGCCGCCTTCGCTTAACCCTCCTCGTGCCCGGCGGGTCGCTCGACGATGGCGACCGCCTCCTCGCCGTCGAAGTCTTCGAGCATGACCTTGATGATCTCGCTCTTCTTCGTCGGGACGAACTTCCCGACGAAGTCGGCCTGGATGGGGAGTTCCCTGTGCTCCTTCCCGCGGTCGACGAGGACGGCGAGCTGCACGCGGCGCGGGCGGCCGAAGTCGATCAGCTGATCGAGCGCCGCGCGGATGGTGCGCCCCGTATAGAGCACATCGTCGATGAGGAGGACGTTGCGCCCTTCGACGTCGATGGGCAGGTCGGTGCGGTTGACGATGGGGTTGGCGCCGACCGTGGAGAGGTCGTCGCGGTAGAGCGTGATGTCGACGACGCCGACCGGGGGGCGCTCGCCCTCGATGTCGGCGATCTTGTCGGCCAGTCGGTTCGCCAGCGGCACCCCCCGCCGCTGGATGCCGACCAGGTAGAGGTGCCCCGCGCCGTGATTCTCTTCGACGATCTCGGACGCGAGCCGGGCCAGCGCACGGTTGATACGCATGCCGTCCATGATCCGCGCTTTCTCCACGAATTCCATCGGCGCGGATACTACCACAGCCGCCCCAGAGGATGAAAGGTTGTGCTGTGTGATTGTTACCAATATGATTCCGATTCGGAACCGTTATGCTTCCGATGCTGGAGTTGTTCAAGAGCTTGCACCTCGTGATGCATGCGCTGGCGACGCTCAGCACTATCGTTATTCCGTAAAACATTTAAAACACACAGCTTGCTAGAATCGTCACGGCGTCTTACCAAATACGTATCCCCGCGCCCACCGCCTCCCAATGGCCGTATTTTCTCCCAATCGGTGTCCCAAGGTTTACTTTTTCCTTTTGCCATTTTGGTGAGACGCAGCGCACGCAGGCCATGCTGCTCGGGTTGGCCTACAACATCTACCTGTCGTAGCTGCGTCTTCGTTCGAGCCATTTTTCTGAGGATGTCAACAGAGCCGCATGATTCCTAAGTTAAGTGTAATGACATATTTCGTAATTAAACAACGAATTTGACGTTACATGATCGAGTGAGCCAGGACTCATCACGCACTCCTCCATAGCGAACGGTCGGCGTCGCCTTTCTTCGGCATGTCAGTTCCCCTCCTGCCCGACACGCATGTACCTTTGGCCGTTGACGACTTGCGAACTGTCACGGCTCACTGCCAGGTCTGAGGGGCATGATGTGACGAGTGCAGGTGTCGCCGCCGGCGCGACTTCAATTATAATCCTGACTTCAGATCGTCGGCCGCTCCCTCGGTGCCATCTTCGTGAGACATGATAAGCTTCGGCGCGGGTGACATCCCACCGTGTCAAAGTCCGCCCCTGTACGTGCACTTGCCCACACCGTCGCCCTCGGCGGGGACTGTTTCCCGTAACGACGTCTGACATCGATGCCACACTCATACAATTTGTCGGGCCGGAGGTTAGCCGGCGCCCTCACGACCGAGTCCTTTCTCTGGGGGGCGTTGCTCGCCGGCGCTTACCTCCTGAGCCGCCTCTACGCGGCGACGCACATCCCCATCTTCATCGACGAGGCGATACACGTCGACTGGGGGCGCGCCACCGCGGAGAGTTATCCGGCTTCCGACCCGATCTACGACGGCAAGTGGCTCAGCATTAAAATTTTCGCGCTCACCTCTTCGCTGGGCGCGCCTTTCGATGACCTGCTCGCGGCGCGACTGTCGGTCGTGGCGCTCGGCCTTACGGCGGCGCTCGCGTGTTACCTCGCGGGGCGCGACCTCTTCTCGCGGCGCGCGGGCGCACTCGCCGCCGCCGTCTACGTCGTCCTGCCCTTCACGTCGATCTACAACAGCGCCGCCCTGACAGACGGCGTCCAGACGGCTTTCGCAGCCTGGGCCGTCCTCCTTTCGGCGCGGCTGGGGCTGACGCGCAGTTGGGTCTACGTGCTGCCGCTGGCCGTAGCGCTCGTGGCGGCCGTCCTCGCCAAGTTCAGCGGCGTCGTGCTGCTCGGTATCCCCTTGGCGGCCGTCCTGCTGCTCACGCCCGCGTCGCGCTGGGCGGGCGGGGCGCCGCGCGTCGCCGCGGCGCTGCTCGCGCCCCTCGGGCTGTTCGCACTCTTCCACGGCCTGGGCATGCTCGGGACCCTCCAACAGAACGCGACGGTAGAGCGCGCCACCCTGGGGCCGCAGGTGTGGGGGAACCTCTTTGCGGCGGGCGAATGGATGTGGGGGCTGCTCACGCCTTCCGTGGCATTGTCGGCGGCTGCGGCCGTGGGGTGGCTGCTGGCGGTCGAGCGGAGCCGGGCGGGGGCGTTCGTCGTAGCCGTGCTGGCCGTCACCACGCTGCCTTACGTGGTGCTCTCACACGTCTGGTTTCCGCGGTATCTACTGGCCGCCGTCATCCCCGTCTCGCTGGCGGTCGGGCGACTCCTCGATGGTGTCGCCGCGCTGGCTGAACAACGCTGGGACGGCCGCCGCGCGTTCGCGGGGGCGTTGCTGCCGCTCCTTGCCGCCGGCGTGCTGAGCTGGCCGATGCTGCGGAGCGGAGCCGTCCTGTTCGCGCTGCCCGCGGCCGACCTGCCCGGGCCCGAGCGTTTCCAGTTCGTCGAGGGGTGGCCCTCAGGCTACGGCGTGCGGGAACTCGTGGACTACCTCCGGAAGCAGGGTGAGGCGACGCCGGGCGGCGTCCTGGTCGCGCGCACCAACTGGGCCGACCACCCGCTCCAGAGTCTTAACATCTACCTGAGCGGGTCGCCGTCACTCTCGCTCTACACCGTCGCGGACGAGAGTGACTCCAGCGTGAGGTACCTGACCTACCTGAACACGAAGCGGCGCACGCTACTGGTGCTGAGCACCGACCAAGGCGTCCCTTACCGCGTGCGTGCGGCGGCGCTGCCGCTCCTCGGCTGCGGCACGCCCGTCTGGTCTTACACGCGCCCGGGCGGGACGAGCGGCTTCCTGGTGCTGGAGCTGAACTGCGGCGACATGCCCGCATGGAGGTGAGCCCGGGCGGGAGGTGGCCGCCGTCTGAAGGGGTCGGGCCAGTCGAAGCGGATGTTCCGGCCGTTGTGGCGCCCGTGCGTGGCCTCGTCCGCGTCGTTCGAGCCCCACTCGTCAGTGACGAGCTATTACCTTATCTCGTCGGAATCACGCCCGAGCCAAGCGCTTTCCATTATATGTAGCGCCCCGACCAAACAGGCGTACCAAGCTACGAACACTAGCGGCCACATGGGCTGCGTCGAGTTCTCGAATCTCGGATGCAAAAACAGCAGCACGAAAACCGCCGCCCAGAAGACCAAGACCGCGATGAGCACTCCCGCCCGGAAGACCTCCAGCCCAGGGCCCTGCACTGTGCGCTGACATCGTGTGCGCCGGCGGCTCATTTGACGTAAGCGGTTCTGCCCGCCATGGATTCACAGCCGCGGAAGGCGCATGAAGTATTCCCGCGCCTTCCTCTCGCAGCTGTGGGAGACGAGCGCGGCGTAGATGACCGTGTTCTGGATGTTGGCGTGACGGAGCCAGTCCTGAAGGAACCGGAGGCCGGCGTCGACGTCTAAGAGGTGTGTGGCGATCAAGTGTTTGAGGATTTCCGGGGCTTAACGGCGGACATGACAAAAGTTTATCGCGCCGCCCGAAATGCAAACCGCTGTCTGCTTTGATTCAAACAACCTGAAAAGTAGAAACAGTGGAATATCAGAGCATTCCAGAACCGGGCAGCTGTGACGGCAGGCCGTACCTAAACGATTACGTAACAAGGCGAAACCCTGAGCACTCTGGCACCAGCTAACACGAATTCAGACTCACATCCCGAGATGGAATCTGATGACCCTCCGCGCTGCAAATAATTTTTGCAACACTCCCTTTTCAACTGCCGCTGAGCGTCCTCATTCGATGAGGAAATTCTGCATCATCCCGGTATCCTCGTGCGGCAGAATGTGGCAATGGTAAACAGACTTGCCCTTGAAACCAATGAACCTCATGCGGATGACGACTGAAGTGTTCTTGGGGACCCAAATCGTGTCATGGATGGTGCCGGGTGGCATCTGCGTGCCGCCGACGCTGATGACCTCGAAGTGGTCGACGTGGATGTGGAAGGGGTGACCCTCCGTGCCGCCGTGATCGTGGTCGGGCACTTGTAACGTCCACTCCTCCGCGGTGTCCAGCTTCACGCGGTCGTCGGCCGGCACGACGTGCTCGTCGTAGAGCCGGTCGTTGATCTGGAAATCCAACCCGACGTACGGATTCTTCTGTCCGGGGAAGTTGGCGTTGAAGACCAGCGTGCGCTTGCGCTTGATCTCGTCCGGCTTGATGAGCGGATAGTAGCGGCCGGGCGTGGGCAGCGTCGCAGGGAGGTTCATGTTCTTGCTCGGCGTGTTGCGAGGAATTTCGATGACGGCGATCACCTTGGCATCGCTGGCGAGGAATTGCTCGGTCTGTGCGAGCTCCATGATCCGGTAAGTCCCCGGCGTGCTTGAACCCTTAATGAGAAACTCGGCGCGGTTGGACGGAGCGAGCGAAAACTGCGGCGCCGGGCAATCGCCGGAGGGCGCGGGGACAGTCCGGAGCGCCGGAAAGTTGACGCCGTCGAACGCGAGCAGATGCACGTCGTGCCCCTCGATCATGATGGGCATGAAATTGTCCGAGCAAGCGTTGAGCATGCGGAAGCGCACGACTTCGCCGGGCGCGACGGTGAACTTTTGGTAAGGCAACTGCGCGCCCAAAGGCTCGGTGGGGATGTTGGCGTTGTGCGTCTCCTCATAAAACGGCTGGCCGTTGAGCAGGTAGTAGCGCAGCGGGTAGTCGCCCGTAGTGAAACCGCCTTTGAGCCTGGTCGCCACGTTCTTTTTCGTCGCGGGGTCGTAAATCGTCACGTTGCCGCCGAAGGTCTGCCAGATGGCATTTTGGGTGGGGTTGTAAAGCCAGAGACCCGGCGTCGTCTCATGCGGGAACAGGCCGATGTCGTTAACGACCAGCGGGATATCCCTGGCCGCTTTGATCTCCGGCACCTCGTCAATGTCGCCGTAGATGATTATGCCCCCGGCCATGCCGGTGACGGCTTGGACGGCGGTCGAGCCGTGGTGGTGCGGGTGATACCAGTAGAAGCCGGGCGGATGATCTTCCGGGAGCGGGAAGGCGTAATCGAAAGACTCTCCCGGCATGATGGCGATCATCGAGGACGCCGGATCGGAAGTCCCCAGCGGGGCGAACAGGTGCGGTATCGTGTCGAAGCCGTGCGTGTGCAGATTGGTTACTTCAAAATGGTGCGGCACGTTATGGTCGCCGTTCCACTTCGTTGACACGCCGGGCGGGATCGCCCCTCTGGCCGGGGCGTTGCGGGGAGCAAACAGTGAATTCTTCAATCGGATGTTCAGCGTCTCGCCCGGCCTGGCTGTGAGCAGCGGGCCGGGGACCTGGCCGTTGTAACTGCGCAGCATGACCCTCCTGCCGTTCAGAGTTGTGGTGATCCACTTCGCTTCAAGCTGCCGGAACGGCGCAGGCGGCTGCCGCTGTCCGAATGCTTCGCCCGCCACTAAAGTGACGCCCGAAGCCGCCATCATTTGAAGCCAATCGCGTCGCGTGATCGAGCTCATACCTGATCCTCCAGAAACTCCCTCGCATCGGAAAAGCAGAAAGGGGGGATGGTGGCTGCCGCACTATTCCTTTCGTGTCTAACCGGCGACAGCCGCCACCCTGGCTCGCGGACTACTGCCGCTTACTGATGACCATTCATGAACTCGGCATACTCCGCAAAGGCCACTTGAAGCTGCAGCGACGAGTCGAGCGGAATGGCAGCCTTGACCGCGCCGGTCGAACCCGGGTACGGCATCGGGTATTTATAGTTCGAGAAATAGCTCCGGCTGTCCGCGCTGTAGTTTTGGCAGGTGGATTTGGGGATGAAGATCAGCGGGACGTTCTTGCCTTGCTGGATGATCTCTCCCGGCGCGGCCGCGTAAGCCCCCATGTGGCAGGAGACGCAGCTGGACGAGGGGTTATCGACCACTCCCGCCAGACGTTTGCCACACCCGTAATGCTCGGGCAGAGAGGTCGGCGCTAGAACGCTCTGCCACAACGGCTTGCTCTGATTATTCGGCACGGCCGGGAATGATTGCGGGTCGCTGCCCCACTGCACCCCCAGCGGCACAAGGCGGCTCCAAACCGTTGGGCCCGGCCGTGTGCCGTCATAAGCCAGCGTGCTGTAGACCCAGCGGGTCGGAGAACGCGGGTCGATGACGGCCAGATCGACCTGCACCAGATGCACGGTCGTAATCGCGCGGTCGTAGGTCGTATAGTCGGAGGGCCCGGTCGGCACCGGCACAAGTTTCTTGTGGCCGTTCGCCTGCCAGCTGGTGGAGTTCTTCAGGTAAGGGACGCGCCCGGGGTCCGCCGTCGAATTCAACAACTTCATGACTACGGTCCCCTCCGGGAACGGCAGCCCGTTAGCCCGCAACTGCCCGGTCTGCGGGTCCCTGTGGGTAGCCGGCGCGCCGGAAGCGGGGAAGACCTGACCCACGGACCACGCGCCGCAAGGGTTGTACATGCCGACCGACCAGGTCTCGAAAAGCGGGTCTTCGCCCTTGACCTTAGCCGCGCCGTCCAATTTCTGCTTGCCGGTGGCGCGTTCCATGTCCTCGTCGTTCCTGAAGGTCGAGAGGGCGGTGGAGAGTTCGTTGGTCAGGCCGTGGACGAACTCCCTCCCGGAGTGCGCGTCATACGCCATCCATGGGATATGGAACCAGCGCGTTTGTCCATTCACCTCCGTCTTCCACCCGACGTTGTCCGGCAGGTTCGGGTCTTGCCCTTCGGCCACGTAATTAATGATGTCCTGGACATAGTCCTTCCAGTCTTCCCACTTCGGATTCGGGTCATTGAAATTGACCGGACGTCTGAGCCACGGAGCCTCGCATTTGGGGCGCACTTTCGGATAATTGTGGCTCAGTTTGAATGTCGGGCCCTTCCAATTTGCCGGAGGCGTATCGACACTATCGCGGAAAGCAAAGAGCGCCGACGGGTTCGTCCTGGCAGGCGCAACGCCCTGAGAATCTGCCGTCCTGGACATCTGCCCAAGAACAAATACCAGCGCCACGAACAAGGTACATCCCAAGGCGATCTGGCCCTTTTTCATAGGTCACTCCTTTGTTAGGCGTGCGGCCACGTTCGGAACTCGTCGGAGGCGGTCGGGTCATCAACCCGTCCCATGCTCGATCGAGTTGCTGAACTGCGATTGCTGTGGTGAATCTAGGACCTGCTGAGGTTTAAGAAGCTCAAGGTGATCGGAACGGCTTCTAATTAACAAACTTGAAGCGGCATGTCAATAAATTTGTAAGCTGACCGCTTATCACTTTTGCGGGGCGGTCAAGGACGAATTATTCATTGACAGTCAGAAGAAATACGCATACTATCCCGCGCTGTATTCAAGACCATGAGTCACGGCGCTTCGAAGAAGCAGCACCGCGCCCCTCATTCTTTATCTGACAACTCAATACGGGGTAAACCCGCTCGCCTCGCCAGAGTCAGAGCGAAAAGGGTGACGCTCTAAGTCAATAAGCAGCCTACCGACGCACTTCAGGTGCTCGGCCTCGTTGAGGCCGAGCACCGCGTTTGATATCACTGCCGTGGGTTAACAGGGCGACGACGAAGCGACGCACGGTTAAGCGGTCGGGCCGCGCTTCCACTCTCGGGAGCTCCACCTTAAAAGAGGGCGGAATCCTATGAACCCAGGAGCCGCTTAAACTCCGACGCCGCACTTCGACCTGAGCCGTTGCCTCGCGTGTGTGCGTTCGCGTCTCTGTGCGTTGTGAAGAAGTATGCGCCCAGGCGGCGCACGCCGCGAACTTCCAGCCAGCACCCCCAGAAGGAGAGACCGCCCCATGACCAGCAGCGCGCCCCTGTCCGCGCCGACCCCGATGGCCGGCAAGAACCAGCCGGTCGATTGGATGTTCGCGTTCAAGTTCAACGCAGCTTCCTTCCCCGGTTGCACGAATGACGGAACCGCCCCGGCGGTGGGCACGCAGGGGATCTTCGGCGGCGTCGTGCAGGAATATAAGAGCGGCCACAGCCAGCAATACGTGTTCGCGACGAGCAGGAACCCCACACTGGTTAAGGGCGAAGGTTGTCTCGGAGCGACTTACGACGACCCGCTCGGGGCCACCTTCGCGCAGGTCTACAACAACCCCGGGTACCACTACGTGCTGTGGAACGACCAGTTCTACGGAGAGCCGATTGACAACCTCGATTCACCGTGGGGACATTCGAAGGGCATGGTGGCCTGGAACCAGGCCGGCGAAGGCTTTGTGCTCCAGGTCTCGACGCCTTCCTGGCCGGGCTCGGGCAGCAAGGAAGACCCGCGCAACACGGGCAACACCCTCGGCGCCATAGGGGACGACGACGACATCGAGGTGAGCCAGCACTTCTTCGCACTGAAGCTCAGCAAGGACGACCTCGTCGAGGTGCTCAAGGCCCTCGCCAACGCGAGCGTGGCGACCGACATCATGCAGCCTGCAATCGTCCGCAACGGCGGGCCGGCGGACGTGATCGAGTTGGTGCACGCGCTCGGCATCCCCGCGGCCCAGCGCAAGGAGAAGTCCCCCAAGCCGCCCCCCCTTCCGGGGCAGCCTGCGTGCACGGTCAGCCGGCTTTCGAGCGGCGTGCAGCTCATCTCCAAACCCAGTGCGCTTCATCTCCCGCCGTGGCAGCTAGTCTCCGCGGAGTTGGGCGGCGTCCCGCTGCGGGTCGCGAGCTGGTGGGCAGACCCCAAGATATACTCCACCGAGGCCGGCGTGGAGATAGACGGGTGGCCCGCCAACTTCACCAAACCGGGGGCCGTGGCGATTGCCGCCGACGGGAACTGGGGCGGGACGACCATCGGCCTGATTGGCGGTATGGGGACGAAATACAATCACGCCAAGATCGGCATCTCGACGGACTCGACCAAGCCGCTGTGCATCTTCGGCGACATGAACCAGCAGGGGGCTTTGAGGGCCAACTACGCCCACGCCGGGCAGACCATGAGCAGCAGCCAGAACGGCCGCGGCGGCACCTTCTACGTGCTGCAAAACCAGCAACTGTTCGACAGTCTCACCCAACT
>Ga0216309_1000061_pt1 | contig 17301 bp, 6 predicted proteins | sample Total_DNA_C_FD_161284 | JGI IMG/M metagenome (GOLD analysis project Ga0216309, IMG submission 161284) | Terrestrial sediment cell enrichment communities for BONCAT metagenomics from Utah, United States - Total_DNA_C | ecosystem: Environmental > Terrestrial > Deep subsurface > Rock core/Sediment ...
CTCTACAACCCTCTGACCGACACCTGGCGGCCGACCTCGATCACCGGCGCCCCCTCCTCCAACTCGGGCACAAGGGTCTGGACGGGCTCGAAGCTGTTCTTCCTTGGCAGCGCGACCAGCCACATCTACGGCAACATGGCCAGCCACGTTTACGACCCCGCGTCCGACACATGGACGCTGGTTCAGGGCGCCAGACCGACCGGCTCCACTGGTAACAGGGCGATCTTCACGGGCACCGAGATTTTCACGTGGGGCGGCATCAGCAACGAGTGGGGCACGAGGGGCGCGATCTACAACCTGGAGACCAACACCTGGCGCCAGCCCAACAACTTCAACGCGCCCTCGGAGCGCAACGGCTTCTCGATGGTCTGGACGGGGACGGAGGTCGTCGTCTGGGGCGGCTACGAGGGCAACCACGTCACGCTCAACACGGGCGGGCGCTACAACCCGAAGACCGACACCTGGACCCCGACCTCGCTGGCGAACGCCCCGGACCCGCGCTTCGGCCACGTGGCCCTCTGGACCGGCTCGGAGATGATCGTCCACGGCGGCGACCTGCGCGGCGTCGGCCAGCAGCAGGGGTACACGTACACCAACACGGGCGCGCGCTACAACCCCTCTAACGACACGTGGACCCCGATCTCGACGAACAGGTCGCCCGTCAAGTTCGAGCACGTCGGAGTCTGGACGGGCACGGAGGTGTTCGTCTGGGGCGGCCAGGGACCGACCGGCACCTTCAGCAAGCTGGGGGCGCGTTTCAACCCCTCGAACGACACCTGGACGACCGCCAACAGCAGCGACGCCCCGCTCTACCTCGAGCACGGCGTGTGGACGGGCGCCGAGATGCTCGTCTGGGGACATAACTCACTCTGCAACTGTTACACCAGCACGGGCGGGCGCTACGACCCGGCGACCAACGCCTGGCGGCCGATGAATCTCGCGGGCGCGCCGGGGTCGGGCCCCACGGGTTACAACACCAACGTCGTCTGGACGGGCAGGGAGATGCTCGTCTGGGGCGGCGGCGGCGGCCGTTACAACCCCCATACGGACACCTGGACGGCCATCTCTTCGACGGGCGCGCCCACGTGGGGCTACACGGCCGTCTGGAGCGGCAGGGAGTTGATCGTCTGGGGCAGCGGCAGCACGACGGGCGAGACCAACACGGGCGGCCGTTATAACCCCGAGACGGACACCTGGCGATCCACCTCGACCGCCGGCGCGCCCACCGGCCGCTACATGCACACCGCGGTCTGGGCGGGCTCCGAGATGGTCGTCTGGGGCGGCATCACGGCAGGCGTCGCCGGGCAGCACAACACGGGCGGGCGCTACAACCCCGAGACCGACACCTGGCGGCCCACCTCGACCGCCGGCGCGCCCGAGGCGCGCACGCAACACACGGCTGTCTGGACCGGCACACAAATGATCGTCTGGGGCGGCTCGACCGGACAGTCCAGCACCGTGGTGCTCGTCAACACGGGCGGCCGCTACGACCCCGTGGCCGACGTCTGGACGCCGACGACGACCGCCGGCGCGCCCCAGGCGCGCGAGGGTCACCGCGCCATCTGGACGGGCTCGCAGATGATCGTCTGGGGCGGTATCGTCAAGGGCGCCATCGGCTCGAATGGGACCTACACCGGCGCGCGTTATTACCCACAGACCGACGTCTGGACGGCGACGAGCACGCTGAGCGCGCCGAGCAAGCGCGCCAGGCACGTGCAGGTCTGGACCGGCTCGCAGATGATCGTCTGGGGCTCCGGGTATGGAGGGACCGAAGAGGGCTGGGGCACCCACGGTGCCGTCTACAACGCGCCCGGCGCGGTGCGTGAGGGCAACATCCCGCCCGCGGTGAGTCTTACGGCGCCGGCCGGCGGCACCAGCTACCAGTCGGGTGACACCGTTCATTTCGCCGCCGAGGTCTCGGACCCCGACGGCACGGTGAAGGCCGTCCGCTTCTACGCCAACGGCCACGTCGTCGGCACCGACACGCAGGCGCCCTACGCCTTCGCGTGGAACGAGGTGCGCGGCGGCACCTACGCGCTGACGGCGGTGGCGACCGACGACGGCAACGCCGAGGGTCGCTCCGCGGAGGCCAACATCACGGTCGCGCCGAGCACGGCCCCGCCAACCTGCGTGCTGACGGCCCCGGCCGACGGCAACACTTACCCCTACGGCTTCGGCTTGCACATAAACGCGACGATGACGCCGAACCGCGACCGCTCCATCGCGCGGGTCGAGTTCCTCGTCGACGGCCAGATGGTCACGTACTACGAGCCGCCGACCTACAACCCGCCGTACTCGCACTACTACACGGCCAACGTCGCGGGGGCGCGCAGCCTCAACGCGCGCTGCACCGACAACCTGGGCGGCGTCACGACCTCGGCCCCGAGGGTCATCAACGTCGAGGAGCAGGGCTTCTCCGTCAGCGGTCAGCTGCTGGAATCCCTCAACGTCCCCATTCATAACGTCCGCGTCCGCCTCGACGGCCCCGCGGGCACCGCGCCGCGGTACCAGACGATAAGCGTCGGCGGCATGGGCAACTACTCCTTCGGCGGCCTCAGGCCCGGCCAGACCTACAAGATCACGCCCGAGGGCGGCGCCTGGCGCTGGTCTCCCGAGAGCGCGACCTACACCGCTATCTCGCGGAGTTACACTCAGGAGCACTTCTACGGCACGCGCGTGGGCGTGGCCATCACGGGTAAGCTGACCGACGCGAGCGGCAACCCCCTCCACCCTGCGACCGTCTACCTGAGCGGCTCGAAGAACGCCTCGGCGGGCACCATCAGCGACGGCACTTACTTCTTCTACGGTCTCGCTCCGGGCGGCACCTACACTGTCCAGCCCTACAAGAACCTGCACACCTTCGAGCCGGGCCATCGCACCTTCACGGACATGAGGGCCGACCAGGTGGCCGACTTCAAGGGGACGAACCAGGGCCGGACCGTCGCGGTCAGCGGGCGGATCGTCGACGAGAAGGGCGCGGGCGTCGCGGGGTTGGGCGTGAAGCTCACCGCGGGCACGGGCCACGGCGACCGCGCCACGACGACCGGCGCGGACGGCCGCTACAGCTTCGCCGGCGTGCCCTACGGCGTGAACATCGGCGTCTACCCGAGTGACCCCGCGAACTTTTACAGGTTCACGCCCGTCAGTCAGTTCAAGGGGCCCCTGACGGAGGAATACGTCGTCCCCGACTTCGTCGCCGTGCCGATCACTTACATCATTTCGGGGCAGGTCAAGGACTCGACGGGTCAGGTCATCCCCGGCGTGACCGTCACGCTCAGCGGCGCCGCCGCGGGCACGACCGTCAACAGCTCCACGGACGGCGGCTACCTCTTCCGCGACCTGCCGGGCGGCGGCGACTACACTGTGCGCCCCTCAAAGGCGGGCTACGCCTTCACGCCCGAGGCGGCGACCTTCAACGCGGTAAGGAGTAACCAGTGGGCCGACTTCCAGGGGGCGCCCGCGACCTACACGGTCGGCGGCCGCGTCACGGTTGGCGGCTCTCCGCTGGTGGGCGTGAGCGTCACGCTCTCAGGCTCGCAGTCCGGGACCGCGACCACCGACGCCGCCGGCGTCTACGCCTTCCAGGGGCTGACGGCGGGCGGCAACTACACGGTCGCGGCCTCGAAGACCAACCACACCTTCTTGCCCGCGAGCCGCTCCTTCGCCAACATCGCCAGCGACCACACGGCCGCGGACTTCAGCGATACGGCCCAGCGGGTCGTCCACACGCTCCCCGCGCTGGCCGACGCCTACGCGAAGGGCTCGACCCCGACGACGAACTACGGCGCCGTCAACGAGCTACAGGTCAAACGGACCTACACGCCCGGCAACGGCAAGGGGCGACAGGCCTACCTGCGCTTCGACACCTCCAACGTCAACGGGACTGTGCAGAAGGCGACGCTGCGCGTCTACGCGCGCCTGAGCGCCGTGACGGCCGCCAACTCGAACATCCCTCTGGCGGTCTTCCCCGTCTCGGCCGCCTGGGACGAGCTGACGCTCAACTGGGCGAATAAGCCTGTGCCTAACGTTCCACAGGAGCTGGCGAGGGTGACGGTCATTGACGCCGACGCGCGCTGGTACGAGTTCGACATCACCGCCTTCATCAACCAGGAGCGGGCCGCAGGCCGTGCCGTGACGGGCGTGCTCCTGCGCAACATGCTGCGCGGGGACGTCGGCGACTACTTCACGGCCATCAACTCCCGTGAGGCCGCCGCCAATCAGCCGCAGCTCCTCATTGAGCAGTAAGTCTTCCCTTTCAGGGGGACGAAAGAAAGAGGGGGCAGAATTTACTGCCCCCTCTTTACTTTCGTCCGTACCCCTTGAACTCATTGTGTTTCCGCCTCTCGACTCTTCGAGCCCCACTTGAGTTTCATAAAGACCCTGAAGAAGAAGTCTATTTATAGCCAAATCGCCCACCCCCTCCCGTTATTTCGCTTGATACGGCGAGGCATTCGTGGTAAAAGCCTCAACTATGATTCCCGAATCTGTATTCTCCATCTCGCCTAACCCTCGCTTCTTTTACGTCACTCCTTCGGTTCAGGCTGCCATCGCCAAGACGCAGTACGTTGTAAGAGCGCGGCAGGGGCTCACCACGATCATCGGGGATGTCGGGCTGGGGAAGACTTCCCTCCTCCGTCTGCTCTACAACGAGTATGACGACAGCCCCGAATTTACGGCGGCCTTCATCGTCAACCCCAAGCAGACCTCCGAGACGGCCTTCCTCAAGGCCATCTGCACCGAGTTCGGCGTCAAGACCAAGCGAAGCCAGCGTGAGACCGAGTACGAGCTGCGCGGCTTCCTGATTGACGAATACCAGGCGGGGCGTAACGTCGTCCTCTTCGTCGACGAGGCGCAGCAGTTGAAGGGCCCGATGTTCGAGCAGATACGCCAGATACTCAACTTCGAGACGGACGAGACCAAGCTGATAAACATCGTCCTCGCCGGTCAGGTCGAACTCCGGTACAAGCTGGCGGATCGCTCCAAGCGTGCGCTGGTCTCCCGCATCGCCGTCTCGTCCACGCTCGACGCCCTGACGCCCGAGGAGACGGCCGGGATGATTGATTTTCGCTGCACCGTGGCCGGCGTTAAAAGCCCCTTCGATTTTGAGGCCGTGCAGGTCATTTACCAGTGGTCCAGGGGCATCCCGCGCGAGGTTATCAAGCTGTGTGCCATCTCGGTGCAGTACGCCGCCCTCAACGGCCTGAAGCGCATCCCCGCCGATCTGGTTGAGGCGGCTTCTGCCGACATCGTGAAGCCCACCGAAGAGTCCGGGCCTTCGAGCCGCGGGACGATGAAGGAGGCGCGTAGGGCATGACCGAAGAGAAGAAATACAAGACTTTCTCCGAAGCGCCCCGCGGGACCATGAAAGGTCTCCGTGCGGTGACGCCGAACGAAGCCTCTACTAGTACTACTAGGTCTACTAGTACATCTAGTACTACTAGTACACCTAGAACAACTAGTAGACCTGCTCCTCCCGCCAAGGCTGGTATTGCGCCGGAGCGTGACTTCACGCGCGTCCCGAACTCTGTGGCGCGCCAGGCCGTACCCGAGCGGGTCTTCCGTGGTAAGAGCAAGCAGGTTTACGACTACCTTTGGAGCGTCTCAAGGGGGGCAGTCGTCCCCTCACGAACCGTCAGGAAGTCGCGCAAGGAGATTCAGAAGGGCTCCGGCCTCGGCTCGATGGTGACGGTCGATGCCTCGATAGATCATCTACAGACGGTCGGACTCGTCCTCGTACGCCCCTCGATCGGGTCCCTCATCGGGAACGAGTATGAGGTGTTGACATACGAGGAGAGCTCTACTAGTACTACTAGTACATCTAGTACTACTAGCCCTACCCAGAATCTAGTAGTACTAGATGTACTAGAATCTAGTAGTACTAGTATAACTCAAGCTGTTGATTCTAAAGGGCAAACCAACCCCCCTAAGACTTCTTTTAAGACTAATACTGAAAAACTTGATGATGAGGCGTCCCGCCTGGCGCTGGCGCTCGCGCAGGCCGAAAGGGAAGTGACGGGCAAGAACGCATCCAAAGCCGAGCAGTGGGAAGACCTCGCCTCCGTCCTCATCACGGAGCTGAAGATCGCGGCCGGGCGCACACACGTCTCCTCGGTGCCAGCCTTCCTGGCCGAGCACCTGCGCCGCCGACTCTGGAAGAAGGACCGGCGCCAGGTCGAGGAGGAAGGGAAGGCCGCGGGCAGCAGCCAGGCTGGAGCCGCCTTACTAGACGCCTCACAATGCCCTGACTGCTTCGGGACGGGGATGTTTTACCCCGACGGCTTCGACAAGGGCGTGGTGCGCTGCCGTCACGAGAAGCTCACGGCGAAAGAGGGGCGGGGAGAAGTGTGAAGGGAGAGAGTGAACGGCTAAGTCCGTGATCGTCCTCCACACAACACCGTGACGGTCGTTTCCCCCCTTAGCCAGACTACTTCCGCCGGAGGGCGCCCCCTCAGGTCGTCAGTTTTCGCCCCCCTCCTCGCTCACTCCTCCTGTCTTCTGTCAACCCGTTCGACCTCTGACTCGCCCTATGCCGGGTCCTCACTTGTCGTCTCGCCTCTCATAGGGTCCCATGTTTCACGCGCCGGCAAATCCTGTAGCCGCGAGTCGAGACATGGGGCCCTTCACGGGACTGGCGTGGCGGCCGGCCGCGGCGAATCTCGGCCGCCTCTCGGCTCTAGAGGCGCACATTGTGTTAGGCGCGGAGAATAAGTACTTGTGCGAGGCGCATCAGGTCGGGGTAGGGAAATGCGTCAGGGAGCCAGTACAGGGGCAATAGCAGCCACCAGGTAGCTAACCCGGCTTCCCTGATGCGACGACCGGTGGCTCTCGACGGAATGCTCGTGGCCAAGGGGGAGGGCGAAGATCGCGTGAAGCCGTGAAACAAAAGAGGGCATGTGACCGGCCATAAAATGGAAGCAACTCATTTCTCATCAACCGATGATTCCGCTACGTGTCCAAGTGTGGAACCTTGGGCGGGTCTGGAATTGAGCCTCAAATTTACTCGGAGGGGGAAGAGCCAAGCCGGGTAAGCGCGCTCGGTGCGGATGCTATCATGCCTGAGCCGCAAGGATCGCCTGACCTGCTCGATCAGCGACGGTTTTTCGGCCAGCAGAGTACTCCGGGAATTGAGGTCGATACGGTGGCGGGATAGCGGGATGATGCGATACTCATCCGGTAATTGCCGGGGATTTCGCGTGTTAGGCCGGGCGGCGCGGTATTTTGCCGGGGAATACTCCTGTTAGACCGCATCACCCGGTAAAATCCGGCCATGGCGGAGTTAGACCGCGTCATCCGGTCTAATGGTAGTTCGGCCGCACCTGTTTACAAGCTATCAAAACCATAAAGGAAGATAATTTTGCTTACAAGACTCTGGATGTTGGGCGGTGATGGATGACATTCGGCGACTACCTGCAAAAAGTGAAACGGCGGGGAAAGGTCTCGGCGGAGAAAGGTTGGCGATGATGAACATCCGCTGGTTTTGGATCATTATGCTGGCGTTGGCACAGGGCTGCGCTTTGCAGGAGCCGACACGTGCGCCCGCGCCTCCGGCCAGCGTGACCGACGAGGTCTCGACCTTCGTTGCGACGGCCCTCAACGAGCAGCAAACTCCGGGCGCGTCGCTCGTGGTGATGAAGGGCGACGACATCCTGCTGGCGCGGGGGTTCGGACTGGAGAGCGTTGAACGGACGGACGAGGTGACGCCGGAGACGGCCTTCCCGCTGAACTCAATCTCGAAGCAGTTCACCGCGGCACTAATCCTGAAGCTCGCCGAGGAAGGCAAACTCGCCATCGACGACCCCGTATCCCGCCACCTGCCGGACTTCACGCAACTACCGCAAGGCCTCACGCTCCGGCACCTGCTGACGCACACCTCCGGGATGCGCGAGGTCATGGCGCAGCCGGAACTGAGCGCCGTACTCGACAAGCCCGGCGCAACCGAAGAAGAGTTCGTCGCCCTCGCGCGCCACTCGCCGGCGGACTCGCCGCCGGGAATGCGCTGGTCGTACGCGAACATGAACTACGCGATGCTCACGCTGGTCGCGGAACGGGCATCCGGACAGGGTTTGGAGGGCGCGCTACGCGCGCGCTTCTTCGGGCCGCTCGGGCTGTCGTCTCTGCGTGTGTGCCCGCAGCACCCGGGCGGCACGCGCGGCGAGGCGCGGGGGCACATCCGACCGCAAGACAAGTTCGAGCCGCACCCGCCGGAAAACTTTCAGTTGTTCCGCGGCAGCGGAGGGTTCTGCGGCACGGCAACCGACCTTGCGCGTTGGGCGCGCGCGCTCGCCACCGGCAAGGTCTTGGGCACACAGTCCTATGCACAGATGACCGCGCCGGCACGCTTGAACGACGGACGCGCCGCCGACTATGGCATGGGCACGGCGCTGGTGTCGCCGGACGGGGCACGCCGGCTGGGCCACGGCGGCTACGGCGGGGGCTTTTCCGCGCAGTTCGCCCACTACCCTGAAGGTGAGCTGATCGTCGTGTTGATTATGAACCGCTGGGTCTTCCCCGAGTACGTCGAGCGCAGAATATCGCGCCGCCTCCTGGGGTTGCCCGAGGCGACCATAGTGGAGCGAACGCTAACGCCGGAACAGCGCCGACGTTACGAAGGGAGCTACGACGTCGGAGTCAAGGGTTGGTATCCGCAAGTGTCAGAGCGTGACGGCAAACTCTGGTTCGAGGCGAAGCCGTTGCCGCCGCAACCCCTCGTTCATATCGGCAACGACGAATTCGTCAGGGAGGGTGAGCCGTATGGCTACCGTCTGCGCTTCGGCACCGACGGCCCGGCCCGCGAGGTCAGAATATTAGGGATGGGCCTCATGACTTGGTATGGTGTGCGCCGGCCGTAGGCGCGGGAATCAACGATGCTTTCGCATAGGCCGCACATTCCGCGAAGACGCGGCCGAACAACGACATGCACCCGACCCGCGACACGACGGCTTTCAAATACACTCAGAGGCTTGGGCAGGCGGGTGATGCCCGCGTTAGGCGTATCCACTTGAGTGGTGCTATGAAAGAGAAACCAAACAAAGTTCTGCGCTCGCTTTTTGCCCTGACTTTCATATCACTTGCGGCTCTACTTATATTGTTTGGGCTGCATGAATATCACTATTCGTTTGATCCTTATAGCTGGGCTAATCCACATGCTGAAACTGTCGAAAGTCGAAATCTATGGAATCAGCGGAAAGATTTGTACCGCTTGTTAATGCTTGTGTTCTTTTGCCCGGCAGTTATATTTGGTTTGGCTACGGTGGTTGTCTGGTTTCGTCAACGTCATATATGGAGAAAGGCTAAAGAAGCATAGAGTTTTCATCTGAAATGAGAGCTATGGTTGTCATCTGGCGGTCGGGGCGACTTGCGGGGATACGCCTAACAACGGCATGCACCCGACCCGTGACACGAGAGTTGTCATATACAATCAAATGCACATGCTATCTCGCCGGCCTGCCCCGGCTACCACTCGGAGTAAGTCAACAGTCTCTCACCACGCCGCGGCCGACAGGTGGCCTTCGCGGCCTACACGCCTTAGCTACGCTCCACCGAGGACAGACGCCGGCAGGAGCCCGAAGACGCTCCCTCTCATCTGGAGTCTGCTCTACGACGCCGACGTCAAGATATATTTCTTGAACCTCTCCGTCGCCAGCCGCGCCACGCGCGACACCTACGGTAGAAAACGCCTCGTGCCGATTGATCACCCCGTCGGCCCGCGCTTGGCGCCGTAGCCCCCCGCCCTCTCAGTCCCGAACCCTCGGCCGCACAAGCGCTGCGCGGCCGAGGGTTCCGGCTCCTCCAGCCCTCGGCCCTCATTCATTCCTTCAGACCCCGAAGCTCAGACGGGGCACTGTTGGGGGAATCGCCTCTCCGACAATAATCCCTTTCTTCAGTTCATCCATCATCCATAGGAACCCGCCCTCTGGAAGCAGAACAAGTCTCCATTCAAGTGGCGCCACTTCGAGCCGACAGTCATCCTTTTGTGTGTTAGCCTTTGGGTAACTCACGGCCTTCCTCATCTCAAATCAATTTTAGCAACGCAACCATCGGGAGAGGTCTAACGAATGAGACGGAGGGGCACGACTGGGATCCAAAATCCGTGTCCCTCCGTCTCATTTGTCTAAGCCCTGACCGCAACACCCAACCGCAGAAAGGGACGGGTCCGGCCGGCTAGGGTGCGGGCGGGTAGACCAGCGTCAGCGGGTCTGGGAGCGGGATGGCGCGGATCTGCCCCGTGGCCGCCAGCTTCGTCAGCGAGTACTCGGGGTGGTCGGGGTTGCCCTTCGTGATGTCTTCGATGTTGCCGACGACGAGGACGACGAGCTTGGAGGGCTCGAGGTACTTCTGCGCGACGCGCTGCACGTCGTCAGCCGTCACGGCGGCGATGCGCTGGCGGTAGGTGTCCCAATAGTCCGCCGGCCGCTTCGTGAACTCGTCCTGCGCGAAGGTGCCGGCGACCTGCGCGGCCGTGGCGAAGATGCGCGGGAAGGTCTCGATGGCCGAGTTCTTCGAGGTCTCCAGCTCCTCGGCCGAGACCTTCGTCGTGCGCATGCGGTTGATCTCGTCGAGGACTATCTTGAGGGCCTGCGAGGTGGTCGCGCTCTTCGACTGGAAGGAGGCGCGGAACGTGCCCGGGTAGTAGACCCCCATCCCGTATGATGAGCCCGCCGAGTAGGCCAGCCCCTCGTCGGAGCGGACCCTCGACATGATGCGCGAGGTGAAGCCGCCGCCGCCGAGGATGTCGTTCATGATCTCCAGGGCGTAGGCGTCCGGGTTGTCGCGCGTCGTGCCGGTGTGGCCGATGCTGACGCGCCCCTGGTTCACGTCCGGCTTGTGGATGGTGTAGATGCCCGCCACGGGCGCGTGCGTCGGTTTCGGCACCTCGGGCACGGCCGTCCTGGACGCGGGCCAGCCCTTGAAAGCCGCTTCGAGCTTCGCGAGCAGCTCCTTCGTGTTGAAGTCGCCGGAGGCCGCGATGATGAGCCCGCCCGGGTGGAAGTACTTCTGGTGGAAGTCGATGAGGTCCTGGCGCGTGATGGATTCGATCGAAGCCTTGGTCGTCATCTTCGACGAGAAGTGCTCCGCGCCGTGGAGGAGCCGGCCCCACTCGCGCGCCTCGATGCCCTCCGTGCTGTCGTTGCGCCGCTCCATCTGCTGGAGTACCTGGCTCTTGGCAAGCTTCAGGCGGTCCTCCTGGAAGGCAGGCGTGCGCAGCATATCGAGGTAGAGGGCGAGCCCCTTGTCGACGTCCTTGGCGAGCAGGTTGAGGGTGGCGCTGCCCTGCGTCGCGCCGACCGAGCTCGAAATCTGCGCGGCGAGGAAGTCCGCCGCCTCATCGAACTGCTCGGCCGTCATCTTCCCCGCGCCGCCGGCGCGCATCTGGCTGCCGACGAGGGCGGACAGCCCCTCCTTGCCCGCCGGGTCGAGGTAGGCGCCGGTGCGGACGAGCGTCGAGATGTTGACGAGCGGGAGGTCGTGGTCCTCGACCGCGTAGACGACCACGCCGTTCGAGAGCACGTGGCGGTAGCGGTCGCGCTTGGGCGGCGTGTAAGTGAGGGTGGTGTACTTCAGCTCCGACGGGTGGCGCGGGACGCCGCCCTGCGTGGCCGTCTGGGCGACGAGGGCGCCGGGCGCGGCGAGGACGAGGACCAGCGCGAGCAGCGCCGGAAGGGTTTTACGATTTCTCATGACTACTTAACACCTCCTTCGAGCTGCTTGAGGCGGTCCTCCAGCATCTTCTTCACGACCTGTAGAGACTTCTGCTTATCGGCGGGGGCCGAGCCGGCCTGCTGCTCGACCTGCCGGAGGACGCCGCGCACCTGCTCGGCCGTCATCCGCGGGAGCACGGCGCGGAGCTGGCTCACCTGCGCCTTCTCCTGTTCGCTCAGCCCGGCGAGCGTGGGGTCTTCCGCCGCGCCGCCCGCAGCCGCCTGCTTGGTGCGGTAGATGCCGACCGTGCGGTTCTCAGGGGTGAAGTACTTGTTGGCGACGCGCCGTATGTCTTCCGGGGTCACGGCCTGCACGCGCGCGGGGTCGGTGTTGATGGTCGCCCAGCCGCGGTTGGAGTCGCGCAGCAGGAGCTGGACCATCAGCCCGAAGTTCGACTGGAGGCCGCGGAACTGGTTGGCGGCCGACTGGTTCTTGATCTTCTGGAGCTCTTCGGCGGGGACCGGCTCCTTCTGAATCCTCTCGATCTCCTTGTAGAGCGCCTGCTCGACCTCCTCGGGCTGCTTGCCCGCCTTGGCCACGCCGCGCATCTCGAAGTAGCCCTCGTACTTGTTGCCGCTCTGCCCGGCCGAGGCGCTGTTGGCGATCTGCTGCTGGGTCACGAGCGCCTTGTAGAGGCGGCCCGTGCGGCCGCTCAAAAGGCTGGCGAGCACGGAGAGGGCGACGTCGTCCGGGTGCCCGTCGGCGACCGTGTGGTAGCGGACGCGCGCCTGCGGGACGGTCTCGGCGTAGGCGACCATGCGCTGCTCTGCGAGCTGCGGCATCTCGCGCGTGCGGACCGGCTCGGGCTCGCGCGGCCCGCGCGGCAGGCGGCCGAAATACTTTCGGGCCAGCTCGACCGCCCGCGCCGGCTCGAAGTCGCCGACGAGCGCGGCCGAGAGGTTGTTGGGCGCGTAGTTGACGGCGAAGTATTCGAGCGCCTCTTCGCGCGTGATGCCTTCGAGGTCCGAGGGCCAGCCCACGACCGGCCAGCCGTAGGGCGACGACATCCAGAACAACGACTCGAACTGCTCGTCGAACTTCCCCGTCGGCGTGCTGTCGGTCCGCAGCCTTCGCTCCTCGTGCACCACGTCGCGCTCGGAGTAGAACTCGCGGAAGACGGGGCTCAGCAGGCGGTCCGACTCCATCCAGAACCAGAGCTCGAGCTTGTTGGCCGGGACGTTGATGAAGTAGACGGTGAAGTCGTTGCTGGTCCCGGCGTTCATCCCAGAGGCGCCGGCCGTCGTGTAGATGCGGTCGAACTCGTCCTTGACCATCAGCTCCTTCTCGCGCTTCGAGAGCTCGTCGAAGCGGGCGATGAGCTGTCGGTGGCGCTCGGTGCGGAACTGCGGGTCCTTCGCGTCGGCGACCTCGCCGAGGCGCGCGCGGCGGATGAGTTCCTTCTCCTCGGCGCGGAGCTGTGCGCGTACGTCGTCCATCTCTTTGAGGACCTTGAGATTCTCGTCGATGTTCTTGGTGCCGACGGTGCGGGTGCCCTTGAACATCATGTGCTCGAAGAGGTGGGAGAGCCCCGTAATGCCCGGGCGCTCGTTGACCGAGCCGGTGCGCGTGATCCAGCCGGCGGCGATGTTAGGGTCGCCCTTGCGCGGCACCATCAGCACGCGCATACCGTTCTCCAGCAGGACCTCCTGCACGGGCACGTTCTGCGCGCTGGCGGCCGTGGCGCACAGAAAGAGCGCGACGAGGGCGTAGGTGAATCCTTTCATGCTGCTTACCTCGAAACCTTCTAAGGGGTTTGGAATAGTTGGAATTTTCGTCAGGGGCGTTTGATGGAGAAGGCTGGAGCCCCGAGCCTACTGAAACAATGCCTGGAAAGTTTTACACGGGCGCGGGGGGGCGCGCAACCGACGCCGCCCGGGTTAAAAACAAACGGGGAGGGTTCCCGTGAACCCTCCCCCCAAAGGGACCGCCCCGTTACGCCGTCCCGAAGGTTAGAAGATGATACGCAGGCCGACCTGAATGACCCGGCGCGCGTATTCGATGTCCTTGTTCTCGGCGAAGGCGTTGCCGGGGGCGCCGGCCTGCCCGACGTTGATCTGCGGGAAGGCGTTGGCGCCGTTGGGCACCACGACGCCGAACCCGGGGTTCGGGTGGTTGAGGACGTTGAAGGCCTCGCCGCGCAGCTGCACGGTGAGGTTCTCCATGACCTTGATGTTCTTGAAGAGGCTGGCGTTGAGCTGGTTGAAGATGGGCCCGCGCAGCGCGTTGCGCGGCGAGTCGCCGAAGGGCGTGCCGAAGACCTGCGCCGCCCCGGGCCCGTTGAAGATGAAACGCACGTCGTTCGGCGTGACGCCCACCACGTCTCCCGTCGAGTTCAGCGCGTTGAGGGAGTAGAAGCCGTTGGGGTTGGTGACGGGCACGCCGAAGAGCAGGGACGCGTCGATCTGGTTGATGCCAACCAGCCTCTTGTCGGCGTTCGGGTTCCCGATGAAGGGGCGGTCGCCGGCCGTCAGGTACGTGCCGCCGAGGCCGAGGTTGCCGTTGAAGGTCTGCCCCGGGGTGTAGGGCGCGCCGCTCGTCAGGAGGTATGTGCCGTTGACCTGCCACCCGCCGAGCACGCGGCCGACGAACCCGCGCTGCTCCCTCATCCAGGGCACGTCGTAGATGAAGTTGGCGGCGAAGGCGTGCGTGCGGTCGAGCGCCGAGAGCGCCCGCTCGCAGCGGTTGATGCAGAAGGGGTTCTGCGCGTTGGGCGAGAGGGCGTCGTTCTGCGCGAAGATCTCGCTCGCGTCGTCGATGGTCTTGCTGAAGGTGTAGGAGAGCCCCAGCGAGAAGGTGTCGGTCAGCCGGCCGTTATAGCGCGACTGCATCGAGTGGTAGATGGAGTTCGCCGTGTTGGCGCGGGTCGTGATGCCGGCCGCGGGGCGCAGTCGGTTGTTGCAGGCCGCCTCGTTGGTGAGGGTGGCCGGGTTGTCGGTGCAGACGAGCGCGGTCGTGCCCGGGGGCAGCAGGTTGGCGAAGCTGCGGAAGGCAAAGGGCACCACGTCCGGGTCCGTGCCCGCGTCGGGGCCGTCGGCGAAGGTGACGTTGCGCGTGAAGCCGTTGACGAGCGGCCCGATGAAGAAGTTGTCGTTGATGTTCTGGAAGAGCCCGACGCCGCGCGTGCCGACGTAGCGGACCTCGCCCACGTGTCGGCGGCCGAACTGGCGCTGCACGCCGAGCGAGAACTGCATGGAGTAGGGCGAGTAGAAGTCTGGCGAGACGGTCGTCTGCGCCAGGAACTGCGGGTTGAGCTTGCCGATGGGCAGCACGCCAGAGGCGGCTCCGGCCGCGCGGACTACGTCGCCCGTCGGGGCGCCGTTCGGCACCGGGAAGGGCGAGTTGGTCGTGGGCAGCAGGTTCGCCGGGATCGCCAGCGACACTGAGAAGGGTGCCCCGCCCTGTACGTTCTGCAGGATGTTGTAGAAGGCTGCGTCGTAGGCGATGGAGAAGCCGCCGCGGATGACCGTGGCATCTTCGCCGAGGAAGCTCTTCCAGAATTTTGGCGTGTAAGCGAAGCCGACGCGCGGCGCGAAGTTGTTCTTGTCGGCCGGGATGCGCGGCACGGTGCGGACGCTTAGGGGCAGCGTCGGGTCGAAGAGTGCCGTCGCCGGGTTGCTCTCGCGCGCGACCGAACGCTCGTGCAGGATGTTGATGGGCTGGCCCGTGTACTCGTAGCGCAGCCCGAGGTTCAGGGTCAGGTTGGGCCTGATCTTGAAGTCGTCCTGGAAGAAGTAGTACTGGTCGTTCTCCGTGTAGGCGAGCAGCGGTTCGCCGCCCGTTACCGTCACCCCGGAGGGCGCGTTGTTGATGATGCGGGTCGCCGAGTTGAAGGCGAAAGCTCCGTTGAAGTTCGGCAGGAAGGGCGAGACGTTGTTCAGGTGCTTGAACTCGGCGCCCATGATCATCGAGTGGCGGCCGACCGTCCAGTTCAGGTTGTCGGCGATCTGGTAGACCTTGCCGATGCGCCCCTGCGGGAGGTTCGTGGCCGGGCCGATGGTGGCCAGCGTGTTGCTGGGCTTGGTGATGCCGAGCCCCGAGGGGAAGGTGATGTTGGTGATGGAGGAGCCGATCTGGAGCGGGTCAGGGATGAGCCCCTGGCCGCCGCCGAAGGTGACGCCGATCCTCTGGTAGAAGGCGCGGAACTCGTTGACCATGGCGTTCGACAGCGTACGGGTCCAGATGCCGCCGAAGTTCTTGCTCGTCGCGGGGACGTCTCCCTGGAAGCCGTTGACCGAAGCGTTGCCGACCAGTCCGTTGACTGAGGTCTGCCTCTGATTGAGATAGCGAACCGTGACGTTGTCCCGGTCGGACGGCTTGAGGTCGAAGCGCAGGCTATAGTTGTTCTCGGTAAAGGGCGTCTGATAGAGGCGCTCGGCCTGCGCGGCCTGGAAGAGGTTACCCCCGAGGTTGACGACGTCGTAGGGTCCGCCGACGAGGAAGGGCCCCTGGAAGCCGGGCGCGGGCGTCGGACTCAGGCGCGCGTTGCCGGTCAGGTTCGGGTTGATGTAGACGGTCTGCACGGTGCCGGGCGACTGCGTGTTGAGGACGGCGCCGGGAATGGCGAACGTGCTGAAGTTGGTGATGGCGTTGATCACGCCGTTATTCGGGAAGGTCGCCTGCAGGCGTGGGAACTCAGAGGCCACGATGGCCAGCTGCGTCGAGCGCGCCGTAAAGGTCGACGGGTTGCGGATGCCCTGGTAGGTGAGGAAGAAGAACATACGGTCCTTGCCGCTCATGATGGAGCGGCCGCCCTCGCCGAAGCGTGGCAGGTGGAGCGGGCCGCCGAAGGTGCCGCCGAAGACGTTGTAGAGGCTCGGGTCGGGCTTGGTCTTGCCGCTGGCCTTCTCCTGGTTAGTCAGGCTGTTGAGCGCCGCGTTGTTCTGGTGGAACCAGAAGGCGGTGCCGTGATACTCGTTGGTGCCGCCCTTGGTCACGATGTTGATGATCGCGCCCTGATTGCGACCATACTGCGCCGAGAAGTTGTTGGTGATGACCTGATACTCCTGCACCTGGTCCTGGTTGTCGACGAACATCGCCGGGCCGGAGACGCTGAGGTCGTTGTTGTCGGCGCCGTCGATCTGGAAGTTGTTCGAGCGGCCGCGGTTGCCGTTGACCGACAGACCCGTGCCGTTCGTGTTGCCGGAGCCGCCCCGGTTGGCGACGACGCCCGGCGCCAGCAGCGCCAGCGTGTCGAGGCCGTTGCCGGCGCCGTTCGAGGGCAGGTCCTCGACCCTCCGTGCCTCGAAGGTCGTCGAGATCTGCGCCTGCTCGCGCTGCACGACCTCTTCCGTGTTGGAGGTTACGGTGATCGTCTCCGTGACGGAGCCCGCTTCGAGCATGACGTCGAGCGGGTTGACGATGCCCACCTTCACCACGACGCCCGTGCTCACAGAGCGTTTGAAGCCCGCCCCCTCCGTCGTCACCGTATAAGTGCCGGGCTGGAGTCCGGCTATCTCAAAGATGCCTTCGCTGGAGGTCGTGGTCGGTGACGACGACGCCCCGGTGGCCTCGTTCTTCGCCGTCACGGTGGCGCCGTTAATGACGGCGCCGTTCGGGTCGGCGACCACCCCGCGCAGCGTGCCGGTGGTGGCCTGCGCCCAA
>Ga0216309_1000062_pt1 | contig 17287 bp, 15 predicted proteins | sample Total_DNA_C_FD_161284 | JGI IMG/M metagenome (GOLD analysis project Ga0216309, IMG submission 161284) | Terrestrial sediment cell enrichment communities for BONCAT metagenomics from Utah, United States - Total_DNA_C | ecosystem: Environmental > Terrestrial > Deep subsurface > Rock core/Sediment ...
CGTTGATATAGAACAATTTAGTAGAATAAGGGGCTGTGGAAAACAATTGACCCTCAAAGTGAGCTAACTACTTGCAAAGATTGTCCATAATGTCGCTCACGACCCTGTGGAAATTCTGATCCTTGGAAACCAGCGCCTCTATCTTCTCGACGGAGTGGATGACGGTCGTATGATGCTTCCCGCCGAACTCTCTTCCGATTTCGGGAAAGCTATGTTTCGTCAGCCGCTTGCACAGGTACATCGCCACCTGCCTGGGCACGGCGATCTGCCGCGAGTTGTTCTTCGACTTCAGGTCGTCGACACGGAGCTTGTAGTGTGCGCCGACGGCGCGCTGTATCTGTTCGATGGTGATGCCCGCCGGCTGGTCGTCCTCTGCGATGTTGCGGATGGCGTCCTGCGCCAGCATCTTCGAGATGGGGAGACCGCGTAAAGAGGAGATGGCGATCAGCCGCACCAGCGAGCCCTCCAGCTCGCGTATGTTGCTTTTGACCTTGCTCGCGATGAAGAAGGCGACGTCGTCGGGGAGCGTCACACCGTCAAGGTCGGCTTTACGCTTGAGGATGGCGACCTTCGTTTCGAGGTCGGGCGGCTCGATGTCGGCGATCAGTCCCCATTCGAAGCGCGAATGGAGCCTCTCCTCCAGGGTTGGAATCTCACGCGGCGGACAGTCCGAGGTGATGACGATCTGCTTCTGGCCGTCGTAGAGGGCGTTGAAGGTGTGGAAAAACTCCTCCTGCGTCCGCTCCTTTCCCGCCATGAACTGTATGTCGTCCATCAAAAGGACGTCGATTGACCGGTATTTCTCACGAAAAGTCTGTGTCTTGTCGTAGCGAATCGCGTTAATCAGCTCGTTCATGAACCTCTCGGCCGAGATATAAGAGAGGCGTAGGTAGCGGTTGCGCTCCTTGACGGCGTGGCCGATTGCGTGGACAAGGTGCGTCTTTCCAAGGCCGACCCCCCCATAAATGTAGAGCGGGTTATAGGTTTTTCCCGGTGCCTCTGCGACGGCCAGCGCCGCAGCGTGCGCGAACTGATTACATGAGCCGACGACGAAGGTCCCGAACGCGCACTTCGGATTGAGGGAGTTCTCCAGCGGCTCGATGTCGACGAAGGTGGTCGCACCCGGGGTCAACCCGTCCGACTCCGCGGCCTCAAGCAGGGAGAAAAGGCTGGAAGAGGTATTTTTCGAAGAGTTGGCGACGGGCTGTTTCTCTAAATCCGGCGCCCCCAGATTGTCTATCTCCTTATCGGCAATCTGCTTTGGAGTCTGAGAGTCCTCATCCACCGTCCAGTCGACTTGATAATCAGAGAGATTCAATTCGGACAGAGAGGCGTCCAGAACGTCCGAGTAGTTCGAACTTACCCAATCTTTAACCACATGGTTGGGGGCGCGAAGGTGAAGCACATGCCCGGCCTCGTCGTAACCCTCGAAGTGGATGGGGCGAATCCACGTTTCGAAGCTCTGACGATTCAGCCGCTTCTCGACGGCGAGAAGGATGTCGTTCCAGATTCTATTCTCGTAAATTGTGCTCATATGCTTCTCGCCTTCAACCGCCGCTTCGGGAGTCCAGCGATTGAATTAAAAAAGTACAGTCGTCCTCCGCGATTTGCTCAACCTAACTATTTAACCAATCGACGGAAGATGTTGTAAAACTTCCCTTTTAAGTTACTTTTTGGAAGACCTCTAAGGGTTTTCCACAGAGTTTTCCACAGGGCTGTGGAAAACTCTGGAAAACTTAAAGTGAAGCTTTAAGTGTTTTACTTTCAATTACTTACAGGTGCTGACCGCCTGTGAAACGGGCGCGAGACTAGCATAAGCCGACCCCAGATGCAAGAGAATTCCACAGGGGGCAAAAAAATTTCAGAAGGTCGGTTTTTTCGACTTTTCGACTTCTCTGGAATTTCCCGCTTTCTTAAAAAATCCCGAAACTGTGGATTATTTCAAGACGGTTATATTTTAGCGATTCCCGGGTGGCGAAGCCTTTCCACAGGGCGGGCCGAAGGGATTATGAATCCAGATCGAAGGCTTTAATCAGGCTCGCTTTCCTTGACAGGAAGCCTGTTAGAGGCTAGTCTTAATACTTTCGTCTTAAGGAGAAAACCTGAACTGTCATGCCTAAGCGAACATTCCAACCAAATAATCGTCGGCGCGCCAAGACTCACGGCTTCCGTGCGCGGATGGCTACGAAGAGCGGTCGCCTGGTGCTCAAGAGGCGGCGCGCCAAAGGGCGCAAGCGCCTGACCCCGTCGCATTACTGATCGGGACTGCTTTGCTGAAAGATGCGCGTCTGCGTAAATCGGCGGAATTCCGCACGGTTTACGGTGAGGGTAAGCGTTTTGAAGGGCGCCTGATGACAGTCTTCGTACTGCCGACAGGGCTCGCGCGGCATCGATTAGGGATAACGGCTTCGCGGAAAATGTCGCGCCTGGCCGTTAAGCGCAACCGGGCCAAGCGTCTCTTGCGGGAGGCGTTTCGCTTAACCGGGGGCGAACTGGATGCCCTTAGAAGCAGGTACGATTGGGTCTTTAACGCTCGCCGTTCGATAATCGAGGTGAAGGTGGAGGCGGTCGTCGCGGATTTAAGACGAATAATTGCCCAGATAGAGCGCAGCGAACAGCCATCTCCGCGCGAGACGGAAAAGTAATTGGTAAGAGCGGCTCTTACATCTCTACTTCGGTTCTACAAGGCGTTTATCTCGCCGGTCCTCCCACCCTCGTGCCGATTCGTTCCAACCTGTTCAGTGTACGCGCGTGAAGCCATAGAAAAGTATGGGGCCATGCGCGGCGTGTGGATGGGGGTACGTCGTATCCTGCGCTGTCATCCTTTTCATCCGGGGGGATACGATCCGGTCAAGTAATCGCGCGAGTCTCTCGTTAAATCCTGAATGTTGTGCAGTGCTAACGGTATGAAATAGATGGATCAGAAGCGTCTTTTATTAGCTTTTGTACTCTCGGCTGTAATTCTTTTTGGGTGGAGCTATCTTTTCCCCCCTCCGCTCCCCGCGGACAATCAGCAGAATGCCAACGCTTCACAGCCGGCATTAAACCCTTCAGCCACACCTGCGCCCGCCCCACAGGCAAATCAGGCCGGCGCCCAGAGTTCATCTGCCAATCCCGCCTCTCCGGACACGATACCGCAGCGGATTTTGACCGTTTCGACTCCCCTCTATGAGGTTGTGTTCGACAGCCGCGGCGCGACTGCCAAGAGCTGGATTATCAAACAAAATCAGGAAAAAGGGCGCGAGGGAAAGCCTCTGCGTTCCGCTTCAAGCACAAAGGATAACCCTCAGCCGCTCGAGCTTGTCTCGAAGGAAGGTCTCAGCCGCGGCTTGGCCCCCCTCAAAATCGTCACGGGACGGCAGGATCTGGATGCGACAATCGGTGCAAGGAATTTCGAGTTCGGCGGCCTGGCTCCGGAAGCCGGTAACGACCGTCTGGATTTGAAGCCCGGGGAGCAGAAATCCATCGAATTCAGATTGAGCGAGCCCGGAAGCGGGGTCGAAGTGCTGAAAAAGCTCACTTTCGATGCCGATCAGTACGCGGTCAAACTCGAAACGAGGGTTACGCAGAACGGGCAGCCAGTTCCCGACGCAAAAATAGCCATCGGGCCTAACATCGCCGACCAAGGCGTCTTATGGTACAGCTTCTATTCCATCGCGCCTGAGGGAATCGCCGCCGTCGCTGACGAGGTTCAACATCTCGCGGCGGCTTCGATTGACCAGAATGAGAAAAGCCCCCACATACAGAGGTTTGAAGCCCCTGTACGCTGGGCCGGCGTGGGTGACACCTACTTTGCGATGACCATGGTCCTCCCGAACCCTTTACCGGGGCTCGAGTTTCGCACCGAAAAGTACGAGCATCAGGCCGATGGGCAGAAGGAGGAGAGGTTTTTAATCACCGGTTACGTCCCCGTACCCGCGGACGGGTCGCCGACCTACATCTTCACCGGGCCGAAAGATCACGACCAGCTACAGGAGACGAGCGTATTTATTAACAAAAATCTCCCGGGTCAGCAGGTCGATCTGGGACAGTTGATTGATTACGGCTGGACGGCACGCATCACCAAGCCGCTCGCGACCCCTATCCTCTGGTCTATCAAGTGGCTCAACGGTCTGACCGGCAGTTACGGGCTCGCAATTATCCTCTTTACTGTCATCATCTACACGCTCTTTTTCCCACTCAAGTGGCGCTCATCAAAGGCCATGAAGAAGGCGCAGAAACTCGCGCCGCGGATGAAGGAGCTGCAGGAAAAGATAAAGGGGATGAAGCAGAACGATCCGCGGCTTAAAGAGCTACAGATGGAACAGTTACGTTTGATGAAGGAGGGCAATCCGCTCGGCGGCTGTCTGCCCCTTCTCATTCAGATGCCGTTCCTGATCGCCCTCTACGTCGCCATCACCATCTCGATTGATTTCCGCCAATCTTCGTTCCTCTGGATTCAGGACCTTTCAGCCGGCGACCCCACCAAACTCCTTCCAATTCTGATGGCCGGCTCGATGCTTGTCTTGCAGTTAATCACGCCCGCCCCCTCGGCCGATCCTCTCCAGAAGAAGATGATGGCAGTCATCATGCCGGTCATGATGCTCTACATCCTCTGGACTGCGCCTGCGGGGCTTCTGGTCTACTGGCTGGTCGGCAACCTTGTGGGTTTTGGCCAGCAGCTTTTGATTAACCGCATGCTCAAATCGCAGGACGACGAGCAACAGCCGCCAGCCGAGAAGGACCCGGCCGGCACGCGTTCGAAAAAGAAGTTCAATGACGCGAGCCCGACTCAGGCGTAAGTCTTTAGCCTTAAACGCTTTCCCTGCTTTGGAGTGGTAAAATGAAGGAAGCTTGCGGACAGGCCGAACAGTTCTTGAACGACATCTTTCGCATGGCCGGTTTCGACCTACGTGCCGAAGCGACCGAGGATGCGTCCGGCTGTATTTTGAACATCGAGGGGGCGGATTCTGCGATGGTGCGCGCCGAAGGCGGAGAACTCCTGGACGCGCTCGAACATTTCGTCAATCAGTCTTTCGGGCGCGAACTCTCTGAAGGCGAGCGCTTCATCTGCGACGTCGACAACTTTCGCTCGATTCGTGAAACTGAACTTCGCGCGATGGCGCGACACGCGGCCGACCGCGTCCGTTCGACAGGTTTACCCTTCTTTTTCGGACCGATGAGTGCCAGTGAAAGACGTGTTATACACCTTACCCTTGCCGAGGATGGCGGGCTTTTCACAGAGTCTGTGGGTGAGGGTAACGCGCGCCGGCTCAAAGTTAGCCTGAAAACAGCGGCTAAAAATTAACCTGATTGGTTTGGGGCCGTGCCTTTTTTGCGCGGCACCTTCTCGTTTTTTGTGGTATTTCCCAACTGTTGTGCAGGCAGCAGACACTATCGTTGCTCTCTCAACGCCGCCCGGACGAAGCGGAATCGGTGTCATTCGCATCAGTGGCGAAAGCGCACTTGAGCTTACACGCTCCCTCCTGAATGATCTGGCCTTCAATCCCGAGCCCAATCGAGTCGTCCTCAGACCAATTTTCGAGCCGGACACACGCGAAATAATTGACCGCGCTCTAGTTACCTACTTTAAGTCCCCCCACTCCTACACCGGCGAAGACGTTGTGGAACTAAGCTGCCACGGCTCGCCGCCCCTGCTTTTGCGCGTGCTGGATTCTCTGCTTCTCTACGGCGCCCGTGCGGCCGACCCCGGCGAGTTCACCATGCGTGCGGTCGCACATGGCCGTCTCAGCCTCACACAGGCCGAGGCCGTGCGTGATCTTATCGAAGCGCAGACGCACGCGGCCGTCCGCCTTGCGGCCCGGCAACTGGGTGGCGAACTCTCCGCAAGGCTCCAGCCCGTCAAGGACGCTCTGCTTGAAATCATTGTGCCCCTCGAATCATCACTGGAATTCGTGGAGGATGACCTACCGGCTGACATTGCACGTAACATCTCGGAGAAGCTTTCCACCCTCTCCCATCAAGTCGACGAGATGGCCGATTCGTTTCGCAGAGGAAGGCTCTTAAAAGAGGGGCTGCGGGTCGCGCTGGTAGGTCGGCCGAATGTTGGTAAGTCCAGTCTTTTCAACAAGTTACTGGCTTCCGACAGGGCCATCGTCACGGAAATTCCCGGGACCACACGTGATACTATCAGCGAGGTCATAAACCTTGAAGGGATACCGGTCTTAATCACCGACACAGCCGGCGTTCGCTCCTCCAATGACCGTATCGAGCAGCTCGGCATCGAGCGCACACGTCGTGCAATAGCAGATGCTGATATTATCTTGGTGGTTATCGATGGTACTCAGCCTTTAACCCCGGAGGACGAAAAGATTATCGCAGAGGCTACGGAGGGCTTCTGTCTCATCGTCTTAAACAAAAGTGATTTAGAAGGCTTTCGCATCAATAATTCGCCACGGACAGACGAAAATCAAGTTTTAGTTCCTATTTCTGCCAAGACTGGAGATGGCCTTAACACTCTCTGTGCAGAGATAATCAAGCCCTTTTCGGTCAAACATCTGGATGAGAGTAGCTTCGTCATCACGAACGCACGCCATTTTGATCTTTTAAGGCGTATGAGCGACGCTTTACACTCCTCGGGCAGTCTGATTCAGCAGGGTGCGAGTGAAGAGCTGGTTCTGGCGGGGCTCTACGAGGCTCTAGGTTTCTTAGGTGAAATAACGGGTGAGACGACCTCTGAGGCCATTCTCTCTCAGATTTTTTCAACCTTCTGTATAGGAAAATGAAAGAGAGCTTTGACGAAAACTTCGATGTGATCGTGATCGGGGCGGGTCACGCCGGATGTGAGGCTGCTTCGGCCTCGGCACGCATGGGCTGCCAGACTGCGCTGGTCACGATCAGTCTCGATATGATCGGCCAGATGTCCTGTAATCCGGCCGTCGGCGGGATCGCCAAAGGTCATCTGGTCCGAGAGATTGACGCCCTCGGTGGGATTATGGGGCGGGTCATCGACCGGACCGGCATCCAGTTTCGCCTCCTCAACCGCTCTCGCGGTCCGGCCGTACAAGCCCCACGCGCACAGGCCGATAGGGCTCTGTACCGGACGGAAATGCGCCATGTCCTTGAGTTTACTCCGAATTTACACTTACGACAGGGCGTCGTGACCGATTTCATCATCGAAAACGGCTATGTCTCGGGAATTCAACTCCAGGATACCAGGCGCCTCAAAGCTCAGGCTGTCATCCTCGCCGCCGGAACTTTCTTGAATGGCTTGATTCACACCGGACGCTCGACCCACACCGCCGGGCGTGCTGGTGAGCCGGCATCGATTGAGTTGGCGGAATCCCTGAAAAGGTTAGGTTTCCCGGTCGGGCGTTTAAAGACAGGGACCCCACCGCGGCTCGACGGGCGCACAATCGACTGGGATGCCTTCGAGGCCCAACCGGCCGATGAGCGCCCGGTTCCCTTCTCTTTTTTAACTGAAACTATTGAACAGCCTCAAGTTAACTGTCACATCGGCTATACAAATGAGGAGGTACACAAGGTTATTCGAGATAACCTTCAGGAATCTCCCCTGTATTCTGGTCAGATTAAAGGTGTGGGGCCACGGTACTGTCCTTCCATCGAAGATAAGATTGTTAAATTCCCTGAAAAGACTCGTCACCAGCTTTTTCTGGAGCCCGAAGGTTACGACACCTATGAAGTCTATTTGAACGGCTTCTCTACCTCCCTGCCCTTTCAATTACAACAAGAGCTCGTTCACCAAATCCCCGGCCTTGACGAGACAAGGATCATACGTCCCGGTTATGCCATCGAATATGACTTTGTAGACCCGCGCGAACTGACCCCGTCTCTTCAGACGACACGTTTTCGAGGGCTTTTTTTCGCCGGGCAGATAAACGGGACGACGGGCTATGAGGAGGCGGCCTGTCAGGGGCTTTTGGCGGGGATTAATGCCGCGCTCTATGTCCAGGGACGGGAAGGATTTACGCTCCGACGTGACGAATCCTACATCGGGGTCTTGATCGACGATCTGATCTCGCAGGGGGTTGACGAGCCGTACCGTATGTTCACCTCCCGCGCCGAGAATCGTTTGAATTTACGTTTTGATACCTCGGATGCACGCCTCTCGCCCTATGGGAGGGTTCTGGGTCTGCTCAATGACTCGGAATGGCTGCGCTTCTCTTCCAAGCGCGACCGACTCGCAAAGTTGCGTAACACTCTGCTTGAGACCCGTTTTAAGCGCTCTGATCAGGAATATGAAGAACTGGCCCGTCTATTTCAGAGAGACCTGGGTGATTCCATCTCTTTAGCCAGTCTTTCACAGTATCCGTCCGCTGATGCTTCGATAATCCTGAACTTCATCCCTTCAGAGGTTAGAAACCACACTTCACTCTCCGACCTTGAAACGACGCTCGGAGACCTTCTCTACCACGGTTACATCCGTGCTCAGCAGCAGAATAACGAGCGTATCCGTAATCAGGGGGAGGTACCCATTCCTTCTAATCTGCAATTTGGCCAGATCAGCGGGCTCTCCCACGAGATGGTCGAGAGGCTGGAACGGATACGCCCGCAGAACTTCGGTCAGGCCTGTCGCATACCCGGAATAACCCCCGGCGCGCTGTCTACTCTCCTCTTCTTTCTAAAGACCTCCAAGAACTAGTTAAGACATTTCATCAACGTTTCACGTGTCACATCCCGGGATGTGACACGTGAAACACCATTTCCATCGACATCAAGCCGGAAAATTGAGCGGTAAAGTGGGATTTTATAGCCTCACATAGCAAAGTATGCTAATTTGTCGTCGATTGGCGATGCCCGCGGTAATAAGGAAAATTTAAATGGCAAAGATTATTGCGGTAGCGAATCAGAAAGGCGGAGTCGGGAAAACCACCACATCTGTCAATTTAGCGGCCGGCCTCGCCATCTCGGAGGCGCGTGTCCTTCTGATCGATACCGACCCACAGGCGAATGCGACGTCGGGAGTGGGGATACAGCGCGGGAGCCTGAGGCGAAGTCTCTACCACATCCTCGTGCTCGACGAGACGCCGCGAAACGTGATTCAAAACACCGAGATACCCTTTCTTAAGATACTCCCGTCCGACAAGAATCTGATCGGTGCGGAGGTTGAGTTGGTCGACCTTGAGGGGCGTGAATACAGGCTAGCGAAAGCCATCCGGACGATTGAGGATGAGTACGATTTTATAATTATAGATTGCCCTCCCTCGATGGGCCTCCTGACCCTGAACGCCCTGACGGCCGCGAACTCCCTCTTGGTCCCAATCCAGTGCGAATACTACGCCCTCGAGGGTGTAACGGAACTCTTCGATACCCTCGCGCGCATCAGGCGTTCGCTCAACCCATCTCTGACGATTGAGGGTCTGCTGCTGACGATGTATGACGAGCGGACCAACCTGTCGGCCGCGGTGGCCGCAGACCTCAGAGATTTCTATGGAAATCAGGTTTTTGAAGCGGTCATTCCTCGAAATGTCCGCCTGGCGGAAGCTCCCAGTTACGGGAAGCCAATCATTCTCTACGACATCAGGTCTCGCGGTGCGGAAAGCTATCTTCAGCTGGCAAAGGAGATAATGGCACATGACAAGAAGAGCGTTAGGACGGGGGCTGAGCGCGCTGCTGTCGGACAAGCCGGCGACAACTAGTGAGGAGATGATTGAGCTTGATGTAGACCTGATTGAGCCCAACAATGTTCAGCCCCGAACGACCTTTGACGAGGAGCGTTTAGAACAGCTCGCCCAGTCCATCAAAGCCAATGGAATAATTCAACCCTTATTGGTTCGTAGAACATCCTCCGAAAAGTATCAATTAGTCGCCGGGGAGAGGCGTTGGCGTGCGGCGCAAAGGGCAGGTCTGCACCGCGTCCCGTGCGTGGTCAGAGAGATACCCGAAGATAAGATGTTAGAGCTGGCTCTGATAGAAAACATACAGAGGCAGGAACTAAATGCGATTGAGGAGGCTCACGCATATAAAAGGCTGATCGAAAGTCTTGGACTCACGCAGGAGATGGTCGCGCAAAGGGTGGGGAGAGATAGAACCTTTATTACCAACTACTTACGGCTGTTGCGGTTGCCCGATGATATCCAGCGCATGGTGGAAGTCGAGCAGCTTTCGATGGGTCACGCGCGGGCACTCCTCGGGATCGACGAGCCGGATAGACAGAGAAAACTCGCCAAGGAGATCATGGAAAAGGGGCTCTCCGTGCGTCAGACGGAGCGTACCATTAAAAGGATAATAGAGGGTGAGGATGCGACTGCCGCCTCCCCTGTAAGGGAGGATCCGAACTTCAAATCGGCGGAAGATAAATTGCGCCGAAAGCTGAGTTCAAAGGTTCAGATAGTGGTCAGCCAGAAGACTAATGGTGGGAGGATTGAGATCGAATTCTTCGACGTCAATGACCTCAACCGAATCTACGAAATCATTATGGGAAAAGAAGTTAATAATGGTTAAACGAATAGATTGAGCTGTTCTAGAAAGTAAAATCTGGTGGAGGGCTCGCTAAAACTGTAAACACAGAAGTTTTGGTTACTTCGATCTTCCTGCAAGAGAACCGAAGCGGTCTTTGAAGGGAAGCGGCTCACAAAGCTTTGATAGAATCCGGCACTCCTATAATCACTCCAGGGTCGGTTACGGCGCCTTCAAGCCCCTCACAATCTTGACGCTCTAAAATCCCACATGTTAAACTTCCGCTCTTTTAAACATACCGCAAGCTTTAGTTATAGTTAAGCCTTGCGCCTGACTTGTGTTTACTGACAGATACGTTCCCGGTCTCAACTCTATGTTAGCCTTCGCTGAATCAATCCAACTGGTGCCGGACGGCACAATCGTCATTCATATTGCGATCATTATCACAATGGTCTTCGTCCTGAACAGGTTTCTGTTCAGACCGGTGGGTCGAATCCTCGGCGAACGCGAAACGCGCACGCACGGGCGCACGGACGCGGCGCGCGAGACCTTACAGAGAGTCAAAGAGAGTCTGTCTCGTTACGAGAATTCTTTAAAGAGGGCGCGCACCGAAGGTTACAGCCTGCTTGAGCAGCAGCAGTCGGAAGCGCAGGGCATACGCCAGCGCCAGGTCGCAGCGGTGCGTGAAGAGGTGAAAGAGCAGATAGAAAAGGAGAAGGGCGAGATACAGGCTCAGGCCGAACAGGCTCGCGCCACTCTCCGGGGCGAGGCCGAGCGGGTGGCAGCCGGCATCCGTTCACAAATCTTGCGACGATAAGCACCTAATTCGCGAACCGGTCCCTCCGTGTGGCCGGTGAAGTTCAGGACACCCTTCGAGCCATCATGCCGGGTCTATTCAAGATGAGTTTTCAGGAGCTTCTGCCCACCATCGCCAAATTGTTCAACCTGCTCCTGTTCGTCGGGGTGATGTTCTACTTTTTGCGCAGGCCTATCAAAGAGGCTTTCCGGGCGCGGCAGCAGAGCATACGCGATGAGCTGATGCGCGCCGAAGAGGAGAGGGCGGCGGCCGAGGCCAGACTCGAAGAGGTCGAGGGTCGGCTCGCGCGCCTAGACACCGAGGTGGAGGCGATTCGGGCACAGGCGCAGAGGGAGGCCGCCGAAGAGCGCGCGCGCATCGAGCGTGCGACGGAAGAAGAGATGCGCAAGATACGCGAGCAGGCGCGGCGCGAGATTGAGAGCGCGGCCAAGGCTGCGCGCTCCGGGCTGCGCGCCTTCACCGCCGAGCAGAGCGTGCAACTGGCCGAGCAGATGATTCGCAGGGATATCCGGCCCGAAGACGATGCGAACCTCGCCAGAGAGTACGTCGAAGAGTTGGGAGGGGTCAGGCGTTGAGTTCACAGGCAGTCGCACGCCGTTACGCGGTGGCTCTGGCGGATGTCGTCCTGTCCCGCGGCGAGGCTCAGGAGGTGCGCGAGGAGTTGGCGGCGTGGGCCGAGCTGGTGAGTTCGAACCCGCAGCTGCTTGAAGTCTTCCGCCACCCGACGATCCCTTACGAGCAGAAGCGCCGGGTCCTGGAAGAGCTGGTCACGCGCACGCGCCCGCGCCCGGCGACGTCAAACTTCCTGAAGGTTCTCTTGCAGAACCACCGGCTCGCTGAGTTGAGGGAGATCAACACACAGTTCGCGCAGGAGCTGGACCGGCGCTCCGGCGTCGTGAGGGCGCAGGTGACGACCGCCCGCCCGCTCGCGCCCGAGGCTCAGGAGGCGCTGCGCGCGAGGCTCGGCGAGCTGACGGGCAGCGACGTGCGGCTCCAGTTCGAGGTCGATGACGAGTTGATCGGGGGAGTGATAACCCGCATCGGCTCGACACTCTACGACGGCTCGGTGCGAGGCCAGTTGCAGCAGATGAAGCAGAGAATGGTCGGAGAGGCTTAAGGACTTCCGAATAAAATCATGGAACCGATTAGAGCGAACGAGATTAGCGACATCATCCGCCAGCAGATCGAGAACTTCGAGGCGGGCGTGACCATCACGGAGGTCGGCACGGTCATCAAGATCGGCGACGGCATCGCAGAGGTCCATGGCCTGGAGAAGGTGATGGCCGGCGAGCTGCTGGAGTTCCCGCATGACGTGCGGGGCCTGGCTCTCAACCTCGAAGAGGACAAGGTCGGCGTCGTGCTCTTCGGCGAGTACCAGATGGTCAAAGAGGGCGACACGGTCAAGCGCACGGGGCGCATCATGAGCCTCCCCGTGGGCGAGGCCGTCATCGGCCGCGTGGTCAACGCCCTCGGCGTGCCGATCGACGAGCGCGGTCCCATCGCGGCCGACGCCTACAACCCCCTGGAGCGCATCGCGCCGGGCGTCGTCGAACGCCAGCCCGTGAAGGAGCCGCTCCAGACCGGACTGAAGGCCATCGACTCGATGGTGCCAATCGGGCGCGGCCAGCGCGAGCTGATCATCGGCGACCGGCAGACGGGCAAGACGGCCGTCGCGCTCGACGCCATCATCAACCAGAAGGGCAAGGACGTCATCTGCGTCTACGTCGCCATCGGCCAGAAGAACTCGACCGTGGCGCAGGTCATCAAGACGCTCGACGACTTCGGCGCGATGGAGTACTCCATCGTCGTCTCGGCGACAGCCTCGGACCCGGCGGCCATGCAGTACCTCGCGCCTTACGCGGGCGCGGCCATCGGCGAGTACTTCCGCGACCGCGGGCGTCACGTCCTGACCGTCTACGACGACCTCTCGAAGCACGCCGCGGCCTACCGCGAAATCTCGCTGCTGCTCCGCCGCCCGCCCGGCCGCGAGGCTTTCCCCGGCGACGTCTTCTACCTGCACTCGCGCCTGCTCGAGCGCGCGGCCAAGCTCTCGGACGCGAAGGGCGCCGGGTCGCTCACCTCGCTCCCGATCATCGAGACGCAGGCCGGCGACATCTCGGCCTACATCCCGACCAACGTCATCTCGATCACCGACGGGCAGATCTTCCTAGAGGCCGACCTCTTCAACTCCGGCATCCGCCCGGCCATCAACGTCGGTAACTCGGTCTCACGCGTCGGCGGCTCGGCGCAGATCAAGGCGATGAAGCAGGTGGCCGGCACGCTCCGCCTCGACCTCGCGCAGTACCGCGAGCTGGCGGCCTTCGCGCAGTTCGGCTCTGACCTCGACCGCGCCACGCAGGCGCAGCTCGCGCGCGGCCAGCGCCTCGTCGAGATTCTGAAGCAGCCGCAGTACCGGCCCCTCGGGGTCGAGCAGCAGGTGCTCATCCTGTGGGCGGCGACGACGGGGCAGATCGACGACGTGCCGGTCGAGCACGCGCGCCGCTTCGAGGCCGACTTCCTCCGCTTCGTCGAGACATCGCACCCCGGCATCCTCAACGCCATCCGCGAGAAGAAGGCGTTGACCGACGACATCAAGGAGGGGCTCACGCAGGCCGTCAGCGACTTCAAGTCTTCGTGGCAGGAGAGGGGCTTCAACCCTCAGCCCGACCCTCCGTCCGACCCGACGAAGACGGCGGCGGCCGGGACGAGCGCCGCGGCCGGAGCATGATAAAGAGTAGACAGTAGACAGTAGTCAGTAGGCTCTGCCCAGGGGGTGTTGATGCTGACTGCCGGACGATTCGCTGACGAAAGGTTTTCTACTGTCTACTGACTTCTGACTACTGTCTTATGGCAAACCTCCTCGACATCCGCCGGCGCATCAAGTCGGTCAAGAACACGCAGCAGATCACCAAGGCCATGAAGATGGTCTCGGCGGCGAAGCTCAAGCGTGCGCAGGAGCGCGCCGTCTCGGCCCGCCCCTTCGCCGTGAAGATGGGTGAGGTGCTGACCGACCTGGCGTCGCAGGCGGGAGAGGACTTCCGCCACCCGCTGATGGACGCGCGCGGCGACCAACGCTACCTGCTCGTGCTGGTCACGGCCGACAAGGGGCTGGCCGGCGCCTTCAACGCGAACCTCATCAAGGCCGCGCAGGCGTTCGTCCGCGAGCACGAGGGCAAGACGGTCGAGGTCCTGGCCGTCGGCCGCAAGGGGCGCGACTTCTTCCGCCGCCGCTCGGAGGTCGTCGGCGAGTACGTGGGGCTGACGGGCAAGGGAAGGATCGACCATACGGAGGCGCTCGAAATCGCGCGCGACGTGATGCGCCGCTTCACCGAGGACGAGGGGATCGACAAGGTCTTCGTCATCTTCAACGAGTTCCGCTCGGTCATCTCGCAGCGGGTCGTGGTCGACCAAATACTGCCCGTCTCGCGCGCGGAAGAGGTGGAGGATGCCGAGTCGTCGGCCGCGGGTGGGCAGACCTTCGTCGGCTACGTCTACGAGCAGCCGCCGGAGGAGATCTTCAGTCAACTGCTGCCGCGCCTCGTCGAGACGCAGATCTACCGCGCGCTGCTCGAGTCGGTCGCCTCCGAGCAGGGCGCACGCATGACCGCGATGGACTCGGCCTCGAAGAACGCGGGCGAGCTGATTCAGTCGCTGACGCTCAACATGAACCGCATCCGCCAGGCGAGCATCACGCGCGAGATCATCGAGATCGTCTCGGGCGCGTCGGTGGTCTAGCCGCCGGTTAAAAGTCGGGAAGCGGGTGAGGGAAGCGGCGGCGGCTTCCCTCTTCTCTTTTTATGGACGCGCCGGGCAGGGAAGAGGGGCGGGGGACGAGACCTCCGGCGTGGCGCGCACGGCTCTGGCGCTACGGCCCGGTCGTCGCGTGGACGTGCTTCGTCCTCTTCGCGTCGTCGGCGAGCTTCTCGGCCTCGAACACCTCACGCTTCCTCCGCCCGCTGCTGCTCTGGCTCGTCCCCGATATCTCCGAAGAGTCGCTCGGGCGCGTCCACTTCCTCGTGCGCAAGGCGGCGCACTTCACAGAGTACGCGCTGCTGGCGCTGCTGTCGGCGCGCGCCCTCCACACGTCGAGCCGCGCGGCGCTCAGGCGGCGCTGGTGGTCGGCCGCCTTCGCGCTCGTCGCCTGCGTCGCGCTCGCGGACGAGTACCATCAGAGCCTCCTGCCTTCGCGCACTGGCAGCCTCTACGACAGCCTTCTCGACATGGCGGGCGGCGCGGCGGCGCTCGCCTGCGCGGGGCTCTGGCTCGCGCGCAGGCGTGGCGGCGGGCCGGGGCGCGCGTCGAGTCTCGGATGAGTTACCGCAGTCTTCGGCCGTCTGCTGCCAGTTCCGACGGGGCGTGGTATTCTGGTCTGCGTCCCCCGACCAAATTCATCTCTCCCGAGAGCCTGGACGATCCATCTCTATGTTGAGAAATTTGAGGCAGCCGCGGCGCGTTGTCATCACCGGGCTCGGGTGCGTGACGCCGCTCGGCGTCGGGCGCGAAGCCTTCTGGGAGGGCTTGCGGCGCGGCGCGAGCGGCATCCGCCGCATCGAAGGCTTCGACGTGGCGGACTCGCCCGTGCGCATCGCCGGACAGGTGCGCGACTTCGACTGGGAGCGGGAGCTGAAGGCGAAGGACCGGCGGCACGTTGCGCGCACCGTGCCGCTGGCGCTCGCCGCCGCGCGCGAGGCGCTCGAAGACGCGCGCCTCCAGGCGTCGGACTTCTCGCTCGAAGAGCGCCGAGCCTTCGGCGTCATGCTCGGCACGGGCGGCGGCGGGCTGGCCTTCACCGAGGCGCAGTACGCGCACTACTTCCGCGGCGAGAAGACGCAGGCCAGCGTCTACACCATCCCCTCTTCGACCCACGGCGGCCTCTCCTCCGAGCTCTCGATGGCCTTCGGGCTGCGCGGCCTCTCGCACATCGTCTCGACGGGCTGCACCTCCTCGACCGACGCCATCGCCTACGCCGCGCAGCACATCGCGCTGGGGCGGCAGGAGGCGATGCTCGCCGGCGGCTCCGACGCGCCCATCGCGCCCGGCATCCTCGCCGGCTTCTGCCTGATGAAGGTTCTGACCGAGGACTGGAACGAGGAGCCTGAGCGCGCCTCGCGCCCCTTCTCGCGCGACCGCTCGGGGATGGTCCTGGGCGAGGGCGCGTGGGTCTACGTGCTCGAAGAGTACGAGCGCGCGCGCCGGCGCGGGGCGCGCGTCTACGCGGAGATCACGGGCTATGGCGCGACCTGCGACGCGTACCACCGCGTGCGGCTCGAAGACACGGGCGAGGAGCCTGCGCGCGCCATGCGGCTCGCGCTCGAAGACGCGGGGCGCGCGCCCGAGGAGGTCGATTACGTCAACCTCCACGGCACCTCGACCGTGCTCAACGACCGCATCGAGACGCAGGCGCTCAAGCTCGCGCTCGGGGACGCCGTGCGGCGGATACCGATGTCGGGCACCAAGTCGCAGATCGGCCATCCGCAGGGCGCGTCGGGCGCGGCGGGGCTCGCCGCGGCGCTCTGCGCGATACGGACCAGCGTCGTCCCGCCGACCATCAACCTCGATGAGCCGGCGCCCGAGTGCGACCTCGACTACACGCCCAACCGCGCGCGCGAGCGCGAGGTACGCGTCGCGCTCTGCAACTGCATCGGCTTCGGCTCGAAGAACAGCGCGCTCGTCGTCGAGCGGCCGACGGGCGCCGACTTTTAACGATAAGGGTAAAGGACAAAAGGGCAATGAAGACTTCACTCCTGATACTCTTCGTCATCCTCGCGCCGCTGGTGAGCGTGCCGGCGGCGCAGGAGCAGCCGGCCGCGGGCGGCGGCGCGCAGCGCTACTCGAAGGACGGACTCTCGTTCGACTACCCGGCCGGGTGGACGCTCGCCGACAGCAGCAACCCGCAGTCGCAGAGCCTTGTGCTCAGGCGCGCCGGCATCTCGACGCTCATCATGGTCTTCGCGCAGCGCGAGACGATCAAGAGCGCGGGGCAGCTCTACGCCTCGCGCGCCAACGTGACGATGCCTTACGTCGCGAGCATCGCGCGCAGGCTCGGGCTCGATGGCGCGCCGCCGGCGAACGAGTCCGAGTGCGTGAAGGTGGGCGACCACAACGCAGTGG
>Ga0216309_1000063_pt1 | contig 17150 bp, 11 predicted proteins | sample Total_DNA_C_FD_161284 | JGI IMG/M metagenome (GOLD analysis project Ga0216309, IMG submission 161284) | Terrestrial sediment cell enrichment communities for BONCAT metagenomics from Utah, United States - Total_DNA_C | ecosystem: Environmental > Terrestrial > Deep subsurface > Rock core/Sediment ...
GGCGGGCGTGCGCACGGGCGTGCGCTTCGTCGAAGGTCGAATCACCGCGCCTGTCGCCTTCCGCGGCTCCTACGAAGCGCCCCTCGTCGGCTGTCTGAGGTTCGAGGGGTGGGCCGACACGGCCTTCGAGCTCGCGTTCGACCGCGCGCGCCAGAGGCTCGGCGCGCGCGTCACGGTCCGCGACCTCAAGCTGAAGAACGTTCCCACCTCTCTGCTCGGCGCGGGCCTCGCCGGCCTCGTGCAGGACGCCATCGACGACCGCGTCAACCCCGTGGAGATTCTGCGCGCCGAGCAGCTCGGTGCTCGCGTCCCCGTCGCGCGCGACGACCGCCTGCGCCTGCGCGCGCGCGACGTGCGCCATCAGGTCGTCGGCAAAGAGCTGCGCCTGCAAATCGTCTACGAGCTGGTCCAGGCGGACTAAAAAAGTAAAAAGGCAAAAGTGAGGACGCGCCTCCGGTGCGCGGAACTTTGATTTAAGTTCCCGTCCTCACTTTTGCCTTTTGCCTTTTTATTTCACGGCGGCGAGGCTCGCCGCGACGGGCATGTCGACGATCTCCCAGGCCGACTCGTCGCGCAGGAGCTTCGACATGAGCGCGGCGTGCAGCAGGTGGCCGCTACGCTCGGCGCGCACCAGCCCCAGCAGTGGCATCCCCAGTAGCGCCAGGTCGCCGATGATGTCGAGGACTTTGTGGCGGACGAACTCGTCCGGCCGCCGCAGCGGCGTCTGGTTGAGCATCCCCTCGGGCGTGAGCACGATGGCGTTATCGAGCGAGCCGCCGCGGATGAGGTTCGCGCGCCTGAGCGCCTCGATCTCCTCGGTGAAGCCGAAGGTGCGCGCGGAGGAAATCTCGCGGACGAACCCTTCGCCGTCGAGCACGTCGAAGCGCATGCGCTGGACGCCGATGAGCGGGTGCGCGAAGTCGATCATGCAGTCGATCTCCCACCCTTCGTGCGGCTCGACCGAGACACGCCTGTCGCCCTGCTCGACCTCGACGCGCCGGCGCACGCGCAAGGCCCTGCGCGCCGCCGGCTGCTCGGCCACGCCCGCGCGCAGTACCATCGCCGCGAACTCGTCCGAAGAGCCGTCCATGATGGGCAACTCCAGGTTGTCGACCTCAACGTAGGCGTTGTCGACGCCGAGGCCACGCAGCGCCGCCAGCAGGTGCTCGACGGTCGAGAGCATGACGCCCGTGCGCATCAGCGTCGTCGCGTAGGAGCAGTGCGCGATGCACTCGACCGAGGCGGGAATCTCGAAGTCGTCGAGGTCCGTGCGGACGAAGACGTGCCCCGTGTCGGGGGGCGCGGGGCGCAGGCGCAGGCGCACGGGGACGGCCGTGTGCAGGCCGAGTCCGCTCGTCTCGACGGGGATGGCGATGGTGGTCTGTTTTATCAAAGCGAAGCGTTCGACCTTTCGTCCGCGGGGCGCGCGAGGGCACTCGCCTTTTGAAGGAACGATATCACAGGGGCAATGCCCATGCCGCGTACGCCCCGATGGAATCCCGAGCATTTTAACCGGCGCGTGAGCCGTCCTGTGGCGCGCGGGCGACAGCCGCCGCCGCCGCGTGTGGCTCAACCGCCACAGACGCCTCGCAAAATTCTTGCCTGCGCCGCGCCGCCGGATAATGACTCGGCGTGACCAGGAGTCGAAAGACCATGAACACAATGTGATTCAACCAATAATTATCGGTGCGCTTTGTTTTGCCTGACATTATCCTTTGACTTGTCACCCGCCGCCGTCTTTCCTTATCATCGGGGAACATGCCGTCGAAAAAATCGAAGCCGAAAGAGCCGACCGAGCGGGTCTTTCTCATCGACTCGTTCTCGCACATCTTCCGCGCGTTCTTCGCGCCGATGGGCGGGCGCGCCGAGCCTCTGACGAACAGCCGCGGACAGGTGACGCAGGCCATCTTCGTCTTCACCAGCATGCTCCGCAAGCTCCTGGCCGACGAGCGTCCGCACTACATCGCGGCCGTCTTCGAATCGGGCGTGCCCACCTTCCGCCACGAGATGAACGTCGGCTACAAGGCCAACCGCGTCGCGCCACCCGAGGAGCTCGAATCGCAGATTCCCTACATCATGCGCGTCTGCGAGGCCTACAACGTGCCGGTCTTAAACGTCCCCGGCTTCGAGGCCGACGACGTCATCGGCACGCTCGCCCTCCAGGCGGCCGAACAGGGGCTCCAGGCCGTCATCGTCTCGAACGACAAGGACATGACGCAGCTCGTGCGCGACCCCTGGGTCGTCTGCATGCGTAACAACTCGCAGAACGTCAAGCGCAAGGAGCCCGTCCCGCCAGTCGAGTGGTGCGACGCGGCCTGGGTCGAGAACAAGTTCGGGGTGCCGCCCGCGCAGATCGTCGACCTGCTGGGGCTGATGGGCGATTCGGTCGACAACATCCCTGGCGCGCCCGGCATCGGCGCGAAGGGCGCGGTGCAGATCGTCAAGCAGTTCGGCTCCATCGAGAGCGCGCTCGAACGCTTTGAGGAGATCAAGCACAAGACATACCGCGAAAGCCTGCGCGACAACCGCGACCTCATCCTCCAGTCGAAGGACCTGGCGCGGATTCGGACGGACGTCAACATCAAACTCGACCTTGAACGCCTGCGCTGCAAGGCCCCCGACCGGGTCGCTGCCTACAAGCTCTTCCGCGAATTGGAATTCCAGAGCCTGACGCGCGAGTTCGCCGACGCCGCCTCGGAGGTTGACCTCGGCGCGGCCGCGAAGGTCTACCTGCGCGTGCGCAAGGTCTCGGAGCTGGAGTCGCTCACGCGCAAGCTCTGGGAGGTCGAGCACTGGTCGTTCGCACTCGCGGACGCGACGCCGGCCGGCGCCGGCCAGCAGGTCTCAGTCCGCGAGGCGCAGCCGCCCACGGGCATCGCCATCTCCTACGCGCCGAACACAGCCCACTTCGTCGACTTCGCGGAGTTCGAGGGCGGCCGCGAACAGGCCATCTCGATGCTGAGGGACGTCCTTTCGAACGGGCTGCTCTCGAAGTCGGTCCACGACCTCAAGCGTGCGGTGGCGCTCCTTTCGGCTGCGGGCGTCGAGCTCGAAGGCGTCACCGACGACACGCTGCTCGCGGCCTACCTGCTCGACCCCGTCCGCAGCCGCTACGACCTCGGGGACCTGGCGCGCGAGGCCCTGAACGTCGAGGAGGGGTGGACGGAGCCGCCCGAGGGGGGCGACTGGTCGGCCGAGCACTGGCGCGCGGCCGAGGCCGCCGACTTCACCGCGCAGGTCGCGGACGTGCTGCACGGGCGCATCCTCGAACAGGGGCTCGAATCCATCTACAACGAGATCGAGCTGCCCATCGCGCCGCTCCTCTACCGCGTCGAGCGCGCGGGCTTGCGCGTCGACACCTCGGTCCTCGGCGAGCTCTCGGCGCTCTTCGGCGCGGAGCTGGAGAAACTGACCGCGCAGATCTACAAGGTGGCGGGGCGCGAGTTCAAGATCAACTCGCCGAAGCAGGTCGGCGAGGTGCTCGAAGAGCTGAACATCAGCACCGGCCGGAAGACCGCCACGGGGCAGGTCTCGACGAGCCGCGCCGTCCTGGACGAGCTGGCCGCGCAGGGCTTCGAGCTGCCGCGACTGCTCATCGAGTTCCGCGAGCTGGACAAGCTAAAGGCGACCTACACCGACGCGCTGCCGGCGCTGGTCGGCCCAGACGGGCGCATCCACAGCCAGCTCAACCAGACCGTGACGGCCACGGGCCGTCTCTCCTCCAGCGAGCCGAACCTCCAGAACATCCCCATCCGCACCGAGCTGGGGCGCCGCATCCGCCGCGCCTTCGTCCCCGAGAAGGGGAACGTCTTCGTCGCGGCCGACTACTCGCAGCTTGAGCTGCGCCTGCTCGCGCACGTCACGAAAGACTCCCAGATGCTCGACGCATTCCAGAAGGACGAGGACATCCACGAGCGCACGGCGCGCCTCGTCTTCGGCGCGCGGACGAAGGAGGAGCTGAAGGAGAAGCGGCGCTTCGCCAAGATCGTCAACTTCGCCATCGCCTACGCCGTCGAGCCCTTCGGTCTTTCGCAGCGCGTCGGCATCTCGCGCAAGGAGGCCAAGCAGGTCATCGAGGACTACTACAAGACCTACTCGGGCGTGCGCCGCTTCATGGAGGAGGTGCCCGAGAGGGCGCGCGAGTCTGGCGTCGTGCGCTCCATCTACGGGCGCATCCGCCCCGTGCCCACCATCAACGACCGCAACGGCAACATCCGCGCGCGCGCCGAGCGCGAGGCCATCAACATGCCCATCCAGGGCTCGGCCAGCGACATCGTCAAGATCGCCATGCTCAAGGTGGAGGAGGCGCTGCGCGCGGCCGGCCTCTCGGCGCAGATGGTCATGCAGGTGCACGACGAGCTGCTCATCGAGGCCCCGAAGAAAGAGGCCAAGCAGGTCGAAGAGATACTCTGCCGCGAGATGGAGACGGCCGTCGAGCTCGACGTCCCGCTCGAAGTCGAGGCCGGCATCGGCGACAACTGGATGGACGTGAAGAAGTAGCGCGCCGCGAGGGCGTGTGCGGCGGGACCGGGGACCCTGAAACTGAAACTTCTAACTCGCTTTTAACCTGAATGACAGACGAGCAGAAGGACGAGGGGCGCGTCGTCTACAGCCGGCCCGAGGGCGAGGGTGGCGAGGAGGGGGCGCGCCCTTCTGCCTTGAGTAAGTTCAGGGCGGCAGGCGGGACCTCCGCCTCGCTCTGGCGTGCGCTCGTGCCGCTGCTCGTTGGCTTCGCACTGCTCGTCGGGCTCGTCCTCGGGCTCGGGTTGCAGAGCGCCGCGCGGGTGCAGGAGATCACCCTCAGCACGAGGAGCGATGACCGCCGGCTCGCCTTCACCTCGAACTCTCTGCTCAACCTGCGGCTCGCGCTGAGCCGCCTCGACACCGAGGCGCGCATCCGCGGGCGCGTCGACGCCGGGACGGGCGGCGTCATGCTGCCGCCCTCCGACCTCCGCCTGCGCAACGAGCGCGGCGAGGTCGAGAGAATGCTGGCGGAGTTCGAACGGCTCCCGCTCGGCGACGCCGCGAAGAAGCGCGAGACGCGCGACCTCATCGCCGGGTACGTCGAGATCACGAAAGACCTGCGCGACTACTCCCTCAGGGGCTTCGAGGCCGCGCGCGACATCGACGACCGTCTGCGCTCGCTGATGTCGGGCGTGGCGGAGGAGCGCGCGCGGCTCGACGACCGTCGTTACGACACGCTCGAGCGCGCCCAGGACGAGATAAAGTTCCTGATGTGGCTGGCGGCGCTGACCGGCCTGGTCGTGGGGCTGGCCACCTTCTTCGAGGTCTGGCGGCGCTTCCGTCAGATGCGGCGCGGCTACGCCGCCTTGCAGCGCGAGCGGCAGTTCAGCACGCAGATGCTCGAAGGCATGCCGAGCGCCGTGGCGGCCATCGACCGCCAGGACCGCATCCGCTCGGCCAACGCCGCCTTCTTCTCGGTCTTCCCCGACGCCACGGTCGGCGCCTCGATTCACGCCAAGTTCACCGCGCCCGAGGGCCTGAAGCTGCTCGACGCTGCCGCCTCGCAGCGCGTCACGCGCACGGCCTACCATGGCCGCTTCCCGCTCCCGGCCGCGGGCGGGGGAGGCGACCACGCCTTCGACGTCTACTCCTCGCCTCTGGAGATCGACGGCGAGCCCGGGCTGCTGCTCACGCTCGTCGACGCGACCGAGGCGGCCGAGGCCGAGCGCGGGCTGCGCCGGCAGGAGGCGCTGGCGGCCGTCGGCCAGGCCGCCGCGCAGGTCGCGCACGAGATCAAGAACCCCCTGGGGAGCATCCGCCTCGGCGTCGCCATGCTGCGCGACATGACGCGCGAGCGCGAGGCCATCACCACCATCGACCTCGTCGAGCGTGGCATCGAGCACCTTTCCAAGCTCACGCTCGACGTGACGAAGTTCTCGCGCCGCCGCCAGCTCTCGCTCGCCGACACGGACCTCACGGACCTGCTCAACGAGAGCCTCGACCTCGTCGCCGAAAAGCTCCGCGAGAAGCGCACCCCCATCGAGCGGCGCTTCCCCGAAGAGCCCCTACAGGGAAACTGGGACGAGGACCAGCTCCGCCAGGTCTTCGTCAACCTCTTCGCCAACGCGGTCGACGCAGGACCGGCCGAGAGCCCGGTCACCGTCTCGGCCGAGCGCGTCACGCTCAACGCCGGCGAGCGTCGCAATGGCGAGGGGGCGCGGCAGGTCGCGGGCGCGCGCGTCTCGATAGCCGACCGCGGGCAGGGGATGGACGAGCGCACGCGCGCACGCATCTTCGAGCCCTTCTTCACGACCAAGAAGAAGGGGACGGGGCTCGGGCTCGCCATCGCCCGTCAGATCGTCGAGCAGCACGGCGGCGCCATCCGCGTCGAGAGCGCCCCGGGCGAGGGCACACGCTTCACCATCGAGTTGCCCCTCTCACCCGAGTCCACTTGAAAGTGCCCGGGCACGTTCGCCCGCCACCCGCGGCGGGTCGCTCAAAAGTGAGCCTCAGGGTCTGACGGCGGCCAGCATCTCCGCGACCACGATGCCGTCCACGTCGATCTCGCCCGAGTCCTCGAAGGTCCACCAGGCAGAGAGCACGGCCTGCCTCGCCGTGTTGGCGGACGGTCACCCTCGCGAAATCTTCCGGGATGTGGGCCACGCGCCTAGTTCGCGTCTAGAGGAAGCTCACGAGGAGCCAAAAGGCCGCCGCGAGCGCCCGGATGGTCGAGGCGACGAGGGGGAAGGTCAGGAAGAGTGCCGCTCGTCTCTCCGGGGTGGAATGAAGTCTGCCGGCCGGGCGTCGCCGACTCAGAGCGCGCGGAAGGCTTTCCGCGCGGCCTCGACCGTGCGGTCGAGCAGGTCGTTTGTGTGTGCGACGCCGATGAAGGCGGCCTCGAACTGCGAGGGCGCGAGGTAGACGCCCCCTTCGAGCATCGCGTGGAAGAAACGGCCGAAGCGTTCGCGGTCCGACCTCGCGGCCGAAGGCCAGTCGGTGACCTCCGAGTCCGTGAAGAAGGTTGTGAACATCGAGCCGACGCGGTTCGTGACCGTGGCGACCCCGGCCTCGCGCGCCGCCTCAGACAGACCCTCGCACAGGCGTCGCCCGGCCTCTTCGAGCCGTTCGTAGAGCGAGCGGTCGCGCAGGCGCCTGAGCACGGCCAGCCCGGCCGTCATCGCCAGGGGGTTCCCCGAGAGCGTGCCGGCCTGGTAGACGGGCCCGGCCGGCGCGATCTGCTCCATCAGGTCGCGCCGCCCGCCGTAGGCACCGACGGGCAGCCCGCCGCCGATGATCTTGCCGAGCGTGGTCAGGTCGGGCGTGACGCCGTAAAGCTCCTGCGCGCCCCCGCGCGCGAGGCGGAAGCCGGTCATCACCTCGTCGAAGATGAGCAGCGCGCCGTGGCGGCTCGTGACCTCGCGCAGTGCCTGGAGGTAGCCCCCGCGCGGCGGTACGCAGCCCATGTTGCCCACTACCGGCTCCACGATGACGGCGGCGACGTCGGCGCCGTGCTCCTCGAAGACGCGTTCGAGCGCCGCCGGGTCGTTGAAGGGCGCGGTGATGGTGTTCTCGGCGACCGCGGCCGTGACACCGGGGCTGTCCGGCAGCCCCAGCGTGGCCACGCCCGAGCCGGCCTTCACCAGCAGGCTGTCTCCGTGCCCGTGGTAGCAGCCTTCGAACTTGACGATCTTGTTCCTGCCCGTCGCGCCGCGCGCGAGGCGGAGCGCTGACATCGTCGCCTCCGTCCCGCTGTTGACCATGCGCACCATCTCGACCGAGGGGACGGCGTCGATGATCTCCTCCGCCATCTCGACCTCCAGCTCGGTCGGCGCGCCGTAGCTCGTCCCGCGACCGAGCGCCTCGTGCAGCGCGTCGATCACGTCCGGCGCGGCGTGCCCGAGAATCATCGGCCCCCAGGAGCCGACGTAGTCGATGTAGGTCCGCCCCTCGACGTCGGTCATCGTCGCCCCGCGCGCGCCCGCGATGAAGCGCGGCGTCCCGCCGACGCCGCGGAACGCGCGCACAGGCGAGTTCACGCCCCCCGGCATCAGCCCGACGGCGCGCGCGAACAGCTCTTCCGAGCTTCTCTGTCTCTCTCCCTCAGTTGCACTCATGCGGACATGCTAGAACAAGAAAGTCAAAAGGCAAAAGTGTGGACGCGCCTCCGGCGCGAGGAACTTTTATATAAGTTCCCCTCTTAACTTTTGCCTTTTGACTCACCCAAAGATGCTGCGCCAGCGGCGGTCGAGCGCCGAGCCGAAGAGGAAGGTGACGAGCGAGGGCGATTCGTGGGAGCGGTCGTAGCCGACCAGCTCGACGTAGGCGCGCCCGCCGACCCGGCCGCCGCCGCGCGTGCCCTCGACCGCGCACGCTCCCTCCCAGTAGACGATCATCGTGGTGCCGCGCGTGTCCAGCTCCTGGTCTCTGAGGACCGGCGTCACACGGACGTCGACGCCCACGCGCGGCACGCGCAGCCGCCACCCGCTCGGGTAGGTCGCGCCCGTGTGCGGGCTCCGCCAGTGGTCCGTGACCTCGACTTCGAAGTCCTCGCGCGCGAGGTGCGTGCGCCGGCCTTCGGCGTCGACGAAGGTGCCGCTGGAGAAGGCCGAGGGGCGGCCGTGGCGGTCGCGTATGTAGTAGACCATCAGTTCGGTGTCGTCTTCGAGCTGGAGGCTGAACCAGTCCCAACCCTTCTGCCCGTCGGTCGTCGCCCAGGTGCCGAACTCGCGGTCCATCCAGGCCGAGCCCCGGAAGTGCTCTGAGACGCCGCCGAGCGTCAGGTCGCCCTCGGCCGCCATCCGCGTATAGGAGAAGTAACGCGAAGCCTCGCCGTGGTCTTTGAAGCTGACGCCGGCGCCCTCGTGCCCGTTGAGCGCCGCGGGCTTGGTCGGGCGAAGCGCGGCCTCGAAGATCAGGTCGGGGCCAATGGTCGCCCGCAGCAGGTGCAGCCCGTGCGCCTCGCGCACCGACCAGTCGCCGAGCCGCAGGTAGAGGCGGCGCGAGTCGGCGCGTGCGGGCGGGTCGAACAGCCCGTTGGCGCTCTTGCGGTGGTCGTAGCGGAAGAGCGAGCGCGACTCGTCCGTGACGGCGAAGTGTGCGAGGTAGAGCGGGTTGCCGATGAGCCGGAGCGGTACGACGCCGAAGCGGTCTAGGTCGGTGCGCCGTTTGAAGAAGACCAGCTCGAAGCCGAGGCTGCGGCCGGAGTCGGTCCGGAGGTGCCCCGTGTAGTACCACCACTCCGTCTGTGCGCGCGCGTGAGCGTAGAGGTCGCGCGGGAGCACCACGCCCGCGTGCTCGGTCCCGTCGCGCAGCGTCGAGGCCGGCCCCAGCACGACGTCGGCCAGCCCGTCCAGAACGTCGGCGGCCGTCCGCTCGACCGTCTCGATGAGATTGCTGCTCATAAGTCTTTCGCCCGAAACCCCCCGAAAAAGCGTTCATGCAGGTTAGCGGGAGGGCGTGGCGAAAGTGTTCGTCATTTGCAAAAAAAACAGGTCGGAACGGGGGGCAGAATGCGGAATGCTGATTGGAAGACAGCCTGGCTCTCATCAATCCGCATTCCGCTGTCAGATGCGTTCGAGGTCTTCGCCGGGCTCGACGAGGAGCGTGCGGAAGGAGGAGAGGTAGACGAGGCCGGGCGCGGCGCCGCGGGGCTTGGTGACGAACTTGCGCTGCGTGTAGTTGACGGCGACTTTCGAGTCCTTCCGCGCCTGGCTGAATTGCGCGGCGAGTCGCGCGGCCTCGACCAGCGTGCGGTGCGGCACGGCCTCCTCGCGGCCGCGCGCGCGGACGACGACGTGCGAGCCGGGATAGTCGGCCGCGTGCATCCACGTGTCGTACGAGCGTGCGACGCGGAAGGTCAGCTCGTCGTTCTCACGCGCGCCGCGGCCGACGATGATCTCGTAGCCATCCGAAGAGCGGTAACGCCTGAGCGTCCGCCCCTTATCGACCGACTCCCTCTTCGACCCCCTGTTGCCGCGCGCTTGCGGCTTGGCCGGGCGCGCCCCGGCCTTCCCGCGCGCCTTCTCGCCTGCGCCCTCGAAGGCCGCGAGCGCGGCCTCGTCGCGTGCGGCGACTATCGCCTCCAACTCGGCGCGCCGGGCTTCGAGCGCGGCCAGCTCGGGCACTATCTTTTCGAGCCGCTCCGAAATCTCGCGCGCCGCGCGCTTGGCCTTCGTGTAGCGTGCGAACCTGCGCGCGGCCTCCTCCTGCAAGCTCCTGTTCTCGTCGACCTCAAGCTCGACCGTCGGGGTCTCGTCCGAGTAGAAGTCGGTGAGCTTTACGTTGCTGCCGCTGCGCACGGCCGTGCCGAGGTTGGCGAGCAGGAGGTCGCCCGCGCGCTTGTGCTCGTCGGCGTCGCCGTGCTCGGCGAGGTCGCGCGAGAGGTTGTCGCGCAGTTTCGAGAGGCCGGCGGCCTGCTGTTTGAGCCGCGCCGCGGCGGCGGCGGCCCGCGCGTCGAAGGCGCGTACGGCTTCGAGCCTCTGGTAATGGCGGTCGAGCGCCTCGGAGAGGGAAGCGAAGCCCTCGCGCAGGATTTCGGGGGCGCGTCGCGCCGGCTTCGCCTCTTCCCCCGCACCGCTGGAGGCGGCCGCGTCGGGCTCGTGTGGGGCGGCGGCCACCTGCCTCTGCGGTGCCGAGTAGACCTCGTCTTCGGCTTGGCCCTCGCCGCGCGAGGGGCGAAGCGCAGCGACGATGCGGCCGTGTTCGTCGAGCAGGAAGAGGTTAGAAGTGCGGCCCGTGAGCTGCACGACGAGGGTCGCCCCGCGCTCGACGCCCAGGGCGTCCGGAACCATGAAGCTGAAGCGCACGATGCGCTCGCCCTCGTCCTTCGTGAGCGAGCGGAGTGTGGCGCCGCCGAGTGCCTTGCGCAGGACGAGGGCGAAGGGCGTGGGCGGAAGCGCGGCGCGCTCCAGCTCGCGGACCGTGCGCGCGATCATGTAGAGGCGCGGGTGGGCGGGCTCCGCCGAGAGCAGGAGGTAGCGGCCGTCGCCCGTGCGGAGGTCGACGGCGAGCGACGCGGCCGAGAGCTGGAAGACCTTCCCCCAGGGGCGCCCTTCGAGCGTCGGCCTCAGCTCCGCCAACACCTCGCTGATAAGCTGTTCATTCATCCTTCACACGCGGCCGTTCGAGACTTGCGCAAAGGCTAACAGAGTTCCGCGCGAAGACAAAAAAGGGGGCGCGCCCCGACGACGCGCCCCCTCTTCGAGTTGTCCCGGAGACTACTTTCTGACGACCACCGTGCCGGAGAGAATGTCGTGCGCGGTGCGCCCCTCGGCGTCGAAGAGCGAGTAGAGGATGCCCAGGCCGAGTGTGATGAGCGAGAGCATGTAGACGAAGGCGCGGCGCATGCACTGCCCCGTCGTCGGGACGCTCGCCTTGCGCGCGTCGACGGTCTGGAGCCCGCAGAGCGACATCCCGAGCGTGCGGCCGGCCAGCGCGACCGAGCAGGTGTGATAGAGGAACATCACCAGCCCCGCGATGAGCGCCATCGAGCCCCACACGCGCTGGTCGCCCCAGTTTCCGATCGTCAGCTCGATGGCGGCTGCGAAGGGCGCCGCGAGCAGGGCAACCGCCAGCAGGTCGACCGACGCCGCGGCCAGACGCTTGGCGCGCGGCGCGCGGTCGTCGTAGGTCAGTTCCTTCTCGGCGACCTTGGGCAGAAGCTCGATGCCCTGACGTTCGAGCCAGAACTCGTCGAGCACGCCCGAGATGTGTCGCGGCTGACGCGAACCGCCGTCCGACCCCACGGCGGCCTCGGCCTGTACGGTCGCCGGCCGCGCGACCTCTTGCTTCTTAAACGTCTCGGCCCTCGCCGCCTCCACGGTGGTCTCGGCCCGCGCCGCAGCCGGACGCGCGGGGGCCTGCGACTCTTCGACCCCGACTTCTTCGGGGGCTGCTGTCTCCGCCTCGGCGGACGGCTGCGGCGGCTCGGGCTTCGCGGGCTGCCGGGGCTGGACGACGACGAGGGGCGGGGGCTGCGGCGCGACGACCGCTTCGGCCACCTGCTCGGGATGCTCCTCGACGACGCGCGCCGCGGCCGTGGCGGCCTGCGCGCGCCCGGAACCATGGCGCGATACCGCCTGTGACGTCTCGTTCGCGCGCGCCCGCTCGATGCGTCGCAGCGCGGCGGCGACGAGCGGGTTCAGCTCCGGCTCGTCGGCGGGCGGGACGAGGCCGAGCTGTTTGGCGGCCGGCTCAGGAGCCCTTGCGGCCGCGCGCGTCCCCTCCGGCGAAGCGGAGTAAGACTGGCCGTGTTCGGGGCGGCGGACGGGCCTGTCGCCCTCAATGTCGGCCTCGCGCGCACGCTTCTGCTGGATTTCGCGAAAGCGCTCGCTCAGCTCCTTCCGCCAGGCGGGGCGGTTGCGGTTGACACCGGGGAATTCGATCAGGGTCGAGCCGTTCGCGTTCTGCTGGGGGCGGGTCGTGACGTTCGAGTTTTCGGTCATAGCGGGAGCTTCTGTCTCAGGCGCATGCCGTGTTGGTGCCTCTGACACTTCTAAAACTTCTGCTTTGGGGGAAGTCTGGAGCGCCGGCTCCGCAATCCGGCATTGTGGGCATTCGTCGAGTGCTTCCGGGTATTCTTCGCTGCACACGGCACACTGCATCTTGGGTCTGGAAGCCTCCCTTTCGTCTGAAAATTCTTTTTCGAGGGGCGACGGGCACATGCCTGTAAATCCATGCCCACTGCGGAGTCGCGGCGGATGCTATCAGAAGTTACTTTAAGTCGTCAACCAGAAAATGTACAAGCCACTGTGTTTGAGGGGCAAGAGGGTACAACATTTGGGGGCACACATGGCGGGGCGTGTGGCGGGCTTTAACGCAGGAGTGTGCCGATGCGTCCCCAGCGCGTGTTGTTGAAGAAGTCGCGGACGAAGCCCAGGCGTCCCTCGTCGCGGGGCGCGCTCTCGTCGAAGGACCAGATGACGAACATGGCGCGGCCGATGACGAGCTCGCGTGGGACGGTGCCCCAGTAGCGGCTGTCCTTGCTGTTGTCGCGGTTATCGCCCATGACGAAATAGTGGCCCTCCGGGACGCGGTAGGGGCGGCGGATGGCGTTGAAGAAGCCGCTCTCGTTGGGCGCCGGCGAGTAGTAGACGGCGTAGGGCTCGTCGGCGCGGCGCGCGGCGTATTCGAGCTGCTTCAGCTCGGCCTTGTCGTTGCCGAGCTGCCGGTCGCGCGCCGTGATGCGGTATTCGGGCAGGGGCTTGCCGTCGACGAGAACCTGCGCGCCCCTCACCTCGACGGTCTCGCCCGGCAGCCCGATGACGCGTTTGATAAAGAGGGTCTTGTGCTGGACGATATTTTCGGACGGGACCGATTCGGCCGGGTACTTGAAGACGACGATGTCGCCGCGGCGTACCTCGCGCTGCGGCAGGAAGGGGAGTGGGGGGCCGGGCGCGAAGATGAACTTGTTGATGAGGAAGCGGTCGCCCACGTAGACCGTATTCTCCATCGATGCCGAGGGGACTTCGGCCGCCTGCGCGACAAAGGTCATGAAGAAGACGGCCATGACGAGCACGACCGCGCCCGACTCGAAGTACTCGCGCAGGAGCCCGCGCGGAGGCGGGGCGGAGCCTTCGCCGCGCTCGCCCGCGGGCGCGCTCCCCTCCGGGTCGCGCCTCTCGGCCCTCTCCTCTTCCAATGTGGTCGCCAACTCCTTCGTGCCTCTCGCGGCGGGTGGCGGGGCCCCCTCAGAGGGGCTGGCGGCCGGCGAAGCCAGCCTCCAGGTCGTGCCACCACTCCAGCTCGTCGCCCTCGCCCATCTGCCAGCAGAGCAGGACGACGCGCCCCTCGCGCAGGGTAGGGAAATCAATGAGGCCGCGCGCGTAGTCCTTGAGCTGCACGCCGAGCGCCTCAAGCTCGCCGCCCGCCTCGGCCAGCTCGGTCAGGGCCAGGACGTAGGCCGAGCCGCCCTCCATCCCCCCGCCGCCCTGCGCCGCGCCGCCCGCGGCCAGTTGCGCCTGCTCCTGCGCCGACGAGACGCGCGCGTAGGCGCGCTGAATCCTGCGGACGATACCCCGCACGGTCGGCAGTAGCGCGTTCGCCTCTTCGACGGTGAAAAGCTTCATAGGCGCTGAGTGTCGGGCGCCGGGCGCCGGGAAGTCAGAGGGCAGGCCCTCTTCTCGGACCACTCGTCACGCGGCATCTTTCTCACTGGTCATCCGTGACGCGGATGAAGTTCGGGTTGTGCGGGAGCCGCGCCTCTTCGCGGCCGCGGCCGGGTTCGGCGACGAGCTGCGGGACGGATTCGTCGAACTCCTCGGTGCGGCGCGCGTCGCGTGCCTCTTCATCCCCGCCGGCGATGAGGTCTCGGACGTGCGAGTCCAGCTCGTCGGCGTCGTTCTGTGCGGGCTGCTGATTCGCGTGGTTAGTGTAGGAGCTGGCCGGTTGATGATGCGACTCCTGCGCCGCGTGGTTATCGTAATAGCGGTGCGAGTGCGCCGGCTCCTTGCGCACCTTGTCGGCGATGTCGCCGAGGTCGATGAAGTAGTCGGCCACGTCGATCAGCTTCGGCGCGGTGTTCGAGCGGAAGCCGGCCACCTCGACGCGGCAGCCTTTGTAGGCGACGGCGTTGACGGCGTAGACGAAATCCTCGTCGCCCGAGACCAGCACGGCCGTGTCGTAGCGCCCGGCAAGGCTCAGCATGTCGACGGCGATCTCGACGTCGAGATTCGCCTTGCGCGTCCCGTCGTAGAAGGTCTTCAGCTCCTTGTGGATGACGCGGAAGCCGTTGCGGCGCATCCAGAGCAGGAAGCCCTGCTGGCGCTCGGCCCCGACGTCGACGCCCGTGTAGAAGAAGGCGCGCAGAAGCCTCCCGTCGCCCAGGAGGACGCGCAGGAGCTTGTTGTAGTCGATGTCGATGTTGTGGAAACGCGCCGCGTGAAAAAGGTTGTTGCCGTCGATGAAAACCGCCACCCTGCCTCTGTAACCTAACTGCCAGGAGATGTTGTTAGTGGGATCATAATGCATGCGATAGACACCCCATTCGAATTTCCGATTCACGAGATTTCAAACATCAGCGGAGCCGTGCGCGCCGCGCGCCGCACGCCCAAAGAAGACCCGGTCAGAAACAGCCTGCGCGCGGAGACAAGTCATTTAACCATGAACTTTGTCGGCGGGACAAACCGAGACCACGAAGGCGAAAGTCGAAAGTAAACAGGCAGACGGCGGAAGTGTGGAAAGGGAACTGCGCCCCGCCTCCTTAACTTCCACCTTCTGCCTTTTTAATTTTGACTCTCCGCCGGCCGGGGTTCCGCCCCGAGCACGTCACCCGTGGCGACGTCCACGTAGACGAGGACGGGCGCCCCGGGCCCGCCGGCCGAGACCTCCCAGGCGACATGGAGTTCGAGCCGCGAAGGGTCCGCGTCGCGGCGCAGGGGAAAGACGACGAGCTGGCGGGCGGACGCCGGGTCGGGCTGGGTCAACGTGAGGGTCTGCGCCGCGCCGCCCGTCCCGGCGTAGGTGACGGTGCGGTTGGCAAGCGCCTGCGCAGCCTGCTCGGCCGTCAGCGTCTTCGGCACGGAGGCGAGCGCGCGTGTGAGCGTCCCCGCTTCGGGGACGGCCGTGCTCGAAAGCCCCACGACCCGCTGGTCGGGGGTGAAGGTCATCTCGACGACCCCGTAGCCGTTGCGCAGGGGGTACGGGAATGGGTTCTGCTGGTAGCGAGCGCGGCGTGCGCCGCCGCCCGCGGGGGCGTCCGAAACTTCGAGCAGCGAGAGATGCTTCAGCTCCACGCCGAGGAGCGGCGCGGCCGTCGCCAGGAAGCGGCGCAGCGCCTCGCGCGTCTCCTCCTCTGAACGGCTCTTCTCGTCCTCGATGTTGACCAGGGGCAGACGCGGGTAGTCGGTCAGTCCGGAGGGGAGAGCGGCGAGCGTCGCCGTCACGGGGCGCAGCTCGGGCGCGGCCGCGGCCGCCTGCCTGCCGACGACCGTCTCCCATGCGGCGAGCGCGGCCGTGCGCCGCTCGTCGCTCGCGGCGAGCACGGCGAAGGGCGGGGGCTGGTTGGCGCGCGGCTGTTCCGGGCTCGCCGTTCGGCTCATCGACGCGCACGCGCCGAGCAGGAGCGACGACGCGGCGAGAAGGAGAAGGTGCGATGTTCGTCGGGTGTGGGTCATGCTTCGAAAATGTTGAAGGGGAAACGGACGAGAGGGATTATACTCAAGAACGCTGGACCGGCAACGAGTTTCGCCCGCCGGGCGGGAGATTGACGGAGGATTCGGGAGGGGCGCTTGCCGCGCGAAGAGGAGATGGGTGGACTGGAAGGGCTCGGCGCACCGCACGTGGAAGCGCCGCGCCCCTTCGCGCCCGCCGAGCTGGTGGCCTGCGACGAATGCCTGCGCGCCAACGCGCCGACACGTGTGACCTGCCTCTACTGCGGCGCCGCACTCCCCGCCGACGAGCAGAGCGCGGCGCTACGCCGGCCCGTCCTGAAGAGGGTTGAGGAGTGGGAGCAGGGCTTCAACGTGGTCCTGCTCCCGCGCACCGGGCGGGGCGCGACGCCGGAGGCCGCGGTTGAGGCGGCGACGCTTCTGCGTCTGGAGGCGGGGCGGCTTAAAGAGATCGCCGGCGCGGGGCACGCCCTGCCGTTGGCGCGCGTCTCCACACCGGAAGAGGCGGAGCTCATCATCGAAAGGCTCGGCGCGCTCGGCTTCGGCGCCGAGGTGTTCGCGGATGAGGAGCTGGCCAGGCCGCCCGTGCGCGTGCGCGCGCTCGGCTTCGAAAGCGATGCTCTGGCCTGGGTGGCCGGCCACGGTGCCGAGCCGCGGCGCGTGCCCTGGTCGGAGTTGGCGCTGCTCGTCGTGGGACGCATCGTGTCGAGGCGTGTCGAGGTCGCCGAGCGTAAGCGCGGGCTCGCCGGCCGTAGCGAGATGGTCGACGCGCGCGAGCTGTCGAGCGACGAGGCCGTGCTCGACATCTACGCCGCGCGAGGGGGCGAGGGGGCGGGCCTGCGCGTCATGTCGGGCGGCTTCGACTACTCTTGCCTCGGAGAAAGCAAGGGGCTGCTCGCGGCCGGGAACTTCGTCGCGCTCGTCGAGGCGCTTCGCGCGCGCGCGCCCGGGGTCGTTTACGACGAAGATTACACGCGCCTGCGCTCGCTGCTGGCGGGCGCATGGCCGCCGACCGAGCACACAGAGTCGTTGGGGCTCAGGCGCGAGGGCACCGGGCGCGTCAACACGGGGACCGTGACG
>Ga0216309_1000064_pt1 | contig 17120 bp, 13 predicted proteins | sample Total_DNA_C_FD_161284 | JGI IMG/M metagenome (GOLD analysis project Ga0216309, IMG submission 161284) | Terrestrial sediment cell enrichment communities for BONCAT metagenomics from Utah, United States - Total_DNA_C | ecosystem: Environmental > Terrestrial > Deep subsurface > Rock core/Sediment ...
GTCACCGCTGCTGCAATCGCTGGTGCTGAGGTCGCTGACACCTCCCGAGACACCTCCCGAGGAGGAGGGCGCCAGCATGGTGCGCAGCTCTCGGTGGTCCGAGCCAGCCAGCGCGCTCGTGCCGAAGAGGGCCACTGCCATGGCCAGGTGGCCAGGGTTCAGCGCGGAGCCCTCGGAGGCCACGGTGACCAACAGCGGCTGGTTCTGCTCGCGCAGCAGCTTCAGCGCCGCGTCCCCCCGGCGGCTGCGCCGCGAATTCGCCGAACTCACGAGGGTGGAGTATCCGAGGCCCGCCGCCAAGAGGAGCAGAAACACGAGGAAGGCCACCGGCCTGTCGCGGCCGATCCCGATGAGCACCTTCAGCACGCCGAGTCCCAGGGCCGCGGTGAAGATGAGCAGGGAGGTCCACTTGAGCCGCTGTGCCTGTTCGCGAGCCAGGAGGAAGCCCCGCAGGTGGAGAGCCCTCTCCAGCGCGTCCATCTCCGGCTTCACGGCGGCGTGCAGCTCCGTGGGGGTGGAACCCTCGTCGTGCTCCACCTTTCGGTACACGGCCCGCTCGAGGCGGTGGGCGTTCGCGGGCAGCTCCGAGGCGACGCGCAGGTCACCGTCCTCGATGCGCAACTGCCCATCGCGGACGAGCGAGGCCACGGCCGTCTGGGTGACGGTGTCCAGATCCTGGAGCGCGGCCACCTCGTACGGGTGCAGCTTCAGCTCGGAGGGCGAGGGTGTGTCGAAGGGTTCGCGCAGCATGTGCTGGCTCACCCGCGCCGCCACGAAGGCGACCACGAGGAAGATGCTGTAGCCCATCAGGAACTGCGGCCCACTCCAGTCCAGGGGATTCATCCCGGTGCTCCTGCTTCGCGGTGGCGAGGCGCCGCTCCTGCTTGGGGAACGGGCGCGGCTGGAGCGTAACCCATCAGGGGATGCCGAGACGAGTCATCGGGGGCTGCGCCCGGGACTTCTCGCACCGCACCTGGAGTGCTCATGCCTCGGGCAGCCTGGGTGAAAGCTCATCGGCATGAAGCGAGGAGATGAACGAAGAGAAATCGTCGGCCAGGAAGTAGAGGTTGCGCTCGCTCGCTCGCGCATGCCCATCCCAGTAGCAGAGAGTTCCTGCCCGAGCACCCGCGACCACCAGGCAGATCTTGTCAGCACCCTCCGTGGTTGCGATGGCGAGCAGGCCCGTGGGAAGTCGCTCCCGGAACACGGTGAGATTCCAATCGAGATTGCACGAGGCGATGGGGTCGTTCAATCCAAAGAAGAAGTGGATTCGGAACGGTGAATCGCCTTCAAGGCCCTCGATCGTGAAGAGATCCCGCTCAGGGCGGCCACCATTGGTGGCCAACAAGAATTCCTTGTAGTCGGTAGGGAGGGCAAGGCCATGGTTCTTCTCGAATGACCTGACGTCTTCCTCGTTGAGCGGAGGCCCTCCTTCAATCGTTTGTAGCGAGGCACCCACTACTGACCTCCTGAGAAGCCGCTGAAGCTCGATGAATTCCGCGGGCGAGGTACACGCCAGGAACAGGGCGAGTACCTCCTGGTTGGGGGACTCCCGCGAGGGAAAGCCGCCCCCGCTTCCCGCGGGGCAGGAGGAGGGCGAGTGCAACTCCAAGCTGCTCAGTGGAGGCGCACGTGGTTGGCCCGTGGCGCACCCTCCCAGCAGCACCAGCATCATCATGGCCAGGAGGAGCGAGCCAAGATGCCGCCCTGGTCCACGAAACGCCTGAGCGGAGTGTCTCCTCGAACCCGGTGCGTGGTGCCGAGACATTGTGAGCATGATGGCCCCGCTAGCCCGTGCGCCGCTGCTCCTCCTGGAGGTGGACGACCTCGGCCGAGCCGGTGCTCACACGCGGAGGGGTGCCCACGCGCAGGCGGAGCAGGAGTCTGGCGCTCGGCAGGAGGAACAGCACGGCCCCCACGCCCGCGAAGCCCAGCGGCGCGAGCAGGGGCGGCGCCACCGAGAAGCCCCCCTCGAGGCTCGCGGCCGTGTACTGCCCCTGCAACTCCCCGAGCAGCGCGCGCAGGTGGACCCCCGTGCCCATCAGGCCGATGACGACGCCCGCCCCACCCACCAGCCGCGCCGTCCAGGCGAACAGCGCGCGGGAGCTCGGGATGCAGACGAGCGTCATCAGGACGAAGCCCACCACGCCGTAGACCACGGGCACGGCCTGCAGCCGGTTGTCGAAGTCCTTGCCGGCCCAATGGGCGATGGCGGCATCGAAGGCGAGCGCGACAAGGCCAGGCGCGGGCGCCCCCCCCGCCCCCCCCCCCCGGGCGGGGGCCCCCCCCCCCCGCGACCGCCTCGCGCGAGTGGCGCCGAGCCCAGAGCAGCAGTCTACCGAGCATGAGGGGGGTTCTCCGGACCGGGAGGGGTGCATTCTGCCTCACCCGGCCTGAAATACCGAGCCCCCGAGCCGGACCGTGGCAGGACGCCATGCCCCCCAGGTGTTTTGCCTTGCCCGCCCGAGCGCTCCTCCCGTCCCGCGCACGTCCTCTCGCGGACTTGGCGGGGGGGCTCGCGTGGTACGGCCAATGCAGAACGGTTGCGTGGACACGTGAAAGTGGGAGCGCCCGGTCGTGAGCCTGATTGACGAGGTTGGCGAGACATCCTCCGCGGACAAGCCGTCTCCGGTCGACGAGGTCCTGGAGTTCATGCGCCTGTTGTGGGCCGTGGACCATGAGCTGCAATCCACCTCGAAGCGCATGGAACTCACGCTGGGCGTCACCGGGCCGCAGCGACTGGTGGTGCGGATGGTGGGGCGCTTCCCCGGCATCACCGCGGGTCGGCTCGCGCAGATGCTGCATCTGCATCCCAGCACGCTCACCGGCATCCTCAAGCGGCTGGATCGCAATGGGCTGATCAAGCGCGGGTCGGATCCTCGTGACGGGCGCCGGGCGCTGCTGTTCCTCACCGAGGCTGGCCGCGCGCGGGACGTCCCCGCGACCGATACCGTGGAGGCCGCCGTGCAGCGGGCCCTCTCCCGCATGTCCAAGGTTCGGCTGGAGGGCGCCCAGGAAGTGCTCACCGCCCTCGCCGAGGAGCTGGGGGTCGGCCAGGAGTCTCTCGACGACCCCCCGGCTGCCCTCGCCCTTGGAGGACAGCCCCTCGGCGCGGTCCGTCCGTCGTAGTCGACCACGACGGACATCCTACCTCGTCCTACATCAATCGTGGTCGACTACGATTGGGGGGGGCTCGGGCTCCCGGTGGAACATCTTCGCGAGCAGCCGCTCCGCCGCGTCGGCGAGCAGATCCCGCTGCATCCGGCTCTCCTCGCCGAAGAAGCGCACGGCCACGCTGGCATCGAGCGCGTGGGTGGCGAGCAGCTCGAAGGCCGCCGCCTCGTCGAAGGCCGTCTCGGCGGCCAGCACGCGCTTGCCCGGCTGGAGATCCTCCTGATCGAAGCGGCCCTCCCAGCGCTCCCCCAGGGCGACGGAGAAGTATTGCAGGGCGATGTTGCCGGGACGGGACATGTGGGAGGCGGCGACCACCGCGCGCAGGCGGGCGCGCTCCTCCGGGGTCATCCGCTGCTTCCAGGCCTCCACGGTGGCGTGCATGGTCTCGAGCTGGTCGCGCGCCGCGTCCTCCGAGTTGAGCAGGAGGTCCGGCACCTGGGCGCGGGTGAAGGCCGAGAGCGCCTCGGGCATGACGCTGTCCGCAGCGAGCACCTGCTCGAGGAGCGCGAGCGAGGCCTCGAGGAGGCGGCGCTGGCGCGCGAGTGACTCCGGGGTGAAGCCGCGTGCGTCGAGGCTCGCCACCGCCTGGGTGATGAGGGGGCGCAGCGAGGTGAGCTGACCCCGGAGGGCCTCGTCGAGCGCACCGCGGCGACCCGACAGGAGCAGGTGGAGGGCGAGGGGGAGGTGGTTGATGGCCTTGAGCTCGTGGTAGCGCCGGGTACGCGCGGGGCCCTCGAGGCGCTGGCCGCGGTGCCGGAGGATGAGCAGGTCGTCGATCTGCGCGATGACCGGGCTCAGGGAGTCGAGGACGGCCTCGCGGCGCGCGGCGTAGGCATCCCGGAAGGCGGCGTTGAGGGTGCAGAGCGGGTCGGAGGGCTCCAGGGCCATGTCCGCACCCTAGCGTGGCGTCATGACAGAAGCATGACGAAGAGATGGAGGACCCATTGCCTACACTGCGCTCGGAGTTCGTAGGTTGACGGTCGTTCTCCCCACACCCTGGAGCACTTGATGCGTCGAGTATTTCCCCGCTTCGCCACCGTTGCGCTCGCGAGCTGCGCGGGTATCGCCTTGCTCACCGGCGCCGATACGCCGAAGCCCACCACGGAGTGGCTGGCGCGTCCGGCGGATGCCGCCCGCGTGGCGCGAGTGGAAGCGGGCCTGGCGCCCATCACCCTCCCGGGCGAGGAGCCCCAGCGCCTGTCGCTGCAGCGCTGGATGGAGCTCTACAAGATTCCAGGGCTGAGCGTGGCCGTGTTCGACAAGAACACCCTGGTGTGGGCCAGGAGCTATGGCGTGAAGCAGGCGGGGGGCTCGGAGCCGGTCGCCATCGACACGCTGTTCCAGGCGGCCTCCATCAGCAAGCCGGTGACGGCGCTGGCGGCGCTGCGCTACGCCGAGCAGGGCAAGTGGTCGCTCGACGCGAACATCAACGAGAAGCTGGTGTCGTGGAAGGTCCCGGACAACGAGTTCACGAAGGAGCAGAAGGTCACGCTCCGCCGGCTGCTCAGCCACACCGCGGGCCTGACGGTGCACGGCTTCCCGGGCTACGGCGTCAACGAGGCGCGGCCGACCGTGCAGCAGGTCCTCGATGGCCAGAAGCCCGCGAACACCGAGCCGGTGCGCGTGGACATGGTGCCCGGGACGGAGTCCCGGTACAGCGGCGGCGGACTGACGGTCGTCCAGCTGATGATGGAGGAGCAGCTCAAGAAGCCGTTCCCGCAGCTCATGAGCGAGGCGGTGCTGGCGCCGCTGGGCTTGAAGAACAGCACGTTCGAGCAGCCGCTGCCTCCGGCGCTCGCGGCGACGGCGGCCAGCGGGACGTACGCGAGCGGGAAGGGCGTCGAGGGGAACTGGCACGTCTACCCGGAGATGGCGGCCGCCGGGTTGTGGACGACGCCGTCCGACCTGGCGCGGATCGCCATCGAGACGTCGAAGGCGCGGGCGGGCAAGTCCAAGCGCGTGGTGTCGCAGGCGATGGCGAAGCAGATGCTCAGCAAGCAGTCCGAGGGCTTCGGGCTCGGGTATCAGCTGACGGAGGGCAGCAGCCAGTTCGGCCACGGCGGAGTGAACGAGGGGTTCAACTCCTCGCTGATCGCGTTCTCCGACTCGGGCAGCGGCGTGGTGATGATGGCCAACTCGGACAACGGGATGCTGCTCTTCGAGCGGTTCGCCGCCAGCGTGGCCGCCGAGTATGGCTGGAAGACCTTCACGCACCGCCTGGGGTCCCCGCTGATGACGGCGGACCTGCTCGGTCGGCTCAAGGGCCCGGAGGCCGTCATCGCCTGGTACAAGGGGATGCGGGAGGCGGCCAAGGGCCAGCGGCTGCCGCCGGTGCTGAGCCGGGTGGGCTATGGGATGCTCCTGGCGGACAGGCTCACGGACGCCCAGAAGGTGTTCGAGGCGCACCTCGAACTCTTCCCGGAGGACGCCGATGCGTATGACAACCTCGGGGAGGTCCACCACAAGGCGGGCAGGAAGGACGCGGCCATCGCCAGCTACAAGAAGTCGCTCGCGCTCGATCCGGCGAACACCAACGCCGTGAAGATGCTCGAGAAGCTCGGCGCGAAGCCCTGAGGCCGAGCGAGGCTCCAGGGAAGTTCGTGGGAGCCCACCGGGCAGCACGCGTGAACCGCAGGACTCCCGATGGAATGGATCCTCACTCCATCGGGTGGGCGTCGAGGAACTCGTCCAGCTCCAGGCTCCGCAACGCCGCGATGAGTGGCTGGTCGGCTGTGACGAGCTTCCGCTTGTGCAAGAGGGCCGTTGTCGCCACGAGCAGGTCACCTTCCCGGATGTTGGTGCCCCTCAACTTGTTCCTGGCCCACAGATTCGCGGCAATGAACCAACCGTTGTTCGCATCGAGACCCAGGATCGTCGCACGTCGAAGCAGGCGATCGAATCCGGCGATCTTCCTCGCTCCTTCACTGCGCAGCTTGAGCTCCTCCAACCCCCGGCGCGCTTCGTATAGGACGAAGGTGGGAATCGCCAACTCCTTGTCGAGCGAGAGGCGTTCGCTCACGACGGTATGGAAGCGAGGTGCCCGCTCGGCCACCCGGGGATCGTAGAGTACCGTGAAGGCGTTCGTATCGAGGAGATAGAGACCCATCAGTAGAATCAGAAGAGCGGGGAGGTGACGCGGGCTCGCGAAATGACATCGACCGCGTCCGGCGTCAGGACCTCCCGGAGGCTGTCGATGGACTGCCGCACCTTTTCGAAACGCTGCTCGGGCGTAAGGCTGCTCAGTGGATCGAGATCAATACCCTGCGCGGCCATGAGATCGACCCTCTGCGCCGCTTCGAGGTAGGCGGTCTCGGCCAGGTCCTCCAGTCGCGCCGGTGGAATGCCTCGCTCGGCCGCTTGAAGCAACGCGAAGAAGATGACCTGTGCCCTGAGAAGGCCCATGGAAGGGTTCTGGACATTCTCTTCGATCTTCGATTCCTCGATGCTCCCGGCAAAGGCCTTCGTCTCCTCGGGTCTCACACTGGAGTGGTAGCTCGCCCTGGAGTTTCTCAAGACTCCCAGTGTCCACTCGATCCCCTCCGCAGCGGGCAATCCCTGGAAGTAGGTCATCAACTTGCTGTCCATGGATTGCTCCAGGTCAGGCATGGCCTCGGAGACGCCCTCGGGGAGCTCGGGCTGTGCCGCCAGAAGATCCCTGGCCAGGGCAACACAGACCTGAACGAATTCAGCCGTCGCCTGATGGATTATCTCGGGCGTCACCTCCCCCACCAGAAGCCGATCGAGGATCTGCCGGAATCGCTCGGGTGCCCAGCGGAACCGCGCACGTTGTTCAGCGGGAAGTCGATCAATGAGCCGCTCGAGATCCGAAGGCGACGGCATGGGACTCATGGCGGATATGGGTGACATGAATGACCTCCAGACTTCCAAAATATAAGGACCTACCCAGCCCGCCCTTATCGAAACGGGCAAGCAAGAGAGCCCATGGGTGCCCGCCTATGACCTGGAGCCTCAGGTGATGTCCCCCGTGTCCCTGCCGGCGCGCAGCAGGTAGGCCCAGAAGAGGCCTCCCAGCGTGAGGCCCAGCACGGCCTTCACCCAGGAGGAGAAGAAGTCACCGGGGGACACGAAGCCCTCCACCACGGCGATGAGGGCCAGGAAGGGCGCGCAGCCCAGCACCAGCTTCACCGCCTCGCGCCCGCGCAGCACCAGCGCCTGACTCCGGGGCAGCTCGCCCGGGTCGATGAGCGCCTGCCCCACCATCAGCCCCGCGCCTCCGGCGATGACGATGATGGACAGCTCCACCGGCCCGTGCGCCGCGATGAAGTCGAAGAGCTTGGGGCCCATTCCCTCTTGCACGCACAGCGCCGCCACCGAGCCCAGATGCACCCCGTTGTTGAGCAGGGTGAACACCGTCCCCAGCCCCAACAGGATGCCGGAGGCGAAGGTGACGATGGTGACGGTGAGGTTGTTGGTGGCGATGCTCGACGCCACCGCGCCGGGCGGCGCCACCGAGAGGATGCTGTCCGTCCAGATCTCCTTCCGGGCGATGAAGTCGCGCAGGTTCTCCGGCACGAGCAGCTCCGCGCCTCGCGGCTCCATCAGCACCACCATCGCTCCCAGTAGTATCCCCAGCACGAAGAGGCCCGCGCTGGTGGCCACGAAGGCCCCATTGGCGCGCAGCGTGCGCGGGAAGTCGTGGCGGAAGAAGGCGAGGGTGGACGCCAGCCGCTCCCGGGGGGGCTGGTAGATGGCCCCATAGGCCTGGCTGCACAGCTGGTTGAGGAAGCGGTGGACGTCCGTCCCCGCATAGAAGGTCTGCGCGTGCGCCAGATCCGACGCCGCCCGGCGGTACAGCACGTCGAGCGTGCGCAGCTCCTCCAGGTGCAGCGTCCCGGCGCGCTGCCGGGTGAGCAGCTCCTTCAGTGCGTCCCAGTCCGGACGCCGCCGGGCCACGAAGGCGGGCAGGGGCGTGGCCACCTCAGCGCTCCGCCTGCACGCGCGCCCTCAGGAAGGACTCGGTGGCCTGAGGCGAGGCCAGCACGGCGGCGCGCTCGCTCTCCCCCAGCCCTCCGTACCGCTCCACCAGCTTCGCCCCCAGTCGGGCCCTCGCCGCCGGCTCGAGCTGGGGCGCCCGCGTCAGGAAGGCCAGCACCAGCTCCACGTCCTCGGGCGTGAGCCGCACCGGGCCGGGGGTGGCGGACACGGCCGGCGCCTCGGCCGCCGGCGCCGTGTACTTGTCCAGGTCGAAGCGCTCCTCGCGCACCAGCAGCGTGCCCGCGAGGATGTCTCCGAGCCTCCGGTGCTGGCGCGTCAGCAGCATGCTCAGGCACCCGGTGGCGTACAGCGCGGGCAGGAAGTCCACCACGCGCACCAGGTTGCGCACCGCGCTCTCCAGCAGGCCCACGGGCGAGCCGTCCAACCTCACCACCCGGATGCCGATGAGGCGCTTGCCCGGCGTCTGGCCTCCCATGAAGACCTCGGCCAGCGTCCAGTACATCCACTGGGTGGCGAACACCCCCACCACCAGCAGCGTCCGCACCAGGCCGGACAGCCCCTGGAAGAAGCCCAGCACGTCACTCACCAGCAGGGTGAAGGTGAAGTAGGTGACGACCCAGAAGAGGAACAGCAGGGTGACGTCGATCAGGTAGGCGAGGCATCGGTAGCCGATGCCCGCCACGGGCAGCGAGAGGGACACCCGCTCGGGCGTGGCGACGTCGAGGTTCGGAGAGGCAGCGGAATCCATTTCGTCCGGGAGATTAACCGGAATGCGCCTGGAGGGCCGCCTCCCTTCATCCGGTCCTCACGCACCGGCCTTCGCCCCCCACCTCGCCACCCCCGCTGCACGACCCGTCCGGGCGTGGTCAACGTGTAGGGGACAACGGTGGAGACTCTCAACCTCCACGGGGGGTACACATGGCGAACAACGATCGGAGCGAGGGACAGAACGTGGCGCACCGGGAGCTGCGCAGCGAGACCCGGCGCAACCAGACCTACAAGGCCTTCCTGAACAATCTCCGTGTCCTGGGCTCGATGAACGAGGAGGAGGCGGAGAAGGCCGCGGTGTCGGTGCTGTGCGTGCTGGAGCAGCGACTCTTCGGCGAGGAGGCGGCCCACCTGGAGGCCCAGCTTCCAGGCAAGCTGAGGGATCTGCTGATCCGCTGCGAGCGGCACATCGGCAAGCCCGTGCCGAAGTTCGGCCGGTACGACTTCATCCGCATGGTCTCGGAGGACCTGGAGACGGACATCTTCCAGGCCGAGCGGCACATCCGCGCCGTCTTCGCCGCCCTGCGCGACCAGGTCTCCGAGGGGGAGATCGAGGACGTCATCGGCCAGCTGCCCGCGGACCTGCGCGAGCTGTGGCAGCGTCCCGTCTGAGGCCCGCAATGACGGTGGGAGCTGGCGCGCTCCAGCTCCTACTGTCCCGTAGGACCATGGCCCGGAGGCCATGCAATCGCTCACCACCCGACAGCTTCTCGGGAATGGGGGTCGGCTCATGCACACTCAACGGCAAATTGGCGTGCCCTGGGAGTGGACATCGCGGTAACCGATGGCCATTCGTGGGCAGCCCCGGTCGCATGGTGGGTGACCCGGTGGTGTGGTTGGGACAAATCTTTCCACTAGATGTCGGAGGTGCGGCTCTAGGGATGTAGAAGCGTCGACTGATAGCGGAAGTGGCTGGTCAAAAGGATGGACCGACTTGCGGATATACGCGCCCGACCCACATCTGGTTGCCGCAAGGTTTCACCAAGACCGACCTGAATGACGTACCTGATGGTGCAGTGCGCCATGACGGCTGGGGGGCCCTCGCATGGCAACAAATCAAGCAGCGGAAGTCAGAGTGGGATTGTTGGAAGGACCGTGGGCGGCCTGGCAGAGCCTGGCCGATGGGCTGAGAGGAGAGGGTCTGCAGGTCCTGTGGGTGACCCGGGACGTGAGGACGCTCCTCGACGGCATCGGGACGGATCCGCCCCAGGTGGCCATCCTGGACGTGGAGCCGGAGGGCGACGCCGACATGGGTTGCTCGGCCACGGAGGGGTTGAACCTGTTGCGCGAGGCACGCAAGCGCCGGCTGGAGGTGCGGATGCTGGTGCTCTCGTCGGCACACGCACAGGACTTCATCTCCCAGTGCTTCGAGGAGGGCGCCTCGGGCTATCTCTTCCGGCAGAACCTGACCACGAACGCGGTCTGCACGGCCGTCAATGCGCTGGTGCGCGGGGAGAAGCTCTTCCCGGTGCAGCTGCTGCGCAATGACTTCGAGCACCCGCCGGTGGCCTCGTCCACGGCGAGCGTGCTGCTCACGCTGACACAGCGCGAGCGCGAGGTGCTGGCCTACGTGGCCGGTGGCGCGGACAACCTGAAGATCGCCGCGCACCTGCAGATCGCCGAGCGGACGGTGAAGTCGCACGTGACGCAGCTCTACAGGAAGCTGGGGGCGGAGAACCGGACCCAGCTGGCGCTGCGCGCGTGTCACCTGGGTGTCCGGCCTCCGCCGGATCTCTAGGGTCTATCGGTACGGCTCAGGGGAACTCGTGGCCCCTGGGTGTCGGCCTCGAGGCATGGCCAGGGAGAGCACGGACGGCACACGCTCCGGCGACGCGAGCCGCAGCAGTCCGTAGCCAATCCCCGCCAGCCCCATCATCAGGCCGGGCGTCTCGGTACCTCGGGGCAGCCCGCAGAGCCAGCCGCGCTCACGTCCGTGGTGGAGGACGTGGGCCGCGCGCTCCAGGGCGGTGTGGCTCCACCGTGGCTCGCCGAGCACCTCGCTCGCCACGAGCAGTGACTCCAGGTTGCCCAGGTCGCCGTGGCAGAGGCAGTGGCCGCCGCCAAGGCCCTCGCGCAGCGTCGTGGTGAGCGCCGTCTCGAGCTCCACGCGCGTTTTCGTGTCGTCCACGTGCCGCAGCGAGCGCAGCCGCCCGAGCGCGATGCCCGGGGCGCCATGGCACCAGCTCACCATGAAGCCAGTTGCCGCGTTCTCCACGCCCCGCTCGGGCTCGCGCAGATCTCGCCAGTTGCCGCGCTCCGGGACGAAGAGCGCGCGCTCGTAGGCGAGGGCCTGCTCCGCGAGCTCCCGGTAGCGCGCGTCGTGGGTGGCGGAGGCCAGCTCCAGCAGGGCGTACGCGATGCCCGCGGCCCCGTGGGAGAAGCCCGACAGGGGGCGGGCCGCCGTCGTGCCCTTCCAGCCCATGCCCCCCTCCGGGCAGGGCGTCGCCGTGGCGAGGAGTCGCTCCCCGCACCGCTTCGCCACGTCCAGCAGTCGTACGTCTCCGGTACGGGTGTGCAGCCCCAGCATCACGAGCGCGCAGCCCGCGGAGCCGCTGAGCAGATCCAACCGCGCGTCGGTGTCGATGAGCTTCTCCAGCGCGGGGAGCCCGGCGGGAAGGTCGTCCATCAGGGCCGGCTCGTTCCACAGCACGGAGAGGTGGCCGAGCACGTAGGCGAGGGAGGTCCTGCCGACGAAGGCGCCCACCCCGGTGTCGTTCGGGTCCGGCTCGCGCCAGGCACTCCGGAGGGTCTCCAGGCCCGTGCGGGCGAGCGCCTCGAAGTCCGCGCGCCCGGTCTCCCGGGCGAGGTACGCGAGGAAGAGCACGAGCCCGCCCAGGCCCTCGTAGAGGTCCATCCCCAGGGGCGAGAGGCTCCAACGCCAGCTCGACAGGTCCTCCAGGTTCATGCCGATCCACGCCACGTCCGAGCGCCCGTGGATGGCCTGGGCCGCGAGCTTCTCGCCAATGCCGACGGCGGCGGCGAGGCACTCCTCGCGCGTGGCGGCCGGAAGGGAGGCGGGGGCGGCACGAGGCGTGGCTCGCTCGGCGCCGCGGCCCTTGTCGAGGGAGACCATGGACTTGCGGATGAGCGACACCTGCCAGGCACAGTCCCGCTCATCCATTCGCGCGAGCCGCTCCCGCACCTCGCCCAGGCAGTCGCGGGAGAAGTAGTCGCGGATGCACTCGCCGGTGCTGCTCCACAGGTGGCGCTGGCCGGGGCGCGCGGTGAAGAGGGGAATGTCCCCGAGCCGCAGATCCGCGTGCTCGTGAGGGACGAGCCTGCGCAGCTCGGGCCAGAAGGCCGTCTCCGCCCAGAGGTTGTCCAGCACCTTGTCCCGCTCCAGGCCGTCGCGCAGGAAGTCGGGGTGGACGCTCTCCTGGAGGAGGCTCGCGTAGCGCTGGGTGGCGCGTGCGATGTGGCGGACCTCCACGTTGGCGAAGTCCTCGAGCCGGGGAGTGAAGGCCTCGCGCTGGAGGAGGAGGTGCCGGTACGTCTCCTGGAAGCCCTGGACGATGTCCTCGGTGTACGCGGCGGCGTCCACCGGCTGGCCCTGGAGCTGGGGCCGGTTGCTGGAGCCGGACGTCACGCCCTGGCGGCGCACCAGGCGCATGGTGTCCTGGAGGGCATCCTCCACCCTGGGCACGGCGTGGGGCGAGAGCTGCCCGGCCTCTCCGCCCAGTCCGCTCATGTCGACGCCCGCGCGTCCCTCCCGGCCGAAGATGAACATGGGCAGCATGCCGACGGAGATGATGGACTGGTCGAGCGTCGCCCAGGCGCGCTGATACGCGGAGTCGCCCGTTCCCCGATGGGCGCGCTGGTGGAAGAGCGCCTCCAGGTCCACGAGGACGGGGTACTCGCCCGAGGCGATGAGGTTCTCCAGGTGGAAGTCCACCGCCGAGAGCAGGTGGAGCAGGGCGAGCGAGCTGCCCTGCCGCCAGTAGAAGCGCTGGAGGGCCTCGCGGGAGTCACAGCCCACGTTCTCCACGAACTCGACCCAGCCATGGGTGTCCAGGTTCAGCACGCTGAGCACCCGCTGCGGGTGGCGGAGCCCCTGCTCGTTCAGCCACCGCAGCAGTTGCTGGAAGCGGACGTCCACCGCGAGCGACTTCGGCTTGTAGACGAGCTTCAAGCCGGAGCTGAACCGCATCAGCACCACGCCGTGGCCCTCGCGGTGCAGGTCCGAGACCCCCGTCTGGGCGTCCGCCAGGACGCCGAGGTCCCTGCCACCGAGGAACACCCGACCGAGTGCCTCGCGATCCATGGCGAGGCGCTCGAGCAGCTCCAGGGTCACGGTGAGCCACCGCTCCGTGGAGGTGGCGAGGAGCCGGGCGAGCACCGGGTACTCCTCCAGCAGCGCCACGAGGGCCCGGCGCTCCTGGAAGTGGGTGGTCGAGAAGGAGTGGAACCGCTCCTGGGCGGTGTCGCCGGGGAGCTGCGCGAGCATCCGGGCCACGTTGAGCTCGAGGATGAGGGTACGCATGGACAGGAACTGGAGCCGGCGTGCCAGCCCCTCGAGGAGCTGGGCCTCGGCCCCGGCTGTCAGCAGGGACTCCGCCAGCCCGTAGCGGGCCCTCAGCGCGGCGGCCACGGTGCGAAGCCTCGCGGCGGCGAGCCGGAGGAACGGGTGGAGGACGCCGGAGAAGGACAGCCCGGGTTGCCCCGGGCCGGTGGGGGCGCGCAGGGAGTCGGGCAGCGCCTCCCCCTCGTGCCGCCGCTCGATGACATCGTGGATGAGGTACACCCAGGAGCCACTGTCCTCGGGTCCTTCCTCGGGCTCCCCCGAGCAGGCGAGGATCCGGAGGAACTCCTCCCGGTCGATCCCGATGCTCCTCAGCCGCTCGTCGAGCAGCGCCTCGTCGCCGGACATGAGCTGACGCCAGGCGCTCGCACGGCGCTCCGCCTCGGAGCGGAGAGGGCCGTTGCTCGTGGGGACGTCCCCCTCCTTCGGGGTGAGCCGCTCGTGGAGGAACGTCGCCTTCTTCCAGGGAAAGACAGGGGCAAGGACTTGCATGGAGGCCATCCGCGCTGTTCTCCAGGGTGGAGTGCGGGGGAGCGATTCGTGATGGAGGGAGTCACTCCGCGCGAGCGCCATTGCGCACCTGGGCGCGCACCAGCTCCGAGTAGATGCCACCGCGCAGCAGCAGCTCCTGGTGCCTGCCGGCCTCCACCAGACGGCCCTCGTCCATGACCAGGATGAGGTCCGCGTCCACCACGGTGCTCAACCGGTGGGCGATGATGACCCGGGTACAGCGCAGCGAGGTGAGGGCCCGCTGGACCCGGCTCTCGGTGATGGCATCGAGTGAGCTGGTGGCCTCGTCCAGCAGCAGCACCGCGGGCTTCTGCATCAACGCCCGGGCCAGCGCGAGCCGCTGCCGCTGCCCTCCCGAGAGCGACGCGCCCCGGTCGACCAGCGGCGTGTCGTAGCCCATGGGCATGGCCTGGAGGTCGTCATGGAGCTGCGCGAGCCGGGCGGCCTCGATGACGAGCTCCAGCGGCGAGGTCGGGTCGGTGATGGCGATGTTGGCGCGGATGGTCGAGCTGAAGAAGGTGGGCTCCTGCGGCACCACGCCCATCTGGCCGCGCACGGTGTGCAGGTCCAGCTCCGACAGGTTCTCCCCATCGAAGAGGACTTGGCCGGAGGTGGGCAGGTACAGGCCGAGCAGCAGGTTGGCCAGGGTCGTCTTCCCGGCACCGGAGCGGCCGACGATCGCCACGGACTGGCCGGGCTCGATGCGCACCGACACGTCCTGCACCACCAGCGGCGAGGTGGGCGAGTAGCGGAAGGACACCCGCTCCAGCTCGATGCCGCCCTGGAGCTTCACCGTCCGGCCGGGCTTGGAGGCATCGCGCTCGGGTGGGGTGTCCAGCACGTCGTCGATGCGCTCGATGTAGCTGCGCAGCAGCTGGAGCTGGGAGCCCGTGGTGACGAGGTTGGCCAGCGGCACCAGCAGTGCCCCGGCGAGCGCGGTGAGCCCCATCATCGTGCCCAGCGTCATCTTTCCCGCCAGCACCTGGAGGGCGCCGAAGGTGAGCAGCACCAACGGGGCCACCAGCCGCAGGACGCCGGTGAGCGACTCCACCCAGGCCGTCAGCTGGCCCCGCTTGAGCGATACATTGAGCACGTTGACGAAGTGCTCCGAGTAGCGCTGTACCGCCTGGTGCTCCACGCCGAAGGCCTTCAGTGTCTGGATGCCGGTGAGCATCTCGATCTGGTAGCTCTGGCTCTTCGCCTCCACCTCGAGGTTCTCCGACATCAGTGAGCGCTGGCGCCGCGTGGAGAGCAGGAGGACGAGGATCTGCAAGGACCCCAGTCCCAGGACGATGAGCGCCATGAACGGGCTCACCACGAACAGCAGCACCAGGTAGAGGATGACCAGGGACCCGTCGAGCAGGGCGGAGAGCGTGCCGGAGGAGAGGATCTCCCGCACGGTGGCGTTGCTGTTGAGGCGCTGGAGCAGGTCTCCCGCCGCGCGCACCTGGAAGAAGGCGTAGGAGAGGCCGACGAGGTGCTCCAGGAAGCCCAGCGTCATGCTGGAGTCCATGCGCGTGCGCAGCTCCAGCAGCAGGTGGCTGCGGATGAGCGAGGTGAGGAGCTGGAAGCCGGCCAGGGACAGGAAGCCCAGGCTCACCACCGTCAGCAGATGCGTGTCCCCCTTGGGCACCACCCGGTCGATGATGAGCCCCGTCAGTGCCGGCACCGCCAGCGCGAAGAGCTGGAGCACGAGCGAGACGACGATGATGCGCTGGAGCGTGTGCGACTGCCGCACCACCTCCAGGGCGTAGCGCGAGGTGCTGCGGGGGCGGGCCTTGCCCGTCTCGAAGCTCTCGCCCGGCTCCAGCAGCAGGGCCACGCCGGTGAAGGACTGGCGGAAGCGCTCCAGGGACACCTTGCGCCGGCCGTGCCCCGGGTCGAGCAGGTGGACACCGTCGCGGCCCAGCTTCTCGAAGACGACGAAGTGCGTGAACTGCCAGTGGAGGATGGTGCCGGCGGGCAGGTAGCTCAGCGCCTCGTCATCCACGGAGACGCCGCGCCCGCGCAGCCCGAAGAGGCGGGCCGCGTGCAGGATGTGGAGCGCCGACACGCCATCGCGCGCCGCGCCCATGGCCTGCCGCACCTCCTCCAGGCGCACCTCCTTCCCATGGTAGCCGAGCACCATGGCGAGGCAGGCCGCGCCGCACTCGATCTCCGAGAGCTGGCGCACGAGGGGGATGCGGCGCTTGCGGCCCCTCACGTGGAGGTTGCGGAACGCGGGGAACCGCTCGGTGAGCCCTGGATGCCGGGCGGCCTCAGTTCTCATGGCCCAATGCTCCCTTCAGGCCCGGAATGAGGGTGACGAGGATGCGCTCCGAGCGCACACGGGCGTCGGCACGGGCCAGCATTCCGTCGTAGTAGTTGAAGGTCTTTCCCTTGCTCTCGAAGGTGGGCGAGTCGATGCGCGCCCGCACCAGCACCATGGGGCCGGAGAGCTGCACCGCGTCCGCGCTGTCCGCCCCGAGGAAGCGCTTCACCTCGCTGGGCCCGAGGATCTGATCCCCCACGGACTCGATGGTGAACGTCTGGTACTCATGGGTGAAGCCGTTGAGCTCCACGCGCAGCGGCTTGCCCGGCGTGAGCATCGGCCGGTAGCCACCGGGCAGCAGCGCCACCAGCGTCACCCCCACCTGCTCGCCCACGACGGAGACCACGCTCTCGCCCGGGTTGACGTACTGGCCCTCTCGCACGCGCAGGGTGCTGATGACGCCGGCATGCGGGGCGCGAAGTGTTCGGGCCTGCTGACGGGCCTGGGCCAGCTCACGCTCGGCACGCAGCGAGGTGAGGGCCTGACGTGCCGCCTCGTCCGAGGGGTTCTGCAGCACGCGGACGAGCTGGAGCTCGAACTCCCGCTCGATGCGCTCCAGCGTGGACGTCTCGTCCTGGGAGAGGAAGCTCACCAGCGGCTGCCCGGCCTCCACGCGCTGTCCGGGCTTCACCGCCACGGAGGCGACGATGCCCGGGGTGGTGGGGGTGAGCTCACTGCGGCCCTCGACCTTCACCAGCGCGGGGCCGGAGGCGTACTCGGGGATGGTGCCGAGCACCGAGTAGAGGGCCACGGCGACGACCAGGGCGAGCAGCACCCAGTACGTCCACCGGGTCCACTTCGGGGAGATGCGCAGGAGGTCTCCCTCTTCCTGGGAGCCCTCGTGGTGGCGCAGGGCTTCCTCGCGGAAGATGCGGCTGCGTT
>Ga0216309_1000065_pt1 | contig 16986 bp, 14 predicted proteins | sample Total_DNA_C_FD_161284 | JGI IMG/M metagenome (GOLD analysis project Ga0216309, IMG submission 161284) | Terrestrial sediment cell enrichment communities for BONCAT metagenomics from Utah, United States - Total_DNA_C | ecosystem: Environmental > Terrestrial > Deep subsurface > Rock core/Sediment ...
TCGGGCTCCCCAAGGGGCTTGGCGGGCTCGCGCAGTGGGAGCTTCGACGCGCGGGGCTTGGGCTTGGTGTCCTTCATCACTTCTGCACCACGCTCAGGCGCGGGGCCGAGGCCGCCATGCCGATGCGCTCAAGTATCTCGTCGGTCAGCTCGGCGTACTGCTGTGCGCCGCGCGTGTTCGGGGCGTAGACCTGTATGGGCTGGTGGACGAAAGGGGACTCTTCGAGCTTCGCCTGCGCGTGGACGACCGTGTTGAAGACCAGCTCGCCCGACTTCTCCTTCAACTCGAGCAGCGAGGCGCCCGAGACGTTCATGCGTTTATCGAACATGGTGCAGAGCGTTCCGAGGATTCTCAAATTCTCGTTCAGGCTCCTGGCGCCGCTGATGGCGTCCATCAGGTCGTCATAGCCGAAAAGGGCGAAAGGCGCGGCTTTTACCGGGATAATCACGTAATCGGCGGCCGTGAGTGTGGCCGTCAAAAGCAGGCCGAGGTTGGGCGGCGTGTCGATGATGGCGAAGTCGTACCGGCCGGAGACGGCCTTGAGCGCGCTCCGCAGCTTGGTGATGGCCAGGGGGCTTTCGCGCTCGAACTTGGCGAGGTTGATGGTGGAGGCCACCATGTCGAGCTTCGGGATGGCCGTCGTCAGCCCCTTCTCGACGAGCGAGGCCGCCGGCTCGCTCCCGCCGCCGATGAGGACGTCGGAGAGCGTCGAGGTGACCTGCTCGGGGCTGAAGAAGATTTGCGTGGCGTTCCCCTGCGGGTCCGCGTCGATGAGGAGGGTTTCGTAGTCGCGTATGGCGAGCTCGGTGGCCACGGTCGCCGCCGTGGTGCTTTTGCCGACCCCGCCTTTCTGGTTGGCCACTGCGATGGTAATCACTAGGCTGCCTCCTTCATGCGCAGCTCGACCAGCTCGAAGGCCAGCTCGACCGTCTTCGGAATCGGGTGCACGCCGCGCTCGTAGCGCGAGACCGTGATCGAGTCGAGCCCGAGCGCGCGCGCAAGCTGCGCCTGCGTCAGCCCGAGCGACTCCCGCCTCTGCTTCATCTCTTCCGGTTTCATAAGCCGGAAGACTAGGCGAGACGCCTAGCGGTTGTCAACGCAAATCGGCGGCGGGGGAGGGAAGCCGACCCGGAGCCTCCGGCAGGGGTGATGCCTTTCGGCACACAGTTCGCAAAGAAGGATGCAGGAGGATTCACACTCGACGTGACCGTACCCTTACGAATCAAGAGACTGCGCCCCGGTGATGATACGGACACGTATTGCGGGCGGTGCAAAGCCGAACGCGCGCACCAGATTGTCGCCCTGAATACGGACGGCACGCCGGTGACGGTCATCTGTCGCACCTGCGGCGGCCAGCACCGATACCACGAAAAGAAGGAGCCGAACGCGCGCACTTCCGGGGGGGGCGTCGCGCGCAGGGCCGGGGGGGCGGCGAAGCACGCGCCCGAGGCTCCGGCCGGACCCGTTCGCTCTTACTCGCCGACGGAGGTCTACGCCGAAGGTGACTGGGTCGAGCATCCGAAGTTCGGGCAGGGGAGAGTGACGCTGGCGCGCGGCGGCAAGATCGAGGTACGTTTCGAGTCCGGGAACCGTCTGCTCCTGCACGCGGGTTAACGTGCAGGCCGCCCACAAGCGTCAGCACAGACCTCGTCCGCGTCCGATAAGCCAGGGTCTTTGCGGCTTTGCGGGAGTTGGGGTGTATAGCCCATTTGCATGTAGACGGAAGGACGTTCGAGCCGCCGTCGGTAAAAGGAGGTCGGAAGCGTTGAGTGAAGAAGTCGTCAGACAGAGGGTCGAAGAGACGCTTCAGGAGGTCGAAGCGGCCCTGGAAGAGATAAGGCTGCTGGCGGCTCGGCTCGAAGAGGGGGGCTTCGACGAGGCGAGTCACGACTCGGCGAAGAAGCGTCTGCGCGCCGCGCTCTCGCACCTGGAAAGTCTGCGCCCGCAGCATCCGGTCCAGGCGGCCGGCGCTCAGACCTGAGCGTACGCCCGACCTTTGCCGGATTCGCCGCCGGCCCTTCGCTACCTCTTCTGGTAGGAGACGCGCCAGACGGTGTTCGAGCCATCGTCGGTCACGAGCATCGAGCCGTCGGCCGCGACGGCCACGCCCACGGGACGTCCCCACACGTCGCCGCCCGGCGTGACGAAGCCGGTCAGAAAATCCTCATACTCGCCCGTCGCCACGCCATTCTTCAGGGGGACGCGGATGACCTTGTAGCCCGTCCGGCGCGAGCGGTTCCAAGAGCCGTGCTGCGCGGCGAAGGCGTCGCCGCCGTACTCGGAAGGGAACTGCCGGCCGGTGTAGAAGACCATCCCCAGAGAGGCCGAGTGTGACTGTATGAGCACGTCCGGGACGAGGCTCTTGTCGCGCAGCTCCGGGTGCTTGCCCTGGTGGCGCGGGTCCTGATTCGGGCCGAGGTAGAACCAGGGCCAGCCGTAGAAACCACCATCGCGCACGCTCGTCACGTAGTCCGGCACGAGGTCGTCGCCCAGACCGTCGCGCTCGTTGACCGAGGCCCAGAGCTGCCCGGTCTGCGGGTGGACGGCGATGCCGACGGCGTTGCGTATCCCGGTGGCGTAGGCGCGCTCGCTCTTGCCGTCGGGGGTGAATTCGAGGATGGCTGCGCGGCGGTGCTCCGACTCGTCGTCGCTCACGTTCGAGCGCGAGCCGACGGAGACGAACATCCTCCGGCCGTCACGCGAGAAGGCGATGTCGCGCGTCCAGTGGCCGCCGCCGCGCAACTGCCCGCCGCCCGGGATGTCTGAGACGACCGTCTCGGGCGTGCCGCGCGCCTTGAGGTCGCCGCCGCGATAGGGGAAGCGGACGACCGAGCCCGTGTTCGCCACGTAGACGTAGCGCGGGTCGTCGCCCGGCGGGTAGAAGGCTATGCCGAACGGGCGGTCGAGACCCGAGGCGAAGACCTCATTGACCTCGGCCCTCGCCGCGCCGGACTTCGCGCGCAGCACGCGGATTCTGCCCGGGCGGCTCTCGGCCACGAACAGGTCGCCGTTGGGCGCGGTGCGAATCATGCGCGGGTTTTGCAGCCCGGCCGCGAACTCGTCGACCTTGAAACCGGCGGGCACCTTCGGCCAGGCGTCCTGTGGGCGCGCGACGAGCTTCGGCCCGTTATCGACCGAAGGCGTGTCGAAAGAGGGCGGCAGGTCGGCCGTGGTGATGCGCCGGCGCACCCCCGGCGCGTCCGTCGTCCAGTCGCCCAGCGCGGCCTTCCCCGTGAGCACCCCGCCCCGCGCCGCGCCCGCGCCCTTCCGCCCGTCGCCGCGCTTCGACTGCGAAGAGGCTTCCCAATCCGCCGTGCAGCCGACGACGAAGAGGGAAAGAAGGAAGAGGGCGACGGCCGACGGGCGGTAGGCGGCGCGTGGTCTGAAGTCGGTTCTACGCATAAGAAAGTGCCACACCCCGAGTCTCTGATTTCATTTGTAGGTCCGAGTCGTTAATGAGAGCACTTTATCATCCCGCGTGGCGAAGTTGTACCTTCCCGTCCGTGCGGACGACGCGCGGCCGCTCGCCCACAAAGAGAGCCGTGCGGCCGCGCAAAGCCTTCTGCGGTCGGGGGACCGGACGCCCCTTCGAACCCCCGACTGAATACAGACGCAATGTGTGTGTGATCTACCAGACTTCAACGCGGAGGCTATCTTGATGCGTCGTCTCCTACGCGAGAACGGACTCTCCATCGTCTGGCTCGGCCTGTTCTTCGTGACCCTGATTTTCGGCCAGAGCGTCGTCGGTCAACGCGAGTACAACAACGACCAGCAGGAGCACGGGCGGGCGCAGGTCGGCTACGTCGAGTACATACAGAGCGCGCACTTCGTCGAGGCGACGATGCGGCCGGGAAGTGCCGGACGTTCAAAATTATCGGACCCCAGGGCCGGAACGCCCCGCCCCAACGCTCGACGGACGGAGCGGGGTGGCACACATTCTGCACCGACGCCGTCCGTCGGGCATCGTTCGTATCGAAACCACGCGCACGCGGGAGAGCGTAAGCGTCCCCGCTGTTCGCCGCACAGTCAACGGCGAGAATGGGTAGAGATTCCATGAGGGCTATTACAATCCTGACGGCTGCGCTCGCGCTCTCGCAGACCGCATGCATCGTGGGCGGGTACAGCAGCGACGGCGGCTTCTCCCTGTGGCCCGGGAGCCTCGTCATCACGGCCGTGCTCGTCCTGCTCTTTCTCCTCCTGAGGCGGCGGCGCAGGTGAGGGTGCGTTCGAACAGTCGGCCGCCGCGTACGCGCCGCGCGCTCGGGCTCGCGCTGTCTTTGCTGCTCGTCGCGCAGGCGGCGGCGTGTGGGGGCTGGCGTCCATGGCGCGGGCGCGACAAGGCCGGCGCACAGCGAGCGGCGCCGCACTTTCGCCCCGGCTTCAACCTCTTCCGCCCCGAACAGGACGTGGAGCTGGGGCGGCAGTCGGCGGCGCAGATCGCGCGCGAGGTGACTCTGCTGCGCGACGCAGAGGTCAACGGCTACGTGAGCCGCCTCGGCGCGAAGCTGGCCGCGCACGCGCCCGGCGAAAAGTTCCCTTACCAGTTTCAGGTCGTCTCTTCGCGCGAGGTCAACGCCTTCGCGCTGCCGGGCGGGTTCATCTTCGTCAACGCAGGCACGGTCGCCGCGGCGCGCAACGAGGGCGAGCTGGCCGGCGTCGTCGCGCACGAGATCATGCACGTCGCGCTGCGTCACGGCACCAACCAGGTCTCGAAGGCTTACGTCGCGCAGGCCGGCCTCGGCGTCCTCCGCTCGATAGCCGGCGAAGGCGAAGGCGCCGACCTCGGCCGCGTGCTCGAACGCGTCGGGGGCGCCGGTGCCAACATGCTCTTCCTCAAGTTCGGCCGGACAGCCGAGCGCGAGTCCGACCTCGGGGGCGCGCAGATCGTCGCCGCCGCAGGCTACGACCCGCGCGACATGGCGGGCTTCTTCGAGACGCTGGAGAGCCAGGGGGGGCAGCGCGTGCCCGAGTTCCTGAGCGACCACCCGGACCCGGGTAACCGCGTCGCCTCGATCAAAGAGGTCATCCCCGCGCTCGAAGTGAGCCCTGAGCCGGCGCGCACGAGCCCCGATTTCGAGCGGGTGAAGGCGCGCCTCGGCGGGCGGAGCCTGCCCGCCTCCGCCCAGCCCGTGCGTAAGGGTCCGAGCGAGCCGGAGAGGGTCGAGCCGGCGACGCGCCCGAGCCGGCCGGCCTCGCCTACAGCGGAGTTCCGCGCCGCCGACGGCTCTTTCGCCTTCACGTGCCCCGCGAACTGGGAGACGCTTCGCCTGGGCGACTCGGAACACATACTCGCGCCGGCCGGGGCCTACGGGCGCAGGGACGGCGCGGCCTACGTCACGCACGGACTCTTCGTCGGGGCGGTCTCGGTGGAAGGCGAGACCGACCTGCGTGCGGCGACCGACGCCTTCCTCCAACAGCAGCTCAGGGCCAACCCGGACTTTCAGGTGCGGGGCGCACCGCAGGAAGTCTCGCTCGCGGGTCGCGCGGCGCACGCCGCTGTCGTCACGGGGCCTTCGCCCGTCACGGGCAAGGTCGAGGTCAATCTGGTCTACACGCTCTACGCTTCCGAGGGGCGGCTCTTCTACCTCGTCGCCGTGGCGCCCGAGGACGAGTTCGAGACTTACCGCCCGGCTTTCGAGCAGGCCGTGCGAAGCCTGCGCGTGGAATGAAGAACACGGGGCTCTAAGTTGCAGCCCTCGTTCTCGCGCCGCCTCCCTCCGTGCGCGTCGAGACAACACGAATGCAACATTCTCGCCCTCCCGTGACGTGCTGGTGGCCATTCGTACACGAAATGGAGCCGGAAGGGGCTGTTCATACGCGCCGCCAACGCGCGCCGCGCACGCCCCTTCAGCCTAAGTTCAATGGCTACAGAACGGGGGCGCGCCCGTCGTCGGGTCGGGCCGTCGGGCACGGTTCTTGAGTGTTAATAGAAGGGAAACAAACCGTCTGCAATGGAGATGTAACAATCGTGAGCGCTCGTAGGAACAGTATCAAGGTCTGGCCGCACCTCGGCATCGTCTTTATCGCCTTCGCCCTGCTCGGCGGCGTCGCCGCCGCACTCTGGATGAGACACGAGCCGAAGGCCGAAGCCCTCGCCCTGCCACACGCCGCGCGCGTCGAGCGCGTAGACGGCGAGGTGGGGCTGAGCCGCAGCCTCTCGTCGGACGCGACCGAGCCGCAGTGGGTCGAGCTGACGCCGAACACGCCGCTGACGGTGGGCGACCGCGTCTACGCGCGTGAAGACTCGCGCGCGTCGCTTGCCTTCACGGGGCGCAACTTCGCGCGGCTCGAACCCAGCTCCTCGCTCGACGTGCTTTCGCTCTCCGACCGCCGCACGCAGCTCGCGCTGCGCGACGGCTCCGCCATCTTCAACATCGGCGCGCTCCAGCCTGGCGAGCTGTTCGAGGTCGCCACGCCCTACGGTGCCGTCGACTTCCGCGAGCCCGGGCTCTACCAGATGGGCTACAACGACGACGGCTCGGCCTTCGTCTCCGTGCTGAGCGGGCTGGCGCAGGTGGTCGGGCTGGCGGGCAGCGGTCAGATCGGCAAGGGCGAGATGCTCACGCTCCTCGGCCAGACCGCCGCGCAGCTGGCGCTCTCGCGCCTGAGCCCTGACTACGCCGGCGGGCTCGTCGACGACTATTACGGCTATCAGTACCCGGACATCTACGATGGGCGTTACAGCGACTACAACGCGTACCTGAACGACCCTTACCACTACGACCCGTATAACCGTTACGCGAGCTATCGCTACGTGCCCGACACGATCCCGGGCGCGTACGACCTCGACCGCTACGGCGACTGGCAGAACCTGAACGGTTACGGCTACGCCTGGAGCCCGCGCGCCGACGCGGCCTGGGCCCCTTACCAGCAGGGGCAGTGGATGATGGACGACCCGTACGGCCTGACCTGGGTCTCGAACGAGCCCTGGGGCTACGCGCCTTACCATTACGGGCGCTGGGTGAACGTCGACCAGCGCTGGTACTGGGTCCCCGACGGCGGCAACATGCAGCCGTCCTACTCGCCCGCGCTGGTGGCCTTCGTCCCCTTCGCCGAGTCGAACCAGATCGGCTGGCTTCCGCTCGCGCCGGGCGACGCCTACGCGCCCGCCTATTACGACGCGCAGTGGCAGCCGCACTACACCGACGGGAGCCCCGTGCTGGCCGAGCGCATCCTGAACATGGGCGTGCCGGGGGCGCTGACGGTCGTGTCTGTCGACGACTTTAACCGCCTGGTCGAGCGCGGCCGCCTCGCGCGCGTGCGGCCGGAGGAGCTGGGGCGCACGCGCCCCGTGCTCGACCCCCTGTCGCACGCCATGCTGCGGCAGGCGTCGCTCGGGAACGCCATCGCGCGGCGTGGCTTCGTCCTGCCGCCGGGGCTCGCCAAACGCCTCGACGCCACGCAGGTCTACGCCAGCGCGCGGCCGGCGACGCCCTTCCGGGATGAAATGACGCGCAGGTTCCGCGTCGAGGAAGTGCCCGAAAAGCAGAAGGGCGAGAAGCTGAAGTTCAAGGATGAACGGGAGGCCGACGTCGTCCATGGCCCGCGGATGATGCGCGGCGGCGGCGGCGCGGAGATGGGGCCGGAGCGTCAGCAGCGGCGCCTGGAGAAGGCGCAGGAGCGCGCCGCGCGCCGTGAAGATTTCGTCGAGCAGCGCCAGCAGCAGCCTCAGGCGCGTGCCGAGGAAGAGCGCGCACAGCGCGCCGAACAGCGCGCGCAGGCTGAGCGTGTGAGTGCGGCACGCCAGGCGCAAAAGCACGAGGAGCGGCAGCGCGCCGCCGCGGCCGAACAACAGCAGCGCGCCGTGGCCCAACAACAGGCGGAGGCGCGCAGGCAGGCGGCACAAGAGGCCGCGCACCAGCGCGCACAGCAGGCCGCCGCCCACAGGGCGCAGCAGCAGGAGAGGGCGCGCGTTAAGCAGTCGCACCAGCGGCCTGCGGCTCAGGCCCCACAGGGCCACGGGCGTCAGCAAGGGCCGCCCGCACAGGCTGCGAAACCGCACGGCCAGGGGCACGGTGGTGGTGGCGGTGGCGGTAAGGGTAACGGCGGCGGTGGCGGTAAGGGTAAAGGAAAGCCCTGAACGTCCCCGTACAGGTCCGCGCGGCCCGTACGCATTGGGTCAGGGCTTAACCAGGTCAGGCGAAGAGGCACTGCTAATTTTTCAGCAGTGCCTCTTTCTTGTCTGCCCTGTTGACCTTCTTCCGCCTTACGCGCGACCCGACTCCGTAAGAGCCTTTACACGCGTGCCGGCGCCGAGAATCGGGGGCGCCCCTCGACAGACGCAGACCGCCACGCGCCCGCGCCGTTTGCTAAACCCGCCCGGGGTTCTATAGCATATTCGTTTATTTTTACCCCGGCGCGGCCGCCCGTCCGGGGCGCAGATATGGAGACTTCCAAATGATGGGATTCGGCAAGCGCATTTCATTTGCCACACGCTGTTTCTTCTCGGTCCTCTCGCGCGGCGAGTTGCCCGAAGAGATCGCCCCCGAGGTGGTCAGGGGCCTATCCCCGCCGGTCAGGGCCCCGGAGCCGACGCCCGCCCCGGCGCCGCCGAGCGCGCCAACGCCGCCGCCCGTCGAGGACTCGACCGACCGCGCCGTGCAGCTTCTCGCACTGCTGCAAAGGGACGGGCGGCTCGTCGACTTCTTCCGCGAAGACCTCACGCCCTACCAGGACGAGCAGATCGGCGCGGCCGTCCGCGAGCTGCACGCCAACTGCCGCCAGTCGCTGGAGCAGTACGTCAGGCTCGAACCCATCCTCGACGGCGAAGAGGACCAGCCCGTCACGGTGGACGCTGGGTTCGACCCGGCCTCGGTCAAGCTCGTCGGCAACGTGAAGGGGCAGCCGCCGCTGCGCGGCCTGCTGCGCCATCGCGGCTGGCGCGTGTCGGAGATCAACCTGCCCTCGCTCTCGCCGCAAGGGACGGGCCGCGCCGTCGTCGCCCCGGCCGAAGTGGAGATTCAGTAAACGAGTGATGAGCGTCGCGCGTCGAGGGAAGACGGAAGAAACCCCTCCTTACCCTTGCACGACGCGCCCGTTGAGGTGAACACTTTTGGACACACGTTTCATCGTTGGCATCGACCTGGGAACGACCAATTCGGCCTTCGCACAGTTTGACACCGCCGCGCCCGAGGAGGAGGCGCGCATCGTCGTCGAGAGCATTCCGCAGCTGACCAATCCGAACGAGGTCGAAGAGCGCACGCTGCTCCCCTCTTTCCTCTACGTGCCGGGCGAGCTTGACTTCCCGAAGGGCGCCCTCGCCCTCCCATGGGACCGCGAGCCGCAGCTCTTCGCCGGCGAGCTGGCGCGCAAGCGCGGCGCCGAGAGCCCCACGCGCCTCGTCGCCTCGGCCAAGTCGTGGCTCTCCTACGCGGCCGTCAACCGCACTTCGCCCATCCTGCCCTGGGGCGCGCCCGAAGAGGTTCGGAAGCTCTCGCCGGTCGAAGCCTCGGCCGAGTATCTGGGCCACCTCCGCCAGGCATGGGACGCGCGCGTCGACGCGAAGAAGAACCCGGAGCTGGCGCTCGGCGCACAGCAGATCCTGCTCACCGTGCCGGCCTCCTTCGACGAGGAGGCGCGCGAGCTGACGCTGCGCGCGGCCGAGACGGCCGGGCTCCGTCACGTCACGCTGCTCGAAGAGCCGCAGGCGGCCTTCTACGCCTGGATCGACGCGCAGGGCGAGGCGTGGCGCAAGCGCATCAAGGTCGGCGACCTCATCCTCGTCTGCGACATCGGCGGCGGCACCACCGACTTCAGCCTCATCACCGTCTCGGAGGAGGGGGGCGAGCTCTCGCTCAGGCGCGTCGCCGTCGGCGAGCACATCCTGCTCGGCGGCGACAACATGGACCTGGCGCTGGCGCGACTGCTCCAGCAGCGTCTCGAAGGCGAGGGGCACCGCGTCGACACATGGCAGTTGCAGAGTCTCTGGCACCAGTGCCGCCTGGCGAAGGAGAAGCTCTTTGCCGAGCCGAAGAGCCAGAAGCAGCCCGTTACGCTCCTCGGCAAGGGCTCGAAGCTCGTCGGCGGCACGGTCAAGACCGAGCTGCGCCGCGAGGACCTCGAACGCGTCCTGACCGACGGCTTCTTCCCCGTCGTCGGTCGCGAGGAGATGCCCGCCCGCCAGCGCCGCATCGGCTTTCAGGAGCTTGGGCTCCCCTACGCCGCCGACCCGGCCGTCACTAAACACCTCGCGCGCTTCCTCTCACAGCAGGCTTCGGCCGGAGACGAGTCGGGCACCATACGCCGCAGCCCCTCCGGCTTCGCCTGCCCGACGCACGTCCTCTTCAACGGCGGCGTGATGAAGGCCGGCATCCTGCGCGAACGCGTCGCCCGGGTGCTCGACTCTTGGCTCCAGGCCGAAGGCTTCGAGCCGCTCGGCGCCCGCGGCGTGCTCGACGCGCCCGACCTCGACCACGCCGTCGCGCGCGGCGCAGCCTACTACGGCCGCGCCAAGCGCGGGCGCGGGGTCCGCATCCGCAGCGGCGCCGCGCGCACCTACTACATCGGCATCGAGAGCGCCATGCCCGCCATCCCCGGCATGCCCGCGCCGCTCAAGGCTCTGTGCGTCGTGCCCTTCGGGATGGAGGAAGGGACAGAGGCCCGCATACCGGGGCGTGAGTTCGGCCTCGTCGTCGGCGAGCCGGCAGAGTTCCGCTTCCTCAGCTCGAACGTGCGCAGGCAGGACGAGATCGGCAGCCTCGCCGAAGACTGGGGCGACGAGATCGAGGAGCTGAGCCCGCTCGAAGTCACGCTCGACCTCGACGGCAAAGAGGACACGGTGCTGCCCGTCAGCCTCGAGACGCGCGTGACCGAAGTGGGCACGCTCGAGGTCTGGTGCGTCTCGCGCGAGGGCCGGCGCTGGAAGCTCGAACTCAACATCCGGGAGAAGGACGAGGAATAAGCGCGGCAGACCTCTCGCCGCGTCGCGGCTTGAAATAAAGTCATGGAAGCCTCAAGCCGTTTCCTGATCGGCATCGACCTGGGGACGACCAATTCGGCGGTTGCCTACGTCGACACGGAAGAGAAGCCTCGGCGCGGCATCCCCGCCCCGGTCCGCGTCTTCGAGGTGCCGCAGCTCGTCGCCGAGGGCGAGGTGCGCGCGCTCGCCTCCCTCCCCTCCTTCCTATACTTCGCCGACGAGACGGAGGGTGCGCCTGGCGCAGCCTCTCTGCCCTGGGAGTCAGGGCCGCAGGAGACCCTCGTGGGCGTGCTCGCGCGCGAGCGCGGGGCGCTGGTGCCCGGCCGACAGGTCGCCTCTGCCAAGTCCTGGCTCTGCCTCCCGACGGTCGACCGCACGGCCGACATCCTCCCGTGGGGGGCCGAGCCGTCCGACAAAGCCTGCTCTCCGGTCGCGGCCGCGGCCCGCTACCTCAAGCACCTGCGCGACGCATGGAACCACACGTTCGCCGACGGCGGCGCGGCCGAGGGGCTGCGCTTTGAGCGGCAGGCCCTTGTGCTCACCGTGCCGGCCTCCTTCGACGAGGAGGCGCGCGAGCTGACGGTCGAGGCCGCGCGCGAGGCGGGGCTCGAGAACCTGACGCTGCTGGAGGAGCCGCTCGCGGCCTTCTACGCGTGGATCAGCGCGCAGAAGGGTGGGCTCAAGCGGCAGCTCAAGGACGGACAGCTCGTCCTCGTCTGCGACGTCGGCGGCGGCACCACCGACTTCAGCCTCGTCCGCGTTCGCGTCGTGGACAAAGAGGTGCGCTTCGAGCGCACCGCCATCGGCGAGCACCTGCTGCTCGGCGGCGACAACGTGGACCTCGCGCTCGCACGCCGCGTCGAAGAGAAGCTCGGACGCCCGCGCCTCTCCGTCAGGCAGCAGAACGCACTGCGCCGCCAGTGCTGCGCGGCCAAAGAGCGGCTCCTGGGCGAGCCGGCCGCCGAGAGCGTGCCCGTCACGGTGCTCGGCGGCGGGCGCTCGGTCGTGGGCGGGGCGCTCAGCACCGAGCTGACGCGCGCCGAGGTCGAAGAGGTTCTGGCCGAAGGGTTCCTGCCCCTCAACGAGCCCGAAGACCTGCCTGCGGGAAACAGGCGCGCGGGGCTGCGCGAGCTCGGACTCCCCTACGCGAGCGAGCCCGCCATCACGAAACACCTGGCCGCCTTTCTCACACAGGCGGCACTGGCCATGAGCGCCGGCCCACCCGACGCCGACGATGCCGAGCGACAGCCACGCATGGCGCGCCCCGACGCCATACTCTTCAACGGCGGCTTCTTCCATCCGCCCCTCGCGCGCGAGCGCGTCGTCGCGGCCGTCGCCGGCTGGTTCCCCGAACAGGGCAAACGCTGGCGTCCCAAAGTCCTGAACAACGAGACGCCGGAGACGGCCGTCGCCGTCGGCGCGGCCTACTACGCGCGCGTGCGGCACGGCGGCGGGGGCGTACGCATCAGCGGCGGCAGCGCGCGCGGCTACTACATCGGCGTCCAGCACTCGGGCCACGGCGCCGTTGAAGGCGCGGGACGCCTGACGGCCGTCTGCGTCCTCCCGCGCGGCACCGAGGAGGGCACCCGCCTCGAACTCGGCGAGAGGGAGTTCACGGCGCTCACCAACCGTCCCGTCTCCTTCACGCTCTACAGCACCACCACGCGGCAGGACGAGCGAGGGGCGGTCGTGCGCCTGGAAGATGACGAGATGCACCGACACGCCCCCCTCGTCACCGTCCTGCGCTACGGGAAGCGCTCGCGCCACATCGAGCTCGACGTGCGTCTGACGGCGCACTTCACCGAAGTGGGCACGCTCGAGCTCTGGTGCGAAGCGCCGAAGACGGGCCACCGCTGGCGTTTGCAGTTCCAGCTGCGCGGCGCTGAGGCTCTCGAAGAGGGCGCCACCCCGGAGGAGGATGAGCAGCAGCAGGCGCCGGACGTCCACGAAGGGACGCAGGTCCTCATCCCCGAAGAGGCGGTCAGGGAGGCCGAGAAGCTTCTCAAGGCCGTCTTCGGTGGCCCGCGCGACGCCCTGGAGGGCGAGACCCTTTCCCCCGAAGCTCTGCCCGGCAGGCTCGAAAGCGCCCTCGGCTATCGCAAGGACGCCTGGCGGACCGAGACCATCCGCAAGCTCTGCGACGTGCTGGCCGAACTGCCGGCCGGCCGCAAAAAGGGTCGCAACTACGAGGCGCGCTGGCTCAACCTCTTCGGCTTCTGCCTCCGCCCGGGCTTCGGCGCGCTGCTCGACGACTGGCGCATCGCGCGCGCGCGGAAGGTCTATCACGAGGGGCTCTATTTCGAGAAAGACGTGCAGTGCCAGGTCGAGTGGCTGATCCTCTGGCAGCGCGTGGCGGGCGGCATGAACGCCGGCCAGCAGCTCGAAATGTACGAGCGGCACAAGTCCCTTCTGGGCGTGGGCGGCAGGAAGGCGAAGGGGCGCATCAACCGGCAGGTCGAGCGGGAGGGCATGCTCCTGCTCGCCAGCCTTGAACATCTGCCGCCCGCGCTCCGCGTCGAGCTGGGCGAGGAGATGCTCGCACGCGTCGAGGAAGAGCCCGCCAACAAGAGCTTCACCTGGGCGCTCGGGCGTCTGGGCGCGCGCGTCCCCTTCTACGGCCCGCTCAACTGCGTCGTCCCCGCTGAGGCTGCCGCGCGCTGGGGCACCGTCCTCCTCGCCCTTCCCGAACTGACGCCTCACGTGGCCACGGCCGTCGCACAAATGGCCGCGCGCACCGACGACCCCCTACGCGACGTCGAGCCGGAGTTCCGCCACGAGGCGGTCCGCAGGCTCGAAGCGGCCGGCGTCGACGGTGAGCTGCTCGAAGGCTTGCAAACCTACGTGCCGCCGAGCCGCGCCGCCGCCGTGCGCATCTTCGGCGAGTCTCTGCCCGAAGGACTGCGACTGCTGGGCTGAGCCTGCTTTCCATCCCGATCCGCACTCATCCATCCGCAGAAATGGACGCCCGAAACTATGCCTTGACAGGCTAGGCTTCGCGTGCCTACCATGCCTGGACCGTCTAGGCATAGACTCTCTTCAGCCGGGGGACATTTAACAGTGACCAGACAGAAGGCCGACCTGCTCCAGGGCACGCTCGACATGCTCATCCTGAAGGCTCTCAGCCTTGGGCCGCTGCACGGCTACGGCGTCATCCAGCGCATCCGGCAGATGTCGGGCGAGATGCTCAACGTCGAGCAGGGCTCGCTCTACCCGGCGCTCTACCGCATCGAGCAGAAGGGCTGGGTCTCTTCGAAGTGGGAGTTGAACGAGACGGGGCGGCGCGCCAAGTTCTACGCGCTCACGCGCGCCGGCGCGCGCCAGCTCCGGACCGAGGAGGCGAGCTGGGACCGCCTCGTCCTCGCCATCGCCAGGATGCGGCAGGCCACGTAAGGGGCGACGCTCATGAATTGGCTCAACATCTTCGCGGCGCGCCTGCGGGCCCTCCGTGGGCGCGAGTCGGTCATCCACGACATCGACGAGGAGCTGCGCCTCCACGTCGAGCTGGAGACGGAGGCGAACATCGAGCGCGGGATGCCGCCGGCCGAAGCGCGGCGGGCAGCGCTCATGAGCTTCGGAAATTTCGACGGCGTGAGGGACACGGCCTACGGGGTGCGTGGAGGCGGGATGATGGAGACTTTCTTACAGGACGTCAGGTACGGCGTGCGCGTGCTCGCCAGGCACAAGGGCTTCACGGCGGTGGCGGTACTCACCCTCGCCCTCGGCATCGGGGCCAACACGGCCATCTTCTCCGTCGTCAACGAGCTGCTGCTGCGGCCGCTGCCCTACCGTGACGCGGAGCGCATCGTCATGCTCTGGGAGGTGACCCCGGAAGGCAGACGGCAGAACACAACCTCGCGCGCCAACTTCCGCGGGTGGCGCGAGCAGGCGAAGAGCTTCGAAGGGATGGCGGCCTTCTCCGACCAGCGTGTCAACCTGACGGGCTCGGGCGAGCCCGAGGAGATCTCGCTCCAGCTCGCCACCCCGGAGCTGTTCCGCGTGCTCGGCGCGGAGCCCTTGCTGGGGCGCGTGTTGGCGGACGAGGACGGGCGCGCGGGCACGTACGGCGTCGTCCTCGGGCACGGCCTGTGGAAGAGGCGCTTCGGCGGCGACCCGCAGATCGTCGGCAAGCCCATCACGCTCAACGGCACGCCCTACAACGTGGTCGGCGTCCTCCCGCCGGACTTTCAGTGGCACATCAGGCAGAGGTCGGGCACGGGGCGGCCGGCCGAAATCTGGGCTGTGCTGGCGATGCCCCCGCCCGGCACGGGCGCGACCGAGCGCGGACGTTTCCTCTCGGTGGTGGGCCGCTTGAAGCCGGGCGTCTCCTTCGAGCAGGCCGCGGCCGAGCTGAAGACCATCCACGCACGCCTCGAACTGGAATCGACCTACAACAAGGGGTACGGCGCGGAGGTCATCCCGCTGCGCGAGCAATTCTTCGGCAACATACGGAAGGCGCTCTGGCTCCTGCTCGGCGCCGTCGGCTTCGTGTTGCTGATAGCGTGCGCCAACGTCGCCAACCTGCTGCTCTCCCGGGTCGCGGCGCGCGAGAAGGAGATCGCGCTTCGCACCGCGCTCGGCGCACGGCGCGTGCGTGTCATCCGGCAGTTGCTCACCGAGAGCCTGCTGCTCTCGGTGCTCGGCAGCCTTCTGGGGCTGCTGGTGGCGTGGTGGGGCATCGGGGCGCTCGTGGCCATCAGCCCGCGTGAGCTGACGCACCTCCAGGGCGTCCGTCTCAACCTCACGGTGCTCGGCTGGACGCTGGGCATCTCACTGTTGACGGCCGTCATCTTCGGCATCGCCCCGGCGCTTGAGGCGACGCGCCTGAACCTCAACGACGCGCTCAAGGAGGGCGGCAAGGGGGCCGAGGGTCAGGGCTCGCGCAGCCGCCGCCTGCGCGGCGCGCTCGTGGTCGCGGAGGTCGCGCTGGCGCTGATGCTTTTGGCGAGCGCTGGACTGCTGGTGCGGAGTTTCCTCCGCCTGCAAAAGATCAACGCCGGGTTCGAGACCGAGAACGTGCTGACGATGGTCCTGCGCCTGCCGGCCGGCAAGTACCCGGAGGACCCGCAGATGGTCGCCTTCTTCCGCCGGGCTCTGGAGCGCGTCCGTGCGCTGCCCGGCGTGCGCTCGGCCGGGATGGTCAACTTCCTGCCGCTCTACGGCGGGCTCGGCTCCGCGACCGGCTTCCACATCGAGGGGCAGCCCGCCCCCCCGCCGGGCGAGGGGCCCGGCGCGAGCGTGCGCGTGGCGGATGCGGGCTACTTCAAGACGATGGGCATCCCTCTGCTGCGCGGCCGCAACTTCACGGAGACGGAGGAGGCCGAGGCGCGCGGCGTCGTCATCGTCAGCGAGTCGCTGGCGCGTAAGTACTTCCCCGACGAAGACCCGCTCGGCAAGCGCATCAAGGTCTTCATGTCCGAAGAGCCGGCGTGGACCGAGATCGTCGGCATCGCCGGCGACGTCAGGTACGACAGCCTGACGGAAGAGGCGGAGCCGACCGTCTACGAGCCGCACCCGGAGCTGACCTACCCCTTCATGACGCTCGTCATCCGCACGAACGGCGACCCCGAAGCCCTGGCGCCGGCCGTGCGGCGCGAGATAAGCGCGTTAGACCCCGACCAGCCGGTCTCCGACGTGAGGACGATGAATCAGGTGATGGCCGACACGGTGGGACGCGCACGCTTCAACACGCTCCTGCTCGGACTCTTCGCGGGTCTGGCGACGCTGCTGGCGGCGGTCGGCATCTTCGGCGTGATGAACTACTCGGTGACGCTGCGCACGCGCGAGATTGGGCTGAGGATGGCGCTCGGCGCCGAGCCGGGGCGCGTGCTGATGCTCGTCCTCCGGCAGGGGCTGCTGCTGACGCTCATCGGCATCGGGGTCGGGCTGGCCGGGGCTTTGGCGCTGACGCGCGTCATGTCGGGGCTGCTCTTCGGTGTGGGCGCGACCGACCCGGCGACCTTCGCCGCCATCGTGCTGCTGCTCGCCGTCGTCTCCCTCATCGCCTGCTACATCCCCGCGCGCCGCGCGACTCGCGTCGACCCGCTCGTCGCGCTCAAGTACGAATAGGC
>Ga0216309_1000066_pt1 | contig 16984 bp, 11 predicted proteins | sample Total_DNA_C_FD_161284 | JGI IMG/M metagenome (GOLD analysis project Ga0216309, IMG submission 161284) | Terrestrial sediment cell enrichment communities for BONCAT metagenomics from Utah, United States - Total_DNA_C | ecosystem: Environmental > Terrestrial > Deep subsurface > Rock core/Sediment ...
AACAAAACAGTTAATTGGTCAGACCCTTAAAAAAATATTTTGGCGAGTGGTCCTAAAGGAACTTGACAATAAACAGGTTTTCATGGAGAATCTGCATTGCTTTCTCGTCTTGAGTTCCGGGGATTCACCGATTCCGAGCTACGCCAGAAATTTTCCGGATGGATAATTGGTCAAACCATCAGGCTCGACAAAATTACCCCCTTCCGGGCTCGCAATTCTTCAAGGAAAGCACATTCTCGAAGCCTTGTCTCATTTGAAAAAGCCGACGCCTCTGCCAACGGTTCCCTTGGGCCGTGGGGAGCGCGAAGCCCGGAGGCGGGCGACGTAAAAAGCGGGTCTGCGCCGCCAACCGGAACACCTTTTCGGCGAACGGCAACAATTTCAAACCCTTGTGTGAAGGCACGCGGAGTTGCCGTTCAAACGCCACCAATAAGGAAAAGGATAGAAGAGAGATGAGTAAGCATAGATTCCGCCGCGGCGCCGCCGCCCTTCTGCTGCTCCTGTTGACCTTCGCCGGCGCGGGGGCGCAGGAGTCCCGCGGCTCGTTGACCGGCAACGTCACCGATCCGAACGGCGCGGCGCTTCCGGGCGCTACGGTCGAGATCAGGAATGTGGAGACCAACGTCGCCAACACGGTCACCACCAACGAGGAGGGCAACTTCAGCTTCCCGCTCCTCAATCCCGGCCGCTACACCCTGAGCGTGACGGCCCAGGGGTTCGCCAATGCAACGCGCGAGAACATCGAGATTCGCGTGGCCGACCGCCTGACGCTCGACGTGCCGATGTCCGTGACGGGCGTGGGCGAGACGGTGACGACCATCGCCACCTCCCCCGTGCTCGAAACCGGTTCGGTCAGCACGGGGACGACCATCAGCAACCAGCAGATCACCGAGCTGCCGCTGGCCGAGGGTACTGCCTACCAGTTGGCCACGCTCGCGCCCGGCGTCGCCTACACAGGCAACCCGCAGTTCATCGGACCGACCTCGAACGGCAACCTCGCCGCCTTCCGCACCAACGGCGCGACGGGCTCGAACCAGATCACGCTCGACGGCTCGCCCAACTACGCCTTCGACGGTGGCGTCGGCTTCTCGCCCCCCTCGGACGCCGTCCAGGAGTTCAAGGTCCAGACCAGCCAGTTCGACGCGCAGCAGGGTTACTCGGCCGGCGCGACCGTCAACGTCGCCGTCAAGAGCGGCACTAACGACCTCCACGGCTCCGGCTGGTACTTCAACCGCGACCGCGCACGCACCGCGAACAACTTCTTCGCGAACCGCGCGGGACAGGAACGCCCCGAGCGCACCTACCACCGCTTCGGCGGCGTCGTCGGCGGGCCGGTCTACATTCCCGGCGTCTACAACGGCCGTGACCGCACCTTCTTCTTCACGACCTACGAGCGTCTGAAGGACAACATCGCAGAGCCGCAGCTCTTCACGGTCCCTACGGCGCGGATGCGCACCGGCGACTTCTCTGAGCTGATCGTCAACCGCAACAACGTCAACGACCCGAACAACGTCATCATCTACAACCCGTACGACCGCACGGTGGCCGCCAACGGTACCGTCACTCGACGGCCTTTCGGCTGCCCCACCGGCACCGGCACGACCGCCGTGGTGCCGCTGCCGGCCGGCTCGACCTGCAACGTCATCCCGGCGAACCTCCTCAACCCGGTGGCGCTGGCGGCGCTCCAGTACTACCCGCTACCGAACACGACGGGCTCGGGCGTGGGCGGGCTCCAGAACAACTTCTTCTCGAATCAGAACCGCGTGCAGAACTACCGCGCGTGGCTCACCCGCCTCGACCACCGCATCAGCGACCGGCAGTCAATCTTCGGCAAGTACTACCACAGCTTCAACCCGGAGAACCGGCAGGACGCCTTCGGCGTCGTCAACGACTTCCCCATCACGCTCGGCTTCGAGGACCGCACCAACGACGGCGGCAGCTTCGACTACACCAACACTCTGACAAACAGCGCGGTGCTCACCGTCCGCGTGAGCTTCAACCGCTTCGAGCAGGTGCGCCGCCCGGCCGCCGCCTTCGACCCGGCCACGCTCGGCTTCGCCCCGTCGACGGTCAACGCCTTCCGCGGCTACGAGTACATCCCGCGCTTCGTCATCACCAACCTCGACGCGACGCGCAACACCCGCTCGACGCTCGGCGCGCAGCGCGCCGACTTCAACGAGGGTCGCACGCGCCCCTTCATGATGGGAGCCGTGCAGCCGACGATGACGCAGCTCTTCGGCAACCACACCGCGCGCTACGGCTACGACTACCGCAACACGCGCGAGAACTTCATCACCAACAACTTCCAGGGCGGCTCGTTCAGTTTCGACGGCGTCTTCACCTCGCCGGCCTCGAACTCGAACACCGCGACGCGCAACGCCTACGGGCGTGACGTGGCGGCATTCATCCTCGGCCTGCCCTCGTCGAGCGTCATCGACAACCCGCAAGCCTACTCGGTCCAGTCGCAGTACCACGGCTTCTTCATCCAGGACGACTGGCGCGCTACCTCGAAGCTGACGCTCAACATGGGACTCCGCTACGAGCTGGAGCTGGGGCTCACCGAGCGCTACAACCGCATCCTGCGCGGCTTCGACTTCACGACGCCGACCTCGGTCAACGACGCCGTGCGCGCCGCCTACACGACGACCTACAACGCGCAGTCGGCGGCCAATCGCGCCTTCCTCGCGTCGCCCGACCAGTTCCGTGTCGTCGGCGGCTACACCTTCGCCGACGAGAACAACCGCGCCATCTACGACGCCGACCGGACCAACTGGCAGCCGCGCGTCGGCGCCGCCTACCAGCTCAACGATAAGACGGTCCTGCGCGGCGGCTTTGGCATCTTCATGGCCCCGTTCCTCGTCGAGACGCCGCAGCAGGTCGGCTTCTCCAACGGCACGTCGAACCCCATCACCAACAACAGCGGCGCGACGTTCCTCTACGACCTGACGAACCCCTTCCCCGGCGGCGCGCAGAGCCTCCTCTCCCCGACGGGTTCGAGCCTCGGGCTGCTGACGGGCCTCGGGCTGGCGGTCGGCGCCTCTGATGCGCCCATCATTCCCATTGAGCGCAAGAACGCGAAGTTCGCGCGCATGGTCGTCGGCTTCCAGCGCGAGCTGCCCGGCCAGTTCGTCCTCGAAGCCAACTTCGTCTCCTCGTGGGGCTATGACCAGTCGGTCATCCGCAACATCAACTTCGTCCCCCGCCAGTTCCTCGGGGCCGACGAGGCGAGCGCCATCCTGGCCAACACCAACCTGTCGCTCACCATCCCCAACCCGTTCCTCGGCAGGCTCGCCGGCACGGGCAGCGCCCTCAACACGGCCGCCACCATCACGCGCGCCAACTCTCTGCAGCCTTTCCCGCAGTTTGGCAACATCTTCGTCCAGGAGTACAACGGCACTAACCGCTACAATGCGCTCCAGACGCAGGCCAACAAGCGCTTCTCGCGCGACTTCTCGCTGACGATGACCTACACCTACTCGCGCCTGCGCGAGCGGATCAGCTATCTCAACCCCTCGGACACCGAGCTCGAGGACCGCATCTCCATCGCCGACCGCCCGCACCGTTTCACACTGGCGGAGACCTACGTCCTCCCCTTCGGCCGCGGGCGTATGTTCGGCAAAGACATGAACCGCCTCCTCGACGCCATCGTTGGCGGCTGGCAGCTCAACGGCACCTACGAGTGGCAGAGCGGCGAGCCCTTCGCCCTTAACAACAACCTCTACTTCGCCGACGACGTGCGTTCGCTGCGCAGCCGCGTCGGTGAGAGCACGGGCAACGGGCAGAAGTACGGCGTTGACCTCCCTGCCATCTACAACGTCAACGGGCCGAACGCACCCAGGCTGATCCAGCTCAACGCCTTCGGACTGCGCAACGTCCCGTCGACGCTCGACAACCTGCGCAACCAGCCCTTCTCGATCGCGAACCTCTCGCTGACCAAGAACTTCCGGGTCGGCGAGGGTAAGCGCCTCCAGGTCCGCGCCGAGGCCATCAACGCCTTCAACAAGGCCTACTTCGGCTCGGGCATCGGCCTCAATCCCGGCTCGTCGGCGGCGCCGAACGCGGCCTTCGGCTTCGTCACGTCGCAGCGCAACAACCCGCGCGACATACAGCTCGGCGCGAAGTTCACCTTCTAGCGCCTTTGACAGTGCGCGCCAACGGCCGAGGGCCGCGCGCACACACGAACGACGTGAGCCGCCCCCCGCGCCAGAGGGCAGGGGCGGCTTATGTTCGATAACGAAGGGTTTACGGGCCGGCGTCTCCCGCGCCCGCCCGTCCCGGCATATCCGGGGGATAAGTCTTAGGCGGGGAGTCCTCCCGGTGGGGGTTGGCGGTTGGATAAATTTTTCGCAACACGGATTTTGTGCGTCGCGTTACTCTTCTCCGCCTTGGCCGTAGCGGCGCCGGCGCAGACCGCGGAGAAGTCCGCCGACCCTTTTAACTGGCGCAACGCCCTCAAGCAGAAGGCCGAATGGTACGCGGGCTCAGAGGCCCTGCGGGTCGCCGATAACCTTCTGCTCTACCAGCGAGAGGCCGGAGGCTGGCCCAAGAATATCGACATGGCCGCGCCGCTCGGCGAGAGTCAACGCGCCGCGCTCCTGCGCAAAAAGGGTGAGAACGACGCGACCATCGACAATGGCGCGACCTTCACACAGCTTGAGTTCCTGGCGCGTGTCTACACGGGGCAAAAGCTTGAGCGCCATGCCGACGCCTTCAAACGTGGGCTTGATTACCTGCTCGCCGCACAGTACGAAAACGGCGGCTGGCCGCAATACTACCCGCTGCGAAAGGGCTACTACACGCACATCACCTACAACGACAACGCGATGGTCGGTGTCCTCAACCTGCTGCGCGACGTCGCGCGTGCGCGCCCCGTCTACGCCTTCATCGACGAGACCCGGCGTACGCGCTCTGCCCGGGCGGTCGAGCGCGGCGTCGAGTGCATTCTCAAGACGCAGGTCGTCGTCCGCGGAAAGCGGACGGCCTGGGGCGCGCAACACGACGAGGTGACGCTCGCCCCCGCGCCCGCGCGCAAGTATGAGCCCGTCGCCCTTGCGTCGAAAGAGAGCGTCGGCATCACCCGCTTCCTGTTGGGAATTGAAAACCCGGATTCGCGCGTATCGGAGGCCGTCGAATCGGCCGTCGCTTGGTTCCGTGCCACGCAGGTGAAGGGCATCCGCTGGGTCGAGCGTCCTGACCCTTCGAAGCGTGGCGATTTCGAGCGCACGGTCGTCGCCGACGCTGATGCGCCGCCCATCTGGGCGCGCTTCTACGAGATTGACACGAACCGCCCCGTCTTCGAGGGGCGCGACGGCATCGTCCGCTACAACGTGATGGAGATCGAGGCCGAGCGTCGCAATGGATACGGCTGGTATACGGAGGAGCCCGCGCGGCTCCTCGCCAGGGACTACCCGGCCTGGCAGAAACGTCAGAAGATGCAGTCAACCGAACAGGCAAAATAAGTGATGTCAGACCGTCGTGATTTCCTGAAGATGTTTCTGGCCGGCGGCGCCGGCGCACTCCTCCTTCAAGGAGCGGCCTACGGCGAAACCGCCCCGGGCACCTTCGACCCTCTGCTCTCGCACGCAAACGCGGAGGGTGACCCCTGGGCGCGCGTGCCCGCGATTCTGCGGCGCATCAAGCCGCCCGTCTTCCGCCGACGCGACTATCCCGTTACCAGATACGGCGCGGTCGAAGGCGGCCGTGTCGACTGCACCGAAGCATTCCGCCGTGCGATCAACGCCTGCCACAGGGCGGGCGGCGGGCGCGTCGTCGTACCACGGGGGCAGTTCCTGACCGGCCCCATCCACCTCCGGAGCAACGTCAACCTTCACGTCTCGGAGGGCGCGACCGTCCGGTTCAGCCAGAACCCGAAAGACTACCTGCCGCTCGTCTTCTCGCGCTGGGAGGGGATGGAGCTGATGAACTACTCTCCGCTCATCTACGCCTACGGGCAGCGCAACGTCGCCGTGACGGGCAAGGGCACGCTCGACGGGCAGGGCGACCGCGAGCACTGGTGGCCCTGGAAGGGGCAGGAGCGTCACGGCTGGAAGAAAGGCGAACCGGACCAGAAGAAGGCGCGCAGGGCTTTGGAAGAGATGACGGAGGCGGGTGTGCCGGTCACGCAGAGGGTCTTCGGCGAGGGGCACTACCTGCGGCCGCAGTTCATACAGCCCTACCGCTGCCAGAACGTCCTCATCGAAGGCGTGACCATCAGGAACTCCCCGATGTGGGAGATACACCCCGTCCTCTGCACCAACGTCACGGTCCGCGGGGTCCGTATCGAGACGCACGGGCCCAATAACGACGGCTGCGACCCGGAGTCCTGCCGCGACGTCCTCATCGAAGACTGCTACTTCGACACGGGCGACGACTGCATCGCCGTTAAGTCCGGTCGCAACGCCGACGGGCGCCGCCTCGCCATGCCGACCGAGAACATCGTCATCCGCAACTGCACGATGAAGGACGGCCATGGCGGCATCACCGTCGGCAGCGAAATTTCGGGCGGAGTCCGCAACCTCTTCGCCGAGAACTGCCGCCTCGACAGCCCCAACCTCGACCACGCCCTGCGCGTCAAGAACAACGCCATGCGGGGTGGGCTCCTTGAGAACCTCTACTTCCGCAACATACAGGTCGGCCAGGTCGCGCACGCCGTCATCACTATCGATTTCAACTACGAGGAGGGAGCTAAGGGCAAGTTCACCCCCGTGGTCCGCAACTTTGTGGTCGAGAACCTTCGGAGCGGCAGGAGCAAACACGCCCTCGACGTGCAGGGCTTCCAGAGCGCGCCCATCTACGGCCTGCGCCTGAAGGACTGTACCTTCGAGAACGTCGAGCGTGGGAGCGTCGTCGCCAACCTCCGCGAGGCGGCGCTCGAAAACGTCCGCATCAACGGCCGCCTGATCGAACAGCTCGGATGAGGTGCAAGACTTTGAGACCAGCGTTCACACTACTCTTCATCGCGCTGCTCGCGCCCGCCGCGCTGGGGCAGGGGACCATCACCGTCTTTCTGGCGGGCGACTCGACGATGGCCCCGAAGCTTGAAACCAAGCGCCCGGAGACGGGCTGGGGCGAGCATCTTCAGAAGCACTTCGACGAAAGGCGCGTGCGCGTCGACAATCGCGCCATGAACGGGCGCAGCACGCGCACCTTCATCGCCGAAAACCGCTGGCAGGCGATCCTCGACGCGCTCCGCCCCGGCGACTTCGTCTTCATACAGTTCGGCCACAACGACGGCGCGAAGGATAAGGTCGACCGCTACACGCCCCCCGAAGACTACCGCCGCAACCTCGAACGCTTCGTCGCCGAGGTGAGAGCCAAACGCGCCACGCCCGTGCTGCTCACCCCCGTCATGCGCCGCCGTTACAACAGCCAGGGCGTCTTCTACGACTCTCACGGCGAATACCCCGATATCGTTCGCCGCGTCGCTACAGAGCGTAAGGTCGCGCTCGTCGACATGCACCGTTCGAGCGAGAGGCTTTTGGTCAAATACGGTCCAGAAGAGTCGCGGAAGCTCTTTCTCCAGCTCAAGGAGGGGGAGAGTCCGAACTACCCGAAGGGCATCGAGGACAACACGCACTTCAACCCCCTCGGCGCGGAGATCATGGCCGGCCTCGCCGTCGAAGGCATCCGGGAGCGGAAGCTCGGGCTGGCACGCTTCCTGAAGAAGCCAGCCTCCGCGGCGAAGCGTTGAAGGCCCAGCGCAAGCCCCCGGCTCTTTCTCGAAATCCAACTGTAATAAGCTTCCAAACGGGTGAATCAGGCCGTGACCGAATCAAATAGCTTCAGCCGCAGGGATTTCGTCAGGACCGCGGGCGCGGCTGCCGCCGTCTCCGTTCTCGCTGGCGACACGGCTCTCGCCTCCGTACGGAAGGGGCGCCGACGCTACGCCATCGTCGGCACAGGCCACCGCGCCACCAACATGTGGGGCTCCGACCTCCTCCAGCGCTACGCGGACGTGCTGGAGTTCGTCGGCCTCTCGGACACGAACCCGAAGCGCCTCGCGGCCTCGAAGGAGATGATGGGCGCCGCGTGCCCCACCTTCACGAGCTTCGAAGAGATGTGCGAGCGAGCGCGGCCAGACCTCCTGATGGTCACCACCGTCGACTCGACGCACGCCGACATCATCACCCGCGCCCTCGACCGCGGCATCGACGTCATCACCGAGAAGCCGATGGTCACGGACGAGCGCCAGGTCAAGGCGGTCCTCGACGCTGAGCGGCGCAACCGCCGCAAGATCATCGTTGCCTTCAACTACCGCTATGCGCCCAAGCACCAGAAGATCAAGGAGATTCTGGCCTCGGGCGAGATCGGGCCCGTCACCTCCGTCGACTTTCAGTGGTACCTCGACACCACACACGGCGCAGATTACTTCCGCCGCTGGCACCGCCTGAAGTCGAAGGGCGGTAGCCTCTGGGTCCACAAGGCCACGCACCACTTCGACCTCATGAACTGGTGGCTCGGCGCCGACCCGGTCGAGGTGATGGCCTACGGCGAGCTGAACGTCTACGGGAAGGCGAATCCCTTCCGCTACACGCACTGCCGCCCGTGCCCGCACAAGGCCCGGTGCCCTTTCTACTTCGACATCACGAAAAACGAGCGCCTGATGAAGCTCTACGCCGCGGCCGAGGACGTGGACGGCTACCACCGCGACGGCTGCGTCTTCCGCGAAGACGTCGACATCTACGACACGATGTCGGCCGTGGTGAAGTACTCTAACGGCGTGCAGATGAACTATTCGCTGAACGCCTCGATGCCGCTCGAAGGCTACAGTCTGGCCTTCAACGGCGAGCGCGGGCGTTTGGAGATACGCGACTACGAGCGCCAGCCCTGGCAGGTCGAAGAGGACTCGGAGGCTTACCTGTTGAAGAACTTCACGGGTAAGCGTCAAAAAATCGACATGCCGAACATCAAGGGCGGACACGCCGGCGGCGACGACCGGCTGCGCGAGGTCATCTTCCGCTCGCCCAGGGTGCCGGAACACATGCGCCTGCCGGATTCGCGTGCCGGCGCGATGTCCGTGCTGACGGGGGTAGCAGCCCGCCGCAGCATCGAGCAGAGGCGGCCCGTGAAGACGGCCGAGCTGGTACGCCTGTAGGTCCTGGCGGCGAGTTTTGTTTTGCGATTTCTGACGTGCCGGCCTAGCTTTGAAGGCACCCTTTTTTCAGGTTAAGGAGAGGAACATGAGTGAGGCGTTGAGGCTGGAGAAGTTCTCTTTCGGAGTCGGCGACAGGTTCGCGCGCCAGGCCAGGGCGCAGCTCCGCGCGTGCCAGCAGGCCGCCGCGCGTGGCGTCGAGGTCACCCCGGTCTGGAACAAGTCATACCGCGAGCACGGCATCGTCGGCTCGAAGCCGCCCGCCGTCCTTGCCGCCGCGCGCGCTGCCGTCGAAGAGCTGGGCTGGGACGGAGCCTTCCACGTCGACGCCGACCACATCCGCCTCGACACCGTTGACGAGTTCATCGAGACGAGCGACTTCTACACGCTCGATGTGGCCGACTCCATCGGCCAGCCCGCTTCGGACGAAGACGTGCGCGCTTTCGTCGCGCGCCACCCTGAGCTATCCGGCCGGCTGGAGATTCCGGGCATCGAAGAACCCTTCGTGACGACGCCCGAAGAGATCGAGCGCATCGCGCGCAAGTTCCTCAAGGCCGTGCAGGACGCCGGCAGCATCTACCGCCACGTGGCCGAGCGCAGGGGCGCCGGGCGCTTCATCACCGAGGTCTCGATGGACGAGACCGACAGCCCGCAGACCCCGCCCGAGCTTCTCGTCATCCTCGCCGCCGTCGCCGACGAGCGTATCCCCGCCCAGACCGTCGCGCCAAAGTTCACCGGCCGCTTCAACAAGGGCGTCGATTACGTCGGCGACCTGGTGCAGTTCGAGAAGGAGTTCAACGAGGACCTCGCCGTCATCGCGCACGCCGTCAGCGCCTACGACCTGCCGGACAACCTCAAGCTGAGCGTCCATTCGGGAAGTGATAAGTTCTCCATCTACGAACCCATCCGCCGTGCGCTTGTGCGTACTGGCGCCGGCATCCACGTCAAGACGGCCGGCACAACCTGGCTCGAAGAGGTCATCGGTCTGGCCGAGAGCGGAGGCGAAGGGCTGCGGCTGGCTAAGGAGATTTACGGGAAGGCGCTGGCGGACATCGATGCGCTCTGCGCCCCTTACGCCACGGTCATCGACATCGACCGCGCGCAGCTCCCCACGCAGGAGGAGGTCGAGGGCTGGAGCTCCGAACAGTTCGTCGGCGCGCTCCGGCACGACCAAAGGAATCCCCTCTACAACCCGAGCCTCCGCCAGCTGCTCCACGTCGGCTACAAGGTCGCGGCCAAAATGGGCGACCGCTACCTCAACATGCTCGACGCGTGCGAGGAGACCGTCGGCCGCAACGTGACTGAGAACCTTTACGAACGGCACATCCTGCCCCTCTTCGTCGGCGCCGAGACTGCCGCCGGCGTCGGCGGGGATTAGGCGCGGGCGCCGCCTTTTAATTGCTTCGAGGAGCCTTTGATGAACCTGGCCGAGCTGACGAGGATGTACGACTTCAAGGGGCGCGTCGTGGTCGTGACGGGCGGGACGGGCGTGCTCGGGCGCGCCATGGTGCGTGCGCTCGTCGGCTGCGGCGCGGGCGTCGCCGTCGTCGCGCGTAACCGCGAGAAGGCCGAGCCGCAGCTCGCCGCGCTCCCGGGACCCGGGCGCGCCGCCGTCTTCACGGCCGACGTGCTCGACGCGGCCGGGCTCGGCGAGGCGGCGCGGGCGGTCATGGGTGAGTTCGGCCGCATCGACTGCCTGCTCAACGGCGCGGGCGGCAACCACCCGGGCGCGACCACGAAGCCCGAGCTTTCGTTCTTCGACCTGCCGGAGGATGCGCTCCGCTTCGTCTTCGACCTGAACATGCTGGGCACCATCATCCCCAGCCAGGTCTTCGGCCGGCAGATGGCGGAGCAGGGCGAGGGGGTCATCCTCAATATCTCTTCGATGAGCGCCGTCCGGCCGCTGACGCGCGTGCTCGGTTACTCGGCGGCGAAGGCCGGCGTCAACAGCTTCACGCAGTGGCTCGCCGTCCACCTCGCGCAGGAGTACTCGCCGTGCATACGCGTCAACGCCATCGCCCCCGGCTTCTTCCTGACCGAGCAGAACCGATTCCTCCTCACGGAGAAGGAGACGGGCGCGCTCACCGCCCGCGGGCAGAGCATCATCGCACACACGCCCATGGGGCGCTTCGGCGAGCCGGAAGACCTGCTCGGTACGCTGTTGTGGCTGCTGTCGCCGGCCTCGGCCTTCGTCACGGGCGTGGTCATCCCCGTCGACGGCGGCTTCTCCGCCTTTGGCGGGGTTTAAGACTTTCGTATCACGGAGAATCGACAAGATGAGTAACGGCCTGAACATCCCGCGTGAGGGCGCGCTCGATTTCGTCTCGCTGGGGGCGCTCGTCCACCGCATCGACCCCGGCGTCATCCCCTTCCGCAAGGCGACCGACTGCGCCATCCACGTCTCGGGCGGCGAGTTCAACTGCGCGGCCAACCTCGCCGATTGCTTCCGCCTCAACACGGGCGTCGTCTCAGCGATGGTCAACTACCCCATCGGCGAGCTGGTCGCCGAGCGCGTCCGCGCGATGGGGGTGCGCGGCTTCTACAAGTGGTTCGAGCACGACGGCGTGCGCGGGCCCAACATCGCCGCCGTCTACAGCGACCGCGGCCACGGCGTTCGCGCCCCCATCGTCTTCTACAACCGCTCGAACGAGGCGGCGGCGCAGTTGAAGCCCTCCGACTTCGACTGGCGCGCCATCTTCGCCGGCGGCGTCCGCTGGTTCCACTCGGGCGGCATCTTCGCCGCGCTCTCCGAGACGACGGCCGAGGTCATCGTCGAGGGCATGAAGGCGGCCAAGGCTGCGGGCGCGGTGACCTCCTTCGACCTCAACTTCCGCGAGAAGCTCTGGAAGATTTCGGGCGGCGAGAGCCGCGCGGTCGAGACCGTGGCGCGCATCGTCGAGAACGTAGACGTGCTGGTCGGCAACGAAGAGGACTTACAGAAGGGGCTCGGCATCCCGGGCCAGGACGTGACGCAGGCTTCGAAGCTCGACCCGAGCGCATTCTTCGGGATGATCGACCGCGTGTTGAAGAAGCACCCGCAGGTGAAAATCGTGGCCACAACCCTGCGCGAGGTGCACACGACGAACCGCCACAGCTGGGGCGCGGTCGCCTGGGTCGAGGGCCAGACCTACGTTTCGCCGACGGCCGAGCTGGACGTGCTCGACCGCGTCGGTGGCGGCGACGGCTTCGCCTCCGGCTTCTTCTACGGCCTGCTCACCGGCGAGTCGCCCGAGCAGGCGCTCAGGCTTGGCTGGGCGCACGGGGCGCTGCTGACGACCTTCCCGGGCGACACCACGATGGCGACCGTCGAACAGGTGCGCGCCTTCGCCAGGGGCGGCTCGGCGCGCATCCAGCGTTGAGAGCTTCGCGCACGAATGAAGAGACAGGGAGAGTTTTTATGAGCACCAGTCCCGCACACACGGTCACGGGGAAGGGGGCGCCCGACCTCGACCTTTCGCCGGCGGAGCTGCGCTCCATCGTCGAGGGCGTGCTCCAGACCGTCGGCCCCGGCGCGCGGGTCCTCGCCATCATCCCCGACAAGACGCGCGACGACAACACGGACCTCCTCTTTCCCTTCGCGGCCCAAACCCTCGCCGCGCGCGGCGCCGAACAGTTCGACGCCCTCGTCGCACAGGGCACGCACATGCCCATGACCGAAGAGGAGAAGCGCACGAAGGTGGGACTCCAGGAAGGCGCTTCGCTCCCCCTGCTCGGCCGGATTTTCGACCACCAGTGGAACCGCCCAGAGGAGCTGTTCGACCTCGGCGAGCTTTCTGCCGAGCGTGTGGGCGAGCTGACTGGCGGCCTCATCTCCGAAGCGGTCAGGGTCAACCTCAACCGCCTGCTCGCGCCGGGGCTCTACGACACCGTGCTCATCTTCGGCGCCACCGTCCCGCACGAGGTGGCTGGCTTCGCCGGCGGCGCCAAATATTTCTTCCCCGGCGTGGCCGGCCCCGACCTGACGCACGCCACACACTGGCTCGGCGCGCTCGCCTCCATCGAGCGGGTCATCGGCCGCGTCGAAACGCCCACGCGCCACATGATCGAGGCCGCCGCAGACCTCGTCCCCGCGCGCGTCATCTCGCTCAATTCCGTCGTCACGCGCACTGATGACGAGCGCCTGCGCACGCATGCCCTCTTCTGCGGCGACTTCCGCGAAGCCTTCCGCCGCGCGGCCGAGGTCAGCAGGCAGGTTCACATCAAGTACACGGGTCGCAAGTATCGACGGGTCGTCGCGCTCCTCGACGAGCATTATGACGAGCTCTGGGTCGGGGGCAAGGCCAGCTACAAGCTGGGCGGAATCATCGAGGAGGGGGGCGAACTCATCATCTACGCCCCGCACCTGCGCGCCATCTCCGAGACGCACGGCCTGCTCATCGAGAAGTACGGCTACGCCCCCATCGACCGCGTGCGCGAGATGGTCGCTCTCTCGACCGAGCTGCGCTCGAACCTCGCCGTCGCCGCACACCTCGCGCACGTCTCCTACGCTGGCTCACGCGACGAGGCCGGGCAGGTCGTCCCGCGCTACCGCATCACGCTGGCCTCCGCGCTCGACGAAGCCACCTGCCGCCGCGTCAACCTCGGCTTCATGGACCGGCGCGAGTTCCGGCGCGAAAACTACGACGCCGACCCCGACACGCTTGTCGTCGAGCGAGCCGGCCGCGACCTCTACCTCGTCGAGCCGCACTAGCGGCTGACGGCCGGCAGCTCTGAGTTTTCGATTTCGCGGAAAGCCGTAGCTACGCGCCTGCGTGCGATGTAGCCGCACCCGTTGAGCCCCAACTGACCACGCTCATGCGACTTCACCCCGGGCAGAGGCGAGCGGCCTGTTACCTGAAAGTTCTGCCGGTCCAAGGTCAGCGACTCCGCCCGAGCAGCCACTTCGAAAGATCCTTCGCCGCTTTGTAGTTCTCGTATTCGGTCGGGAGCTTCCGCCCGTCGACGTACTCGTTGTAGAGCCATGGGTCGCCGACGGCGAAGACCGTCCCGCGCCCGAACCTTGCAACCGCCATCACGTCGTAGTCCTTACCGCGAAGGACCGCCGTGGCGGGGGGCGAGAGGGCGAGCGTGGAGAGCTCCTTGAGGTAGAGCGTGCGCGCCGTCTGGAAGATTGAGTGCCCGGCCGGCACTTCGATTCTACCTGCGTCGAATTTGTTCCCTTGGACACGGTTCCGGCTGTCCTTGTTGAAGCGGATGCCGAAGCGCCCGGCCAGCTCGTTGAAACGGTCGAACTCGGCGTTCCCCTGATCGTTACCCATCAGGACGAGCACTCCGCCCGCCCTCACCCATGCGGCTAAAGCACGCACGTGCGCGGGTTCGACGAAGCGCGGGTTCTCGGTCTCCTCTTTCGTGTCCGGGTCGACGATGATGTAGACGCTTGCGCCCTTCAGGTTTCGCGCGTTCGGGGCCTCGGCCAGAGTGGCTGTCCTCGCGCCGAAGTTACGGAAGATGTGCCCCCAGACGTAGAAGCCCGGGTTTGCCATCTCCTCCCACTTGTAATGCCAGGGGACCAGACGCCCCGCAGCGTCCTTCTTCAGCTCGTTGTTGAAGTAAGAGTCGAGCAGGACGGTCTTGCCGCGGCCGACCGTGCGCCCGGCCGAGGTCTCCATCTCGGCGCATGCCAGCAGGAACGCCCCCACGCCCTTGGGGTCGTTGGTCACGACCTTCTCGCTCAGGTAGTAGGCGTAGCTCCCGTCCCTGTAAGGGTTCCCGCCCAAGCCCGCGACGCTCACCGTGCCCTTGAGGTTGACCCCGCCCGCATCTGCCTCTTCCACGAACCGCCGCCCGATGCCTTCGAAGCCTTTGCGCGCGACGTGAAGGTGGGACTCCGGCAGGTAGCCGAGGCGCACCGCCTTCGCCAGTGAGTAGACGAACATGCTGGAGGCGGAAGCCTCAAGGTAGTTGCCCTTGTTACCGCCGCGGTCAAGCACCTGATACCAGAGCCCCGTCCGCGGCTCCTGGAACCTTCCGACCGCCTCGGCCACGCGCCCGAGAATCGCCAGCAACTCCCCGCGCCGTGGATGTCCGGCGGGAAAGTGTTCCAGCGTATCCACGAGCGCCATCGCGTACCAGCCCATCGCGCGCCCCCAGAAATTTGGCGAGCGCCCCGTGGCCGGGTCGGCCCAGCGCTGCTGACGCGACTCGTCCCAGCCGTGATAGAGCAGCCCCGTCTTCGCGTCGCGCGAGTGGCGCTCCATCAGGACGAACTGCCGCGCGATGTCGTCGAACGCCTCGGGCTCGCCGAAGGTCGCGGCATACTCGGCGTAGAAGGGCTGACCCATGTAGAGGCCATCGAGCCACATCTGCGAGGGGTATATCTTCTTGTGCCAGAAGCCGCCCTCGGAGGTCCGCGGGTGCGTCCTTAACTGTTCGCGCAGAATCGCGGCGGCCTTTCGGTACTTCTCCTGCCCCGTCACCCTGTAGAGCAGGAGCAGGTTCCGCCCGGGCAGGACGTTGTCGATGTTGTAGTCTTCCTTCTTGTAGGTCCTGATCGTACCGTCGTCGCCGATGAACTGTTCCGTGAGGCGCTGTATGTACTTGAAGTAGCGCCCGTCGCCCGTGTTGAGCCAGACGCTCTCCATCCCTTCGAGCAGAACGCCCTGCTCGTAATGCCAACGCGCCTGCCGCGACGTGTCGGCCGCGACCACGTCCTTCCAGACCGTCATCACCGTCGAAGCCATACGCTCCGACAAAGGCGCGGCCTGCCCTGCGGCGGTCGCCGCCGCACAACCCACAAACATGAAGAGAGAAAGAATCACCCTGACCCTGGATTTCAAAACAACACCCTCCCTAAACTTCAGACGCCTTTTGCCGCGCGGAGCAACCGCGCGCCTCCCCGACTCAGAGAGCCCCCAACCCGCGGGGGCTGACCAATTCAGTTTCCCGCTTTTGCGCAATTCCGACTCGAAAACTCGATTCGGCGAATAATGGTTTGACCTTTCACGCATACCCCTCAAACAAACCGCTCGACAACAGGCGGTTAATGTGAGTAGAATAGCGGAGTTTGATTGCTTCGCCTCACCATTGTCACAACCCCGGCAATTTGTTTCGCCAGCCGTGGTCAACATAAAATTTCCGCGGGGGAAATGGTATGACCGATTTGAACAACGACATTTTTAAAACCATCGGGACCGAGCGTCATGGGACCACCTCCGAGGAGGTCATCTCGCAGCTGCGCGAGATGATCCACAGGGGCGAACTGCGGCCGGGCGACCGCCTGCCGCCCGAGCGCGACCTGGCCAAAATGCTCGGCGTGAGCCGCCCGACGCTCCGCGCAGGTATTCGCTCGCTCGCCGCCGTCGGCGTCCTCCACTCGCGGCAGGGCGCGGGAACCTTCGTCGTCAAGGCCGACGGCCCGCCGTCGCTCGACAGCAGCCCCCTGCGGCTGATGGCCTCGCTGCACGGGTTCACCTCGGCCGAAATGTTCGAGGCGCGGCAGTCTCTTGAGATGGCCGTCGCGGGTCTCGCCGCCGAGCGTGCGACCGGCGACCAGTTGGCCTCGATGGCCGAGGAGGTCACCGGGATGTTCGCCTCGCTCGAAGACCCCGAGCAGTTCCTCGTCCACGACGTGCGCTTCCACCAGATGGTCGCGGCCGCCTCGGGCAACCGCATCCTCACCTCGCTGATGAACATGGTGGCGACCATCCTCTTCGACACGCGCATCAAGACCGTCAAGCACGCCACCGACCTGAAAGAGTCTGCCGAGATGCACCGCCACGTCTACCGCGCCATACGCGAGCGCGACCCTGAGGCCGCACGCAGGGCCATGCGCGAGCACCTCGAAAGGGCGCAGATGGCCTGGGATTTAGAACCGCAGGGAGGTATGGACACCCCCGCCGACGGCTCGAACGGCAACGGCTCCGGCGCACCTCGCTAAGCGCCGCCCCCTCCCCA
>Ga0216309_1000067_pt1 | contig 16947 bp, 16 predicted proteins | sample Total_DNA_C_FD_161284 | JGI IMG/M metagenome (GOLD analysis project Ga0216309, IMG submission 161284) | Terrestrial sediment cell enrichment communities for BONCAT metagenomics from Utah, United States - Total_DNA_C | ecosystem: Environmental > Terrestrial > Deep subsurface > Rock core/Sediment ...
CCGGAAGCCGCCCTTTCCCGCCCCCGCCCGGAGCGGAACGCGCGTTGCCACTCCGGGCGGCGGAGGGGCACGCGTGCGCCCCACGCATCTTCTATCAAGGACTTGAGGCAGGAAAGGCTATCATGAGAAACAGACTCTTCGCACTCGGACTCGCGCTCCTCTTCACCTTCGCACAGGCCGCGCCCGCTTCGGCCGGGGCGCCGAACGCGCCCGCCGCCGCCGCCGGCCTCGGCACCAACTACGACACGATCTACGAAGCCCTCTAGACCACAAAGGGAGGTTGACATGACGCACAGACTGTTGGCCCTCGGACTCGCCTTCGCCTTCGCGCTCGCGCAGGCGCCGCAAGCCTCGGCGCAGGGGGTGCGCCGCGCGCCCGACGACTGGGCGGCCGTCCAGTCGCTTTCGGCCGGCGAGAAGATCATCGTCCGCACGAAGGACGGCGACCGCCTCTCGGGTCGCTTCGACTCGGCGAGCGACCTCCTCATCAACTTCACCGACGGGCGCAAAAAAATCTCGCTCACGCGCGAGAGCATCCTCCGCGTGCAGCTTGACCGGGGTAACTCGCGCGGCAGGGGCGTCCTCTTCGGCGCGGCCGTCGGCGCCGCGGCCGGCTTCGCCCTGGGCGCAATCCTCTACTTCCCGTACCGCGACGACATGGTCGACACGACCGTCCCCGCCTCGACGGCGATGGGGCTGGCGATAGGCGCGGGCATCGGCGCCGCGACCGGTAAAGGCAACAAGAACGAGACCGTCTACGAAGCGCCCTGAGGAATGCGGATTGGAAGAGGGCATGCCTCTCATCAATCCGCAATCCCTCAGGCCCGGTCGTAGTCGAAACGCAGGGGCGCGTCCGAGGCGTGGACCGTGATGACGACGGACTTCGAGGCGGGCGTGTTGCTCTTGTCGGCGACGCTGCGGACGGGGACGAGCACGTTGGCCTCGGGGAAGTAGGTCGCGGCGCAGCGGCGCGGGAGCGGGTAGGGCACGACGAGGAAGCGGCGGGCGGTGCGCTCCTCGCCCTCGAAGTGGCTGACGAGGTCGACGACCTGGCCGGCCGAGAGCCCCTGCGCGGCCATGTCCTCCGGGTTGAGGAAGACCACGCGCCGCTCGCCCGAGACCCCGCGGTAGCGGTCGTCGAGGCCGTAGATGGTCGTGTTGAACTGGTCGTGGCTGCGCACGGTCATCATCAGCAGCTGCCCCGGCGCCAGCTCGATCCGCGGCAGGCCGTGGACGGTGAAGTTGGCACGCCCCGTCGAGGTCTGAAAGACGCCCTCGCGCGCGAGGTTCGGCAGGTAGAAGCCGCCGGGCTCGCGCACGCGCTGCCTGTAGTCGCTGAACCCCGGGATGACGCGCTCGATCAGGTCCCGCACGCGGTCGTAGTCCTCGACCAGCCACTCCCAATCCACCTTGCTCCTCCCGCCCAGGGTCGCGCGCGCGAGCCGCGCCACTATCGCCGGCTCGCTCAGGAGGTGCGGCGAGGCCGGGTCGAGACTCCCGCGTGAGGAGTGGACCACGCCCATCGAGTTCTCGACGCTGACGAACTGCTCGCCCGACGCCTGTGCGTCGCGCTCGGTGCGGCCGAGGCAGGGCAGGATGAGCGCCTGCTCGCCCGTGATGAGGTGCGAGCGGTTGAGCTTCGTCGAGACGTGCGCCGTCAGGCGGCAGCGTGCGAGCGCCGCCGCGGTGAACTCGGTGTCGGGCGTCGCCGAGAGGAAGTTGCCGCCGAGGGCGAAGAAGACCTTCACCCGTGAGGAGTGCATGGCCCGGATGGTCTCGACGGTGTCGAGCCCGTGGTGGCGCGGCGGCTCGAAGTCGAACTCGCGTGCGAGCGCGTCGAGGAAGGTGTCGGCCGGGCGCTCCCAGATGCCCATCGTGCGGTCGCCCTGCACGTTCGAGTGGCCGCGCACGGGGCACGGGCCCGCGCCGGGGCGCCCCAGGTTCCCGCGCAGCAGCAGAAGGTTGACGATCTCCTGGATGTTGGCGACCGCGTTCTTGTGCTGCGTCAGCCCCATGGCCCAGCAGACGATGGTGCGCTCGGACTCGACGTAGACCCGCGCCGCCTCGCGCATCAGCTCGCGCGCGACCCCGCTCTGCTCGACCAGCTCGCCCCAGTCCGCCGCGCCGAGCGCGCGCGCGAACTCCTCGAAGCCGTGCGTCCGCTCCGCGATGAAGCGCCGGTCGAGCACCTCGCCCGGGCGCCGCGCCTCCTCTTCGAGCACCTCCTTCATCAGCCCCTTGAGGAGCGCCACGTCGCCGTTGACGCGCACCTGTAGGAAGAGGTCCGTGAGGTCGGTGCCGCCGCCGAGCAGGTCCGCCGGGTGCTGCGGGTGCTTGAAGCGCGCGAGGCCGGCCTCGGGCAGCGGGTTGACGTGGACGATGCGGCAGCCGCGCCGCTTCGCCTCGCGCAGCGTCGAGAGCATGCGTGGGTGGTTCGTCCCCGGGTTCTGCCCGATGACGAAGATGGCGGAGGCCAGACGGAAGTCTTCGAGCGTGACGGTGCCCTTGCCGACGCCGATGGTCTCGGTGAGCGCGCGCCCCGAAGACTCGTGGCACATGTTCGAGCAGTCGGGCAGGTTGTTGGTGCCGAACTGCCGGACGAAGAGCTGGTAGAGGAAGGCCGCCTCGTTCGAGGCGCGCCCGGAGGTGTAGAAGGCCGCCTCGTCGGGCGAGTCGAGCGCGTTCAGCTCGTCGGCGACGAGCCGGAACGCTTCGTCCCAGCCGACGGCCTCGTAGTGGGTCGCGCCGCGCCGGAGGACCATGGGCTCGGTGATGCGCCCCTGCTTGCCGAGCCAGAAGTCGGACTTCTGCGAGAGGTCGGCGACCGACCACTCGCGGAAGAAGTCGGGGGTGACGCGCCGGGTCGTCGCCTCCTCGGCGACGGCCTTGGCGCCGTTCTCGCAGAACTCCGCGTGCGAGCGGCGCCCGTCGGGGTCGGGCCACGCGCAGCCCGGACAGTCGAAGCCGTCCTTCTGGTTGACCTTGAGAAGCGTGCGCGCCGAGCGGACGAGCCCCATCTCGCGCGCCGCGTGCCTGGTCGCCGACCAGACCGCCCCGAGCCCGCCCGAGACGTCGGACGCGCCCCTGAACTCGCCGCCCGTGAACTCCTCGGGCGGCTGCGCGCGCACGCGCGCCGGAAGCGCCGAAGCGCCGCCTTCGCCCGCCTCCGGCGCATCGGCGCGTGCCGGCTCCTCCACCTCCATCCGCGAATGGTAGTGCGTCGCCTGCGTGGCCGAAGACTCCTCCGCCGCCTCGCCGCGCGCCGCGGCCGTGTCGCCCCGCGTCTGCTTCTCCGCTCCCATCGTGTATGCCCTCTAAAGAGCCCGAGTTTACTACAGGCGGCTGAGATTTACGTTGTAATGACCCGGGACCTGTGCTAGATTCCGTGCGGTTCAGCACACAGGCTTTTTCACCCTTTCACCCCTGTTCCTCAGTCACAAGTCTTTCGCCTTAGAAGTCGGGAACGAGGGTCGTACTTCACCAGCGGGGTCGATCTAAGCGTAAGCCGTCGGCGCGTACAAAGCTGCCCGAGCGCGCCCCCACGCGGCATACACGCAATCCTTTTCACGACTGGCGGCGCGGCCCCCGAGGGCCTCGATTCAGCCCCCGCGCTTCGGCGCGCCCGCGCGCCCGCGGTCACCTCGCAGTCCCCTGTCAGCCAAACCCCCAGAGGCGCCAACGCCCGGGGACGAGACGACACCCTCGCGCCGCGACAGTTCCACACCGAGCCCGGGTCGCAACTTCCCGTCAGGGACACGAAGGGAAACGCCCTCCCCTCCGAGACGCCGACCGGCAAGCTTAAGGAGAGACTTTGAGACTTAACAAACTTTCGCGCCTCGCGGCCTGCGCCGCCCTCCTATCCGCGTGCGTCTGCGCCGGGGACGCGCACGCCTCCTCGAAGCGCGCGCCGCGCCGTGCCAGGCCGAGGCCGCAGGCCGCCGCGCCCGCCCCGGCCGTCGAGTTCAAGCCCGCCTGCGCCAGGCCGAACTACCCCTCGCCGCCGCCCTCCTCGAAGCCCGCCATCGACTCGCAGTGCGGGCTCTCGGGCGCCGGCACCGGCGCGGAGGGCGTGCAGGACAGCGTCAAGAACAACTTCTGCGCCACCGGCACCCCGAAGGCCGTCACCATCGCCAACCTGACGAAGCTCCAGGCGCAGGTCGAGAAGAACCCGGCCATCAATTTCGGCAACCAGAACAAGGGGACGAGGAAGAGAGGGCCCACCACCAACCGCGCGCCCCTGCGCGCGCTCGGCGAAGGGCGTCTGGTCACGCTGCGCGCCTACGTCCTCATCGCGCGGCAGGAGGGGGGCGAGAGCGTCAACTGCGGGAAGAACGTCCCCAACCAGCCTGCCTTCCACGACATACACATCTCGCTGGTCGGCTCGACGTCCGAGACCGAAGAGTGCGCCGGGGTGGTGGCCGAGATGAGCCCGCACCATCGCCCCGACTCCTGGACGCACGCCAACGTCGAGAAGCTGGCGCAGCAGAAACTGCCCGTGCGCGTCACGGGGCAGCTCTACTTCGATTCGAGCCACTTCCCCTGCAGCAACGGCCAGCCCGCCGGCGCCGGCAACCCGAAGCGCATCTCGCTCTGGGAGGTCCACCCCATCTACAAGTTCGAGGTCTGCACCGCCGGCTGCGACGGCGCGGGCACCTGGGTCCCCCTCGACCAATGGGCGAAGGGCGCGCAGTAGCCGGGCGGCGCGACTCTTTTTCCGGGCCCCGCGTGGCCGCCCCCTTCGCGCCGCCGCGCACCTTCACCACACCTCTACCAGCAGAGACGGCCGCCAGGCCCGCCTCCCGCGTTGTCACACGAATAGCTAAAGGAGAAACCGATGTCTCAGCAAGGTATGAACGCTGCTCTACTCAAGCGTCTGGTGCTCTGCCTCGCGTTGTTGTTGTTGGGCGGCATTCTGGTCGCGCGCCATCTCGGGGGAGGGGAGCACGGGGCCGCCGCCTCCGAGCCGCCGCCCGGCGCCGCTCAGAAACTGGCCGCACAGCCCGCCTTCCCGAGCGCGAACCCGCAGTTCATCCCGCCGCCCTCCATCTACAGCGGGCCGCTCTTCGTCCTTAGCCAGAACTACCCGACCGAGCGCCCCAACACGCGCCCCGACTTCCTCTCCTCCGACTTCAAGGCCGACTGGAAGGCCTACATGATGAAGGTGCGCGACTACTGCTTCGAGGGTAACCTCGACGTCGACTTCCGCGTCGAGCACAACAAGACGCGCGCCTGGTACCACATGCCCTGGCAGGACTACGGCCCGCAGGGGCGCGAGGGCATCCACGGGCTGACGAAGGAGGCGCGGGTGCAGGTGCAGCAGCTCGCCTCGTCGCAGACCTACAACAACGGCCAGACCTACGCCGTCGGCTTCTTCAACGACCTCGGCGGCTACACCATCGGGCAGGTCTGGGCCGACCACATGAACCCCGACCCCTCGAAGAGCAGCCGCCCCAACGGCTTCCCCATCGGCACCGTCATCTTCAAGCTGCTCTTCGTCGACGTGCCGCCGACACAGGTCAAAAGCCTCACGAACCCGAAGCAGTGGCAGGCCTATGTCGACACCTGCTACAAGGCGCCGTGCGACCCGCAGCAGCCGAACAACTCGAACAACCCGCGCGTCCTGAAACAGATGTCGCTTATCCAGATGGACATCGCCGTGCGCACCGATGACAAGCAGGCGCCCACGGGCTGGCTCTTCGGCACCTTCCAGTACAACGGCGCGCTCGGCCGCCCCAACGGCTGGGAAAACCTCATCCCCGTCGGCCTGATGTGGGGCAACGACGCGACGGACCGCGGCGACACCTACACGCAGACCAGCTTCACCGGCCCGAACGACCAGACCAAGATCAACCCGAAGCTCAAGGAGACCGTCATCAACGACGACCCGAACGAGCTGCCGCCCACGCACCTCGGCTGGAACGGCCGCCTGAACGGGCCCGTCGATAACCCGGTCAGCTCATGCATGAGCTGCCACATGACGGCGCAGTTCCCCAGCTACGCCGCGCTCAACCCGTCCTTCCTGCCCGGCCCCCAGACCAAGCGCGGGAGCAACTTCTGGATGAAGTGGTTCCAGGACATCGACTGCGCCACGCCCTTCGGCAACTACCTGCCGCCCAACGGCGCGCCGCAGACCGGCCTCAACCCGAGCCCGCTCTCGACCGACTTCAGCCTGCAACTCTCCATCTCGATCACGAACTTCTGCGCCGCCAACCCGCACGCCCCCGTCTGCCCGCCGCCCGCCGGCGAGTCGGAAGACGCCTCGGACAAGGCCGCCGTCATCCTCGGCGGGGCGCGCCCCCGCGCACGCCCGAGGGCCAAGCGCGCCGTCGTTCACCCCATCGTCCGCGACGTTCCCGAGTCGCGCCCGAACCGTAGGTAAGCCGCTTCGGACGCGCGCCGCTTTGGAAGCGGCCCCGCCGACGAAACCCGGCACGGCCGCCATGCGGTCGCGCCGGGTTTTCTTTTAAGGCGTCGGGCACGAAAGACGCGGGGCGCGGCCGTAAGTCTTCGGCCGCGCCCCGCGTCTTTCGTCGTTCGTGTGTAACCGGCCGCCGAGGGCTCCTAGACGTCGGCGTAGTAGGCGCGGCTCTGGACGGCGGCGGGCTTCGAGTCGAAGGTCTGCACGGCCACACACGGCGTCTCGCCGACGAGCGCCTGCATGTCCTTCCTCATCTGGTGCGTGCTGGTGCCGTAGCTCATGGCGACGCGCCCGGCCTGCTTCGCGTCGAGGAAGTAGGTGCGGTGCGGCTGCAGAATGTTCCAGCGCGCGCCGATGAGGCGGCCGCCGACGATGCCGTACTCGGTCGTCGGCGAGACGTTGCCGGCCGAGGCGTCGAGCCCCCGGAGGTCGGCGATGGCCTTGAAGATGTAGCCGCCGTCGTCCTTCGACGGGTCGGCCGCGCCCGGGTCGTTGCAGATGACCGTCCAGGTCTCGACCGTCGGGTCGTTGAGCGAGGGCAGGCTGGCGTTGAAGGTGGTCTGGAACTTCGGCTCGCCGAAGAGCTCGACGCCCGCCTTGATGGCCTGCGGGTTGTCGCAGGGCACGTGAACGCGCAGGTTGCCGTAGAGCTTCGTCTGGTCCTCGCCCGTGATGAACTCGCGCAGCGTGAGCCGCGGCACCTCCGGCTCGCGCGCCAGGGGGTAGCTCACGATGTTGAGCTCGATCTCGGTGACGAGCGACATGAAGCCGGGGAAGTGCGCCGTGTAGAGCTGGTAGTTGAAGTAGACGAGCCCCTGCCCGTCGAAGAGCGCGGGGCCTACGAACTTGCCCTTGAGGTAGGGCTTGAGCACGCGCGGGTTCGCGGGAAAGTACATGGCGCAGTTGACGAGCGAGGCGTAGTAGAAGGGCATCTGGAAGCCGGCGGGGACGGGCGGCATGCCCTGGCCTTTCTTCGGCTGTTTAGACATCTCTTTGCTCCTGTGCGGGGGCGCCCCGCGTGGGGCGGCACTCGCTTCCGTCTTGAATGGGCTCGCGTGCGGGGTCGCGCCGTCAGAGGGCCTCGGAGGCGGCCTGCGCGCGGACGAAGCCGGCCTGCCTGTCGAGGAACTCGACCTGCACGAACGGGATGGACGCGGTCTCGCCGCCGGCGGTCGTGCCGGTGGCGGTCTGGAAGAGGCTGCCGTACTGCCTGACGAAGTTGGTAAAGGCCGGGCCGTTCAGGTGCGCGAGGAAGGCGTCCATGCTCGCGTAGCCTTCGACGAAGTGAATCTCGGTGTCGGTGGGCGGCGGCAGTGAGCCCTTCGTCATGTCTGGTGTGTGGACGAGGTACATCAGCGTGTCGGGCTCGGTGCTGAGGACTTCGCCCGCGAGGTCTTTGAGGGCGGCGACGGCCGCGGCCTGCTGTCCCTGCCTGACGTACCACCTGGCGATGAGCGTGACCATGGGGCTCCTTCCGTCCTCACCTGAGGACCGTCCTGATGATGTTGTCGACGGCCTTGAGGGTCGTCGCGGCGATGGTGAGCGTGGGGTTGGCGGTGCCGACGCTCGGGAAGACGCCGCTGCCGAGCAGGAAGAGGTTCGCGTGGTCGTGCGAGCGCTGGTCGGCGTCGCAGACGAACTGCTTCGGGTCGGTGCCCATGCGGTAGGTGCCCATGACGTGGCCGGCGCCGTTGAGGATGTAGGGCTGGTCCTCGTAGAAGAAGAGGCTCGAGCTGCCGAGGTTGGGCGAGGTGAAGTCGGTCGCGCCCATCTGCGCGAAGAGACGTGCGGCGACCCTGCGCGCCGCCGCGTAGCCGGCGCGCGTGTAGGGGTCGAGGTCGTAGCTGATCTCGGGGCGTGGGATGCCGAGGTTGTCCGTGTACTCCCGGGAGGGCACGATGCGGTTCGTCGAGAGCGGCATCTGCTCGACGAGCGAGCCGAAGCGGAACTGGCGCGTGAAGAGACTGTTGAGGGTGCTGCGGAGGGTGGCGCCGAACTCGCCGCCCGCGACCAGGTCGTTGACGCTCCCCCAGGGGTCGTTCATCGCCCAGTTCCAGCCCTCGTTGCCGATCTCCATGCGGAAGGGCGCGTGCTCCGTGCGGAAGTCGCCGTCGCGCAGGCTCTCGATGCCTGAGGTCGAGAGCGGCCCGCGGAAGGGCCAGATCGGCTCGGGCATCAGGGCCCAGCTAAGCTGCGTCGGGTGGTCCATCAGGTTGCGGCCCACCTGGTCGCTGGAGTTGGCGACGCCGTTCGGCAGCTCGTTCGTGGCCGAGTTGAGGAGTATCTTCGGCGTCTCGATGGCGTGCGCGGCCATGATGTAGACGGTGCCGGTGACGGTCCCGGTCTCGGTGGCGGGGCCGTTCGGCTCCTGGTACTTCTTGTAGTTGACGCCCGAGACGAGGCCCGTCGCGGTGTCGACGCTGACCGAGTAGACGACGGTCTGGAACCAGAACTCGGCGCCGGCGTTGGCGGCCTTGCCGAGGTGGATCGAGGCGTCGTACTTGGCCTGGATGGGGCAGATGGGGATGCAGTTGGTGTTGCCGGCGCAGACGCGCCGGTCGTCGAAGGGGATGGAGTTGCGCGCCTGCGGCGTCGGGCTCACGCCGACCTGCTGCCCCTCGACGGTGATTTGACCGAGCCGGCGCTCGATGACCTTGTCCTGGTAGGCCTGGACGATCTCGGGCATCGGGTACTGGTAGGGCTGCTGGCGGGTCGGGTCATCCGGGTTCCAAAACTTGAGGCCGTGGTACTGCTGGTGCTCGACGTCGGCCGCGATGCCGATCTCCCACTCAGCGCGGCAGTACCAGTCCTGCAAATCGTCGTAGCCGTAGGGCCAGTCGACGCCGTGGCCGTAGGTGGTCTGGGTGTGGAAGTCGTTCGGCAGGTGCCGGAGCGAGGTGCCCATCCAGTGCCAGGTCGTGCCGCCGCCGACGCGCTCGTAGGATGAGCTGAAGGGGAGCGGCCCGTTCTGGATGAGGTAGCCGGTGGGCGGGCGCTGCTGCCACGAGCCGATGTCTAAGACGACGGCACGCTCGCTGTTCTTGAGTTGATCGTTGTCGGGATAGGGCGACTCGGGCGTCTTGGCCATCGAGAGGTAGAACTTCTCCATGTAGTCGCCGCGGTTCGGAGGGACTCCCGGCCCGCCGTCGAGCACGAGCACACGCTTGCCGGCCTGCGCCAGCTTGTAGGCGGCGAGGCCCCCCGCGATGCCTGCGCCGACGATGACGACGTCGTAGTTGGTCTGTTCGGTCACGGTCTCGCTCCTTCCTTATGAGTTGCCGTCCGCGGGGTCGTTCGGCTGCGGCGGGTCGGCCCAGTAGCCGTAGTGCATCTCGCTGTAGCCCATCGGGTGCGCCTGCATCGCGTCCCACGCCAGCCCCTTCGTGTAGGCGTTCGACGAGACGACGGTGCCCGAAGAGAAGCCGGTCACCGGGCCCGACGCGTAGCCGTCGTACCAGATCGAGAGGTACCACATGCGTATGATGTTGCGCGCGACCGGCCCCATCGCGGGGTCGGTCAAAATCTGCGCCTGCACCTGCGCCGCCTGCTGGTCCGGCGGCAGTTGCGCGATGGCCTGGTAGGTCGCGAGCAGACGTTGGAGGATTGCGGGGTCGACCTTCGCCTCGGGCTTCTGCATGTAGGCGAGGTACTCGACCGCGACGGGCGCGGGGCTGAGCGGGGGGTTGAGGTCGGCGGCCGTGAACCCGGTCAGGAGGGCCGAGAGGCCGACGAAGTTGTCGAGGTCCGTGTTGCTGCTCATTACCTGCCGCCTCCCTTCGTGCTTTGCGCGCGCTCCAAAAGGTACGTGAAGTCGGAGAACTTGCTGTTGGTCGTCGTCGCGTTGTTGTGGCACATGATGCAGCTCGAAGAGACGTTCGGGGTGCGCCCCTGGATGTAGGTCTCAAGCGTCGTGTTGGCGAGGAAGACGGGCGCCGGCTCGCCCGCGGCCTTCGGGCCCGTGAGCGAGTTCTTCGGCTGGGTCGGCCACTGCGTGCTGACCAGCTCGTAGTACTGCCAGACCGAGTCCTTGTTCACGCCGCGCAGCCAACCCTGCCACTGCGCGTTGAGCGCGGCGGTCGCCTCGTCGATGGGGATGACGCGCTGGACCTGGCTGCGCTGCTCGGGCGGGAGCACCGCGTTCGGGTTCCAGGGGCGCGGCGGCGGGGTGTTGGCGGGGTACTTCGAGTTGGGGTCGAAGAAGTTGGCGCGCGTGCCCGGCGGCGCGTTCGGGCCGACCCTCACGTTGTCCACCTGCTCGAAGGTCGACCAGACCCACTGCGGGGCCGAGGCCGTCTTGTGCGCGATGTGGAACCCGACGAGCCCCATCGTCTTCAGCTCGCAGGAGGGCTGCGTCGGCGGGTCGTTCGAGGCGCGCGTGTAGACGTAGGCCTGCACCTTGTGGAAGCGTCCGGGCTGGTCGCCCTGCGCCGGGTCGATGACCTTCCACGCGGCCTTGATGACGATGGAGCCGACGGGCGCGCCCGGTGTGTTGGCGCCCGAGGGGAAGTTGACCATCTGCGTGAAGGCCTGCTGCCCCTCCTTGTTGTAGAGGGTGTTACCGACGATGTAGTCGAAGGTGTCGCGGTTGATGCGTATCTCGTAGCGGACGTAGCGGCCGTTCTGCTGGTCGACGAGCGGGCCGGTGTTAAAGGGCTGGTTCGAGCCGTCGAGCGCGCCGCCCGAGCCCCTGGCGTTGAGCACGCTGTCCGAGACCTTCTGCGTCATCTGTATCAGCTTCGCGTCGCCGGGCCCGATGTTGCGGCACTGCTCGGGCAGTTGTTGCTGCCCCCAGGGGGCGGGCGCCGCGCCGCCGGGCAGGAAGACCTCGTAAGGCTCCTTGTAGCCGTCCCAGACGACGCGGTTGTCGCCGTCGGCGCCGATGACCTTGTTGGGGTCGGGCGAGCCGTCGGGCAGCGCCGGCCAGTTGAGCGCGACGAACGAGCGCCAGGAGAAGACGTCGAAGTCCTTCTGCACGGCCGCGAGCGTCTGCGGGTTGTCGTCGAAGTTGGCGTCGTGCGGGATGTCGGGGCTGAGCGTGCCGGGCGGCGGCGCGGGCGCGGTGGCCGTGTCGGTCAGGGGCGTGGCCGCAGGCGAAGGCGTCGCGCCCGCCTGCGGCGCGGGCGGGGCCGTCGCGCAGCCGACGCCCGCGCATGCGAGCGCGGCCACGACGACCGCGCCGAGCGTTCTGAGAGAGAGGCGCATCATGTCTTCTCCTTCTTGCGAGGCGTGTGCGGGGGCGGCGCGCCGGGCGTGCGAAGCGCTCCCGGCGGCGCCTGTTAGGAAGAAAGCTTGAGCCTTTGAAGTGGGACGATGAGGCGGCGAAACCCGCGCCTCACTGAAGTGAGAGTTAAGGCAATGGCTGAACCAACCTGAGTTCAAGAGCGCGCGAATCCTACACTTCAATCCGGGGCGCGTCAACAAAATTAATGTACAGCCCGGGACGTTTCTCCGCCCCGCGCCCCGTTGGCATTACGATTGAGTATCAGACTAAGACGAGCACTTTTAACGTACGGTAATAGTTCAAGGGCGGGTCAGAACCGGAATCAGGAGGAGGACAATATGAACGCTTTTCAACTGCTGAAGGAGGACCACCAGAAGGTCTCCGGCATCTTCCAGCAGCTCGAGCCGACGACGGAGCGCGCCGAAAAGACGCGCACCGAACTGTTCGCCAGGCTCAGCCAGGAGCTGGACATTCACGCACAGGTCGAGGAGACGGTCTTCTACCCGGCCATCAAACAGGCCGCCGAGACGCGCGAGATCGTGCTCGAAGGCTTCGAGGAGCACCACGTCATCAAGATACTCCTGAAGGAGCTGGAGGCGACGCCCGTCGACACCGAGCAGTGGACGGCCAAGCTCAAGGTGCTCAAGGAGAACGTCGAGCACCACGTCGAGGAGGAAGAGGGCGAGATGTTCCAGAAGGCGCGCCAGGTCCTCAGCGAAGAGGAGATCAACCAACTCGGCGCGCAGATGGAAGAGGAGAAGAAGCGCCTGCTCCAGCAGACCAAGTCCGCCGGCGCCTGACGATTGCGGATTGGTGATGGGGGACTGAGACGGCGGGCGGGTCGCGGGGGCAGGGCTTTCATGCTCCCGCGACCCGCCCTTTCACCTTGGAACACTCCGGCTTTTTCTATCCGCATTCCGCATTCCGAACTCCGCACTCTCCAGCAGCCGGGCCGCCTTCAGGATGAGCACGCACGAAGTCCCCTGCGTGATCTCGCCATCCATGACCATGCGCACCGCCTCCTCCAACCTGACCTTGACCGGTTCGAGACTCTCGGTCGCATCCCTTTCGGTCTCGCCGAACCGCAGCCCGCGCGCGAGGAAGATGCGCGAGGGCGAGTAGACCTGCGAGGTGATGGCATCGACCAGCCCCAGGTCCGTCAGCTCCTCGGCCTCGGCGCCCAGCTCCTCCTTCAGCTCTCGCCGCGCCGCCGCGCGCACCTCCTCGCCCTCTTCCACCCCGCCCTGCACGACCTCGACGCACTCCTTGCCCACGGCGTAGCGGAACGTCCGCACCAGGTGCGCGAACCCCTCGGCGTCGAGCGCCAGCACGGCCACGCCCGGCTTCATCTTCATCGTCACGCGCCGCGCCGGCTCGCCGTCCGGCCTGAGGACATCATCGACCCACACCTCCGCGAACTCGTCCCCGTAAATCCGCTCCGAAGACTTCACCGTCCAGGCCCCGTGCTTTCTCTCCATGAAACCTCCTTGAAAAGTAGTAGACAGTAGACAGTAGACGGACCCTCTCAGTCGAACGCTTCAAGTGGGAGCAAACGCGCCCGCAAGGCGAAGCCCCTACTGTCTACTGACTACTGTCTACTGTCTACTCTCTTCCGTCTTCCGCCAGCCTCTCCAGCGCGAGGCCGGTGGTCGCGCCCCAGACGACGTGCGCGGCGATCATCAGGGCGTTGCGGCGCGCAGGGTGCTCCGTGGCCGGCGCAAGGACGCCCGCGGCCGGCAGCCAGCCCAGGTAACTGCCGGCCCACACCGCCAGGCCGAAGCCCACGCCCGACAGCGCCGGATGCCCGAGCGCACGCACGCCCGGGACCGCGCCGTAGAGCGCCCCGCACGCCGTGCCGTAGGCGAAGTGCGAGACCCAGGTCGCGGCCTTTCGCTCCTCCTCGCCGAGCTGTTCGTTGACGCCGGCCTTCTCGGCCAGCCCCTCCGTCACCTGGCGCGGCGGCAGCGGGTAGCGCTCCTCGCGCGGGAGCTGTTCGTGCATCAGCTTCATCGCCAGCGTCATCGGCGCCGTCGCGGCGAGCCCCGCCAGCGCGCCGAGCAGTATTCTGTTCATGCCACCTCCGTCCGGAGGGCCCGGCCTCCGCGTTCGTGTTTAAAAAATTTCGTTTCGGCCGCCATCATAACCCGCCGGCGACCCGCCTGTCCGCACGTTTGCCGACCCAAGCGGGGCGCGGCTAAACTCTGACCCGTGGACACACGGCACACGGCGCGCGCGGCGCTCTGGGACGTCGACGGCACGCTCATCGACTCGCGCGAGTATCACTGGCTCTCCTGGCACGGCGCGCTCGAAGCCGAAGGCTTCCGTCTCACGCGCGAGCAGTTCGACGAGACCTTCGGCCGGCGCAACGAGGAGATTCTTCTCTGCTATTTCCCCTCCTACACTGCGGCCGACATCGCGCGCGTCGGCGAGGCGAAGGAGGAGGCGTACCGCCGGCTCGTCGGCGAGCGCGGCGTCGAGCTGCTGCCGGGCGTCCGCCGCTGGCTCGACCGGCTGAAGGGGGAGGGCTGGCTCCAGGCCGTGGCCTCCTCGGCCCCCCGGCGCAACCTCGACGCGATCATCTCGGCGCTCGGGCTCGAACCGTACTTCGCGGCCGTCACCTCGGCCGAGGACGTGACCGAGGGTAAGCCCGACCCGCAGGTCTTCCTCAACGCCGCCGCCCGCCTCGGTGTTGCGCCGCGCTCCTGCGTCGTCGTCGAGGACGCGCCGGCCGGCACTGAGGCCGCGCGCCGCGCAGGCATGCGCGCGATAGGCGTCCTCTCCTCCCATGCCGAGCTGAGCGCCGATCTCGTCGTCCGCACGCTGGCAGAGCTGCCCGACGGCGCCTTCGAAGACCTTCTGGCCGAAAGGGGGAACGGTTGAGACTGAAGACCGCACTCGCGACGGCGCTCATCCTGCTCGCGGCGCTCGGCTGCGCCAGGACGACCGGCGCCGACCCGAACACACGCGCCGGCGCCGGCACCGGCCCAAACTCGGGCGCGGGCGTCGCCGCGGCGCCGCCGCAGACCGCCCCGGCGTCGCCGCGGACGGACGCGGCGCGCGGGGCCGCGCAAGCGGACCTCGCCTCCTACTTCAAGCCGTACCGCGCGGGCTCCTTCGTCCTCTACGACCTGAAGCGCGGGACCTACGTGCGCCACAACGAGCAGCGCACGCGGCAGCGCTTCTCGCCCTTCTCGACCTTCAAGATTCCGAACTCGCTCATCGGCCTTGAGTCGGGCGTCATCACGGACGCCGAGTTCACCATGAAGTGGGACGAGAAGAAGTACCCCGCGCACCGCCGGGACACGCTGCCCTTCAGCTCCTGGTGGCAGGACCAGACGCTGCGGACGGCCTTCCGCCGTTCCGCCCTCTGGTACTACCGCGAGCTGGCGCTGCGCGTCGGCCACGCGCGGATGAAGGAGTACGTGAGCCGGCTCCGCTACGGCAACGCGGACGCCTCCGGCCCGGTCGACAGCTTCTGGCTGGGCGACTCGCTGAGGATTTCGTCCGAAGAGCAGGTCGAGTTCCTCACGCGCCTCTACCGCGAGGAGCTGCCCGTCTCGAAGCGCTCGGTGGCAATCGTCAAGGAGATCATGACGCTCGAAGAGACGCCCGGCTACCGCTTGAGCGGCAAGACCGGCGGCGGCCCGCTCGGCGAGGGGCGCTTCCTCGGCTGGTTCGTCGGCTACGCGGAGACGAAGGAGAACACCTACGTCTTCGCCACGCAGATCGAAGGTCCGACCTACCTCTCGATTCGCGACGAACGCATCGCCGTCACCAAACGCATCCTCGCCGGCCTCGGTTACATCAGGAGCTGAGGGACGACCGGCCGGCCTCCATCCCTCAGCCCCCGTTTTCACTTTCGCCCCCCATTTGGTAGATTCTCCCCTGAACTTCAATCCCACAAAATTCGAGGAGCGGCCGCCCTTATGAGCCTGATCGATTCCGTACACGCGCGCGAGATTCTTGACTCGCGCGGCAACCCGACCGTCGAGGCCGAGGTCTATCTCGTGAGCGGCGAGATGGGGCGCGCGGCCGTCCCCTCGGGGGCCTCGACGGGTGAGCACGAGGCGGTCGAGCTGCGCGACGGCGACCGCCGCCGCTACCTCGGCAAGGGCGTGACGCGCGCCGTCGAGAACGTCAACGACCAGATCGCGCGCGAGGTCGAGGGGCTCGACGCCCTGGACCAGACCGAGATCGACGCGGTGCTCATCGCGCTCGACGGCACGAAGAACAAGTCGAAGCTCGGCGCCAACGCCATGCTCGCCGTCTCGCTCGCCACGGCGCGCGCGGCCGCCACGCACCTCGAGCTGCCGCTCTACCGCTACCTCGGCGGCGTGAACGCCCGCACGCTCCCCCTGCCGATGATGAACATCCTCAACGGCGGGGCGCATGCCGACAACAACGTCGACTTTCAGGAGTTCATGGTCATGCCGGTCGCCGCCGAGAGCTTCGCCGAGGCGCTGCGCACGGGGGCCGAGATTTTCCACTCGCTGAAGAGTGTCCTCAAAAAACGCGGCTACGCCACGGGCGTCGGCGACGAAGGTGGGTTCGCGCCCGACCTCAAGTCGAACGAGGAGGCGGTCGAGACCATCCTTGAGGCGATCACGCAGGCCGGCTACAACGCCGGGGTCAACGTGATGCTCGCCCTCGACCCGGCCGCCAGCGAGTTCTACGACGGGAAGAATTACGTCTTCAAGAAGTCGGACGGGCGCAAGCTCTCCAGCGAGGAGATGGTCGCCTACTGGAAGGGCTGGGCGGAGCAGTACCCTATCATCTCCATCGAGGACGGGATGGCCGAGAACGACTGGGACGGCTGGAAGCTGATGACCGACGAGATGGGCGCGCGCATCCAGCTCGTCGGCGACGACCTCTTCGTCACCAACACCGAGTTCCTCCGGCGCGGCATCGAGCTGGGGGTGGCCAACTCCATCCTCATCAAGGTCAACCAGATCGGCACGCTCACCGAGACGCTCGACGCCATCGAGCTGGCGCGCACGCACCGCCGCACGGCCGTCATCTCGCACCGCTCGGGCGAGACGGAAGACACCTTCATCGCCGACCTGGCCGTCGCCACCAACGCCGGGCAGATCAAGACCGGCTCGCTCTCGCGCACCGACCGCATCGCCAAGTACAACCAGCTGCTGCGCATCGAGGAGGACCTGCGCGACGCCGCACGCTTCCCCGGCCTCTCGGCCTTCTACCAGCTTGAGCGTCCCGCGCCCTCGCGCGGTGGGTCCAGGGCGGGCGGCGCGAAGAAGTCCGCGAAGAAGGCTCGGGCGGCCAAAGGGTAGACGGGAGAGTGCGGGGC
>Ga0216309_1000068_pt1 | contig 16667 bp, 11 predicted proteins | sample Total_DNA_C_FD_161284 | JGI IMG/M metagenome (GOLD analysis project Ga0216309, IMG submission 161284) | Terrestrial sediment cell enrichment communities for BONCAT metagenomics from Utah, United States - Total_DNA_C | ecosystem: Environmental > Terrestrial > Deep subsurface > Rock core/Sediment ...
AAAGTGCGCGGCGGCCCTGCTCGGTGTCGTGCGGCCGGGACTCCGGCGGGCGCGTGCGCCCCCGGCGTCAGGAGTGCTGGGGCTGCGGCGCGCTCTCGGTCGTCTGGGGCTGGATGCGGTAGCGGAGGAAGGCGCCGCAGCCGCCGACCTCTTCGAGCAGGGTCGGGTCCTCGACGAAGGTGATGCGTGCGCTCGTCTGGCGCGCGCGCGTCACGAGGTCGTCGGCGACGATGACCGAGTCGACCTCGATGTTGGCGACCGTCCCGCCGTCCTCGCCGACGACGACCGGCTCGACCACCTCGGCGTCCGAGAGGATGGCCACGTCGTCGCGGTCGCCCTCGACCTGCTGCTGGCGTGCGGCGATGACCAGCTCTTCCACCTGCCCCATCGCCAGGGCTTCGAGCGTGTCGGTCGAGCCGACGACGGCCAGGCCGTTCCCGCGGTACTCGTCGAGCAGCCGCGCGACCTTCTCGGCGTCCGTCTGCGCGTCATACTCGCGCATGGCCTCCATCGACTCGGCCAGCACCTCGTGCTCGGGCGCGTTGATGTCGAGGCTGAGGACGTCGACCACCTTATCGGTGACGGCCTTCGAGAACTGCTCCTTGAGCTGCGGGATGATGACGGCGTCGCCCGCGAGGATGATCTCCTGGATGTCCTCCTCGCGCACGATGCGGTCGAGCTGTTCGGCGACCTCCTTGGCGTGCTGCATGTGGTACTGCTCGAGGTGGCGCTGGTAGCGCATCTGCGACCAGCCGCCGACCTTGGCGCCTCGCGTCTTGACGTTCTGAATCTCGTCGCCCGAGAGCACCTTGCCGCGCCCGACGACGAAGAGACGCGCGCGGTTCGTGTCGGCGACGAGCACGGCGTAGCGCGGGAACTGGCTCATCAGGCGCGCGAGCGGGTAGAGGTGCGGCTGGTTGTAGATGTAGAGCCGGTGGTCCTCGATGGGCGCGGCCGTCTGGAGCGCCTCGAAGAAGCCGTCGGCGCCCGCGCAGGCGAAGACGGCGACGCCGTTCGTCTCGGGGCGCAGCTCGTCGCGCAGGTACGTGTTGATGCGCTCGACGTCCTGTTCGAAGCTCTCGCTCTCGGGGCTATGCGCCTTATAGGTGCGCGCGCGCTCGGAGAACTCCTTGCGCAGGAAGCGCTCGAAGTCCTGCCGGCCATGCTCGTTGGCCTGCGCGTTCAGGTAGAGGCTGATGACCGGCAGTCCCACCGGCTCGAACCCCGCCAGGCGGTCGATAATCTGCTCCAGATTACTGCTCTCGGCTGCACCACTCTGTGCCATTAGCTTTTGTCTCCCCTTCCTCAGCTCAAAATATATCCGAAACTATTCCGGCCCGGGGCCCCGCGAAGGCCCGCGCCCCCGTCGAAGACGTATACCTGCGGCGCGGCCACGGGGGCGGACGGCGCCGCCTCACCAACTGGTACCACTCGATGCGGGGGAATCTTTACGCAGATATTATCACGCGCATGTCGCGCGCTCCAAAAATAACTGCTGAAACCGGCAGGCGAAAACGGAGGCGGCGCGACCCGCCCACGGACGAATCGCGCCGCCTCCGCTTTGAAAGCAGTCCGGCCTTTAACCCATCACTCCCCGGAACTTCGCCGCCCCGCCCTCGTAGCCCGGGAAGACCCTCCGCAGGTCGGCCTGGCCGAGGTGTTTCGACGCGACTTCGCCGAAGACGTCGCGGAAGTCGGTCGTGAGCGCGAGGTCGCGCCCCTCGTGGAGCTGCTCCTCCCTGAGCCCCGGCCAACGGCCGTAAACCTTCCCGCCGCGCACCGCGCCGCCGACGACCAGCATCGCGTTGGCGTGGCCGTGGTCGGTCCCGCCCGTGCCGTTCTGCCGGACGGTACGCCCGAACTCGCTCATGGTGAGGACGACCACGTCCTGCATGCGCGCCGGGCCGAGGTCCGTGACGAGCGCGGCGACGCCCTGCGCGAACTGCCCGAGCAGGTTCGCGAGCTGCCCGCGCGCGCCGCCCTGGGCGCGGTGTGTGTCCCAGCCGCCGACGTCCGTGAAGGCGACCTCCAGCCCGACGCCCGCCTTGACGAGCTGCGCGATCTGCAACAGCGAGCTGCCGAAAGGCCCGCGCGGGTACTGCGCGCCGTTCTCGGGACGGTGCTGCGCGGGGTTGACACGCTTCAGGAAGTTGACCGCCTCGAACGTCTCGTGGCCTGTGCCGCGCAGGACGTCGCTCACGCCCTGCTCGTAGAGCCCTTCGAAGCCGCCCTGCACGCGGCCGGCGCCCGCGCCCGCGCGTATCTGGAAGTCGGCGAGGTTGCGCATGGCGACGGCCGGCGCGCGCCCCTGCATCGAGCGCGGCAGGCTCTGCGTCAGAGAGATGGCGCGGAACGGCGTGGCCTTCGGGTCGGGGCGCGCCTGCACGAAGCGGTTGAGCCATCCGTCCTGCGTCGACTTGACGCCGGGCGTGCCCGACTCCATGTAGTCCTGCGCGTCGAAGTGCGAGCGCGTGTTGTCGGGCGAGCCGACGGCGTGAACTACGCCGAGCCGCTTCTCGTCCCAGAAGCGCTTGAGCGGCGCCATCGACGGGTGGAGGCCGAAGAAGCCGTCGAGGTCGAGGGCCGCCTCGCCCGCAGCGCCCCGGCCGGGCCGCGCGATGGCGATCTGCGGGCGCAGCTCGTAGTAGGCGCTCTCGCCGTGCGGCACGACCATGTTCAGGCCGTCGACGGCCCCGCGCTGGAAGATAGCGATGAGCGTCTTGCGGCGCCCGGCGGGCGACTGCACGCCTGCCGCCACGCGCCTGAGAAAAGAGGGCACGCCGCCCACGAGCCCCACGCTCGCCAGCGCCAGCCCGCCCTGCTTCAGGAAAAATCTTCGGTTCTGATTCATGTCTGAATGATTGACGAATGCCGGACGTCGAGTTTTCGGGCGAGGTCCTTACTTCATCGGCCGGCGTTCGTCATTCCTCCTCACTGCCTCTGGAACTCGGGCGAGCCGATGACGAGGGCGGCGATGCGCGCCACCTCCGGGTTGCCGACCGTGGCGCCGGTCGACTGACGCTCACGACGCGCGGCGCGCACGTTCTTCTCGCGCGCCTCCTCATCCGGCCCGGAGACGATGGGCGCGTCCGCCTGCGCGGTCAACTGCTTCAACAGGACCTCGCGGCTCCGGGACGAGATGTCGCCCTGCAACGCGAGGGCGAGGAAGCGCTCGACGACCGCCTTCTGGTCGACGGCGCGGCTGCTCACCGCCTCGTCGCCGACGAAGCGCGAGAGGTCGACGCGCGCGCCCGGGATGCGGTTCGAGACGAGCGCCAGAGAGAAGTTGAGCCGTTCGAGCAGCGCGCCCGTGTTGACCCAGTACTCGGCAGTGTCCGGGTAGCCGGTCGGCGCCTGGTAGCCGTAGAGCGGTTCGCCCATGCGCGCGACCCACTGGACGAGCGCCGGCCTCACCTCGACCCGCGCGTCGAGCGTGCGCAGGGCGCTCGCCGCCAGCTCGAAGGGCGACTTGATCTTGGCGCGCCGCGCGTCGGCCGAGTTGAATTCGGCCGAGCCGAAGATGGCGCGCAGCGTCGTCCTGATGTCGCCGTTCGACCTCTGGAAGGCTTCGGCGACGCGCCGGACGAGCGCCGGGTCCGGGCTGTCGGAGACGAACTTGCGGCAGAGCTTGGTCGCGATGAATTTCGCCGTCGAAGGGTGCGCGACCAGCACGTCGAGCACCTTGCGGCCGTCCTCGACGCCGCCGCCCGCCGGAATCCTGACGCCGAGCACGGTCTTCTCGCCCGGGTCGTGCGTCCTCTGGTTGAAGAAGAAGGTGCCGGCGCGGCTCGCGTCCCCTTCGTCGCCGTAGGCGCCCTCGCCGCGCGGCGCGTAGATGGTCCAGCCCGTGAAGGCGCGCGCCACCTCCTGCACGTCCTTCTGCGTGTAGCCGCCCTCGACGCCGAGCGTGTGCAGCTCCATCAGCTCGCGCGCGTAGTTCTCGTTGATGCCGCGGCGCATGCGGCGCGGTTGCCGCGGGCGCGGCTGCTGCCCCGTCGACGCCGCCTCACCTTCGGCCCGGCCCTGCTGCGGCTGCTCCTCCGCCATCATCTCGCGCCCCAACGGCCTGCGCCACGGCTCACCGTCCCGCATACGCCGCCCGCCGCGGCGCATACGCCCCGGGTCTTCCGCGTCATCCTGCCCGCGGTCGCGGCCGGGCCTGCGGCGGTTCGCCTGCGCGTTCGGGCTCACGCTCTGGAAGTTGTCGAGGTAGAAGAGCATGGCAGGGCTCCTGGCCGTCGCCTCCAGAAGGTCGCGGAAGTTGCCGAGCGCGTTCGGGCGTATGACGTCGCGGTCGTAGGAGGTGAGGTACCAGCGGTCGGCCCCCTTCTGCGCGTAGACGTTGAAGTGATTCGTCCAGAAGTCGACCATCACCTCCTGCAACTGCCGCTCGCTGTAGACGGCGCGCAGCAGCCGCGAGGCGTTCAGCTCGAACATGATGCGCTGCGGGCTCTCCAGCCCGCGCTCGCGCATGTAGCGTGCGAGCGCCCGCCGGTAGGCCCTGCGCCGCGGGTCCATCGCCTCCTGCTGTGGGTCGGCTTCCCCTATCGGCTGCCCCTCGCCCTGCATGGCCCCGGCCGGCGGCCTCAAGGCTTCGGCCACGGCCTTCTCCGCGTCGGGCTCGGCGGCCGTCGGCCCGGAAGCGCCCACGGGACGCCCCGGCTGCCGCTGCCGCTGCTGGCCGACGAGGTCCGCCAGCTCCGGCGGCAGCTCGCCCTCGCGTTGCAGGCGCCGGAGAAGGCGGCCGGGCTGCGGGTACTTCGCCAGCAGCTCGCCGTTCGTCAATGTGAGCGTTGGGAAGTCGCGGAGCCGCGCTTCAAGCCTCGCGTCGTCGATCTTCGAGGGGTTGAGCTGCTGCTCGATGTAAGCCTCGACGCCCATCCTGCGCACGCGCTCGACGTCGCCCGGCCGCGCGCCGAACCCGAGGCGGTTGAGCACGTGCACGACGCGCTGCTCCTCGGACATCTTCCGCGGGGCGCCCTTCGCCACCGGGGTCTGTGCGCCGGCGAACGGGATGCTGCTTGAGAGGAGCGCCAGCGCGGCCGCGAAGGCGAGGGCCCGCGGGGCGCGTCGGCGTGCTGGCGTGATGGCGTTCATACGGACTCCGATGCGTTGAAGAATGGCCGATTCAGGGTCTTCGGCCGTCTGTGTTTCGTCGTTTCCAGACGATTTTAAGACGCGCGGGTCCCGCCGATAGTTGGAAAATTTTCCGCCCGCACGTGGCCCTTCTCCCCTTCGTGTCACAGGGGCGAAAGATAGAAGGTCTCCGGCGTGCGGACGTTGGTTCTCTTCTAGGCCGTATCCCTGCCCCTCTCACGCTCCACGAGGAGCCGGCGCAGAATCTTCCCCGAAGGCGACTTCGGAATCTGCGCGACGAACTCGACCCGCCGTACCTTCTTGTAGGGCGCGACGCGGGCGGCGACGAACTCCAGCACCTCGTCCTCCGTCAACGCGTGACCCTCCCTGACGACGACGAAAGCCTTGGGCACCTCGCCCGCCTCCTCGTCGGGGCTCGGGATGACGGCCGCGTCCACGACCGAAGGGTGGGTCAAAAGCAGCGCCTCCAGCTCGGCCGGCGCGACCTGGAAGGCTTTGTACTTAATCAGCTCCTTGGCGCGGTCGACGATGAAGAAGTAGCCCTCCTCGTCCGCGTAGGCCACGTCGCCCGTGTGCAGCCACCCCTCGGCGTCTATCGTCTCGGCGGTCGCCTCGGGCCGGTTCAGGTAGCCCTTCATCACCTGCGGCCCGCGCACGCAGATCTCCCCGCGCTCGCCCACGCCCACCTCCTCGCCCGTCTCGACCGAGACCAGCCGGCACTCCATGTTCGGCACGCAAAGTCCGACCGACCCGGGCTTGTTGCGCCCTGCGGTCGAGAGGTGCGTCGCCGGGCTCGTCTCGGTCATGCCGTAGCCCTGGATGACGGCGCACCCGAGCCGCTCGGCGCAGGCGCGCGCCAGCTCCGCGCCCAAGGGGGCCGCGCCCGAGAAGACGGTCCGGACCGAAGAGAGGTCGTACGAGTCGACGACCGGACTCTTCGAGAGCGCGAGTACGATGGGGGGGACGAGGTGGGCGAAGGTCACGCGGTGCTCCTGCATCGTCCGCAGGAGCTGCTCGAAGTCGAAGCGCGGGAGCGTGACGACCTTCGAGCCGCAGAAGAGCCCGTGGTTCATGATGGCCGTCAACCCGTAGATGTGGAAGAGCGGCAGCACGCAGACGAGCGTGTCCTCCTCCCAGTCGTGCCCCGCCCCCTTGATCTGCGCGAGGTTCGCCACCAGGTTGCGGTGCGTCAGCATCACGCCCTTGCAGACGCCCGTCGTGCCGCTCGAATAAGGGAGCACGACGACGTCCTCGGCCGGGTCGATCTCGACCGCGGGCAGGTCGCCCACCCCGCCTTCGAGCAGCGACGCGAAGGGGGTCGCGCCCTCGGCCTCGCCGAAGACGAAGAACTCGCGCAGGCCCCTCCCCTCGGCGGCCGCGCGCGCGCGTTCGAGCAGCGGCGGGACCGTGACGAGGTACTTCGCGCCCGAGTCGGCCAGCTGCGTCCCCAGCTCCTCGACCGTGTAGAGCGGGTTGACGGGCGTGACGACCCCGCCGAGGGTGGCGACGGCGTGGAAGGCGACGACGTACTCGGGCAGGTTCGGGCTGTAGAGCGCCAGCACGTCGCCTTTGCCGAAGCCGCGTCGCGCGAGCCCCGCGGCCGCCGCGCGCACGGCACCCAGGAGCTGCGCGTAGGTCAGCGCACGCCCGCTCGGCCCGTCGACGAGCGCCGTGCGGTCCGCGAAACGCGCCGCGCGGCTGAAGACGAACTCGGTGAGCGGGGCGTCGGGGATTTCGACGTCGGGGAAGGGGCTGCGGAAGATCATGCGCGTCTCCTGCTCTGGACTCTTGTCAGGCACTCGGAAGGACCGGCCGACGACGATGCGGCCGCGGCCTTATCTCTTCGAAGCCGCGGCGGCCGGTCCCACCTTCTGCCTCTGTTTGAAGACCGTTTGAGATTTCGCCGGGTTCCGGGGTCGGGCGAACGTGCCCCACCTGCACAGAAGGACCCCGTGCCCTCTTAACGGATGCGGTAGGCGCGACCGCCGATGACGACGACGACCTCGCCGCCGATCTGCTCGGCGACGCGGCCTATCGCGGGTATGTCGGCGACGAGGGCGCGGAAGGCTTCGGTCCCGCGGCGCACACCCGTCGAGGGCATGGAAGGCTTGTAGTTAACGTCGACCCAGGCCGAGCCCTCGCGGCGGAAGCGGTGGCCGGCGGCCACGCGCGTCTCACCGACGCGTACCACCTCGTCATCACCCGCCTTCTGCTCGCCGCGCGTGGGCGGGCGGTTGCGGCGCGGTGCGCGCGGGGACACGCCGAGGCCCTCGACCTCAGGCTCCCTTGGCGGGGGCCCCGCGTTAGACCCGCTGCCGCCGCCCCCGTAGACGTTCGAAGCGTTGTTATCGGCCGAGCGCCTCTGGTTGCGCGAGCCGTCCGGCATCTGCGCCTCGTTGGCGCGAGCCTGCGCGCCCCGGCGCTGCTGCTGCGCCGCGAGGTCGTTCGCCGCGACCTCTTCGGCCGGCTCGGCCGGGCGCGCGCTCTTCTCTTTACTACGCTCGTCGGCCCTCTCCGCTTCCGTCCCTTCATCCTCGGCGGGGCGCGGCGCGGCCTTGGCCAGATGTGCGGGCGCCTCAACCCCGGTCGCCGCCGCCGGGGGCGGAGGAGCCGGAGCCGCCTCCGGTGCCACTGTGTCGGCCGTCGCCGGCGGGACATCGGCGACGCCGTGCCCGCGCCCCACATGAGGCTGTGCGGGCGCGGGGGCCGCGTCGGTGTTGGCCTGCGCGCCGTCGGGGGTCTGTTCGGCGACCGCCCCCGCGTTGACGTTCGACATCTCGGTCGTTGTCGACGTGACAGCGTCCGCCTGGTTCTTTGAGACCTCGGCCCGGCGGCGCTCGTTCGACGTCAAATGCGGCGCGTCTGGCCGACGCGTGCGCAGCGCGACGTAGGAGACGACCGCGACGAGCGAGAGCGCGAGCGCCGGTGCCGCGAAACGTAGCACGCGCGGCGAGAAGAGCGTCGCCGCCCACACGCGCCACCCCGCGCGCACGCCCGAAGCGCCCGCAGCCGGGACGGCCGCGGGCGGCTCCTTCAGCTCCACCCCGCCGTGGACGCGCGCGAGCCCGACGGCCAGGCCGCGACACTCGTCGCAATCGGCCATGTGCGAGGCCGCTGCGACGCGCGCCGCCGAGGGCAGGGCGCCCTCGGCGAAGGCCGAAAGCTCGTCGGCGTCGAGGTGCGTGTGCGCGGCCGGGCCCATGCCGTCGGCGAACGACTCCGCCATCCCGCGCGCGCGGCGCCGGAGCAGCGAGTCGATCTCTTTGTCGAAGCCCTCTCTCATCAAGTACTCATCGGACGGAAAACTGACGCCGCAGGGCGGCCACTCTCAGAACGTGCATGCGGCGTAAACTTGCGCCGGGCGGCGCACGCCCCCACCGCCGACGCCGTCTCACTCGTACAGCTCCTCGCGCTTCTCGACCGCCCCGGCCGTCTCCGGCGCGAGCATCACCCGCAGGTCGGCGTCCGTGTGCGCATGCGCCACCTCGGAGAGTGCGCGCGCAACCTCTTCGCGCGTCCAACGGTGCTCGCCCACGAGCGTCGCCTCGACGCGGCGGCGCACCTCGGCGTGCACGCGCGTGAGCCTGCGGCTCGCCGTCGCTTCGTGGACGCCGAGCACGGCGCCCGCCTCCTTCAGCTTGAGCCCGTCGAAATAGTAGAGCCGGACGAGCAGACGGTCTTCGGCGTCGAGGCCGCCGAGCGCACGCGCGAGCGCCTTCTCGACCGTGCGCGCCGCGTCGGCCTCGGCCAGCGCGCTCTCGGGGTCGCGCGGCGCACGGGGCCGCCAGCCGTCCTGTTCGTGCGACCCGACGCCCGCGGCGCGGTCGAACTCCGAAGGCTCCTCGGTCTGCACGAGGCGCGAGGTGCGCCGGTGCCGGTCGACGGCGAGCTGCCCGACGACGGCGCGCAGCCATCCGCCGAGGCTCCCACAGCCCGAGTAGTAGGCGAGCTTGCCGGCCGGGCGCCCGTCGGCACGCTCGCGCAAGCCGTAGAGCTCGGCCCAGACCGACCCGGCCAGCTCCTCGGCCTCCGCCTCGCCCGCGCTGGCCGAGCGCGCCGCCGAGAGCACCGTCGCGCGGTACTGCTCGACGATGTCGTCCCACGCGGCGGCGTCGCCCCTCTCGCACGCGACGACCAGCAGCAGCTCGTCGGCGCGCAGCGCGTCAATGAACTCTCCGATCTCTTTCGCGCCCGCCCGCGGCGCGTGCCGCAGGAGGTACTTCTCGACCGACGCGCGCACGCGGGGCGTAACCGCCGCGACGTCGAGCGCACGCACGCCCCCGGCGCGCGCCAGCATGCGCTGCGTCCCCTCCCGCACCAGTTGTTCAACGTCAATCGGCACGCCTAAGTCCCGAGGCCCGGATGCCCTTCCCGACGGCCCGCGTATGCTATCACGAACCGGGTAGGCAGTAGACAGTGGTCGGCACTCAGTAGTAAAACTTTCAGTATCGGACGGCCAGTGTGAAAGCTTCAAACCCCTCGGTGCGGAGCCTGCTGGCTACTGGTTACTGTCTACTGTCTACCGCTTTTCCATGCTCCGCGTCACAGAAATCTTCCGGTCCATCCAGGGCGAGTCGACGCACGCCGGCCGTCCCTGCTCCTTCGTGCGCCTGACGGGCTGCCCGATGCGCTGCACCTGGTGCGACAGCGAATACACCTTCACGGGCGGCGAGCACGTCACGTTCGAGGATGTGATGCGGCAGGTGCGCGCCCACGGTTGCAGGCTCGTCGAGGTGACGGGCGGCGAGCCGCTCGCGCAGAAGGGCGCGTTCGAGCTGATCCGGCGGCTCTGCGATGAGGACTTCGAAGTCCTCGTCGAAACGGGCGGCTTCGTCTCGACCGAAGGGCTGGACCCGCGCGCGAAGCTCATCCTCGACGTGAAGTGCCCGGCCTCGGGCGAGGCCGAGCGCAACCACTGGCCCAACCTCGGGCGTCTGCGCGCTGACCGCGACGAGGTCAAGTTCGTCGTCAGCGACCGCGCCGACTGGGAGTTCGCGCGCGGGGTCATCGAACGGTACGAACTCGAGAGCCGAGCCCTCGCGCTCCTCATCTCGCCCGTCTGGGGCGTGACGGACCTGAAGGAGCTGGCCGACCTCGTCGCCTCGAGCGGGCTCGACGTCAGGATGCAGTTGCAGATGCACAAGTATATCTGGGGACCGGAGGTGCACGGCGTCTGATGGGCGGCTCGCCGAACGATAGGGATTTCGTCTACGAGGAGGAGCCCGGCGGGCCCGCGGGCGAGCGTGAGCCGTCCTCGACGGGTGACGGGCTCGCCGTCTGCCTCGTCTCGGGCGGGATGGACTCGTGCGTGACGGCGGCCGTCGCACGCGAGGAGAACGCGGAGCTGGCCTTCCTCCACGTCTCCTACGGGCAGTTGACGGAGCGGCGCGAGCGGCACGCCTTCGAGGACCTGGCCGACTTCTATGGCGTCTCGCGCCGGCTCGTCATCTCGCTCGCACACCTGGCGCGCATCGGCGGCTCGTCGCTGACCGACCCCTCCATCCCCGTCGCCGAGGCCGACCTCGAATCCAAGGCCGTCCCCACGAGCTACGTCCCCTTCCGCAACGCGCACCTGCTCGCCGCCGCCACGAGCTGGGCCGAGGTGACGGGGGCCGCGCGCGTCTACATCGGGGCGGTCGCCGAAGACTCCTCCGGCTACCCGGACTGCCGGCCCGAGTTTTACGCGGCCTTCCAGCGCGTTATCGACGTGGGCACGCGCCCCGAGACGCGCGTCGAGGTCAGGACGCCGGTCATCCACCTGCGTAAGTCCGAGATCGTCCGGCGCGGCCTCGGGCTGGGCGCCCCTCTCGGCCTGACCTGGTCGTGCTACCGCGCGGAGGAGCGCGCCTGCGGCGCCTGCGATTCGTGCGCGTTGCGGCTGCGCGCCTTCCGCGAGGCGGGGCTCGCGGACCCGATCCCCTACGCCTAAACGCTCGCAAAACGGCGCCGCGTGCTGCTAAAATAAGGGCAGAACTGACAACCGCCCGGGGGACGCTCGCATCTTAAGCGCGTCCTCCGAACCCCAGGGGAAGCGCAAGCAATCATCAGTGAGCAGGAGACCACCGACCATGCGTTCCAAGCCTTTCATTCGCACGCTCTTCGCGGCGTTCTTCCTGGCCGCGTTCGCCGTCGCCGCCTCGGCGCAGACGACCCAGGTCAACGGTAAGGTGACGCTCAAGCAGGCCGACGGCACCGTCGTGCCCGTCGCCGGCGCCCAGATTGACATCTACCGCACCGACATCAAGGCGGAGTTCCACACCAAGACCAACAAGAAGGGCGAGTATATCCACGCCGGGCTCCCCTTCGTCGGCACCTATACGATCGTCGTCAGCGCGCCGGGCGCGCGACCGACCTTCGCCACCAAGCAGCGCTTTACACAGTCGCAGCAGCGCGACTTCCTCCTCCAGCCCGGCGATGGCTCGAACCTGACGCTCGAACAGGTCAAGGCGCAGGAGGCGTCGGGCGGCGCCGGTGGCGGCGGCGCGGGAGGCGGTGAGGCGGCCCCGGCCGCCGAGAGCAAGGAGTCCAAGGCGCGCCGCGAGGAGATCGAGCGCAAGACCCGGGAGATTGAGGAGAAGAACAAGAAGATCACCGAGGGTAACGAAGTCATCTCCCGCACCTTCAAGGTCGGCAATGAAGCCCTCAGCGCCGGCAAGTACGATGAGGCCATTAGCCACTACAACCAGGGACTCGCGGCCCGCGCCGACGAGCCCGCGCTCCTGACGAACCTCTCCGAGGCGTTGCGCCGCCGCGGTGTCGACCGCTACAACGCGGCGCTCAAGCTGAGCGACAACGACGCCAAGATGCAGGGCATGGAGGCGGCCAAGAAGGATTGGAGCGATGCCGCCACCCACTCCCTCAAGGCGCTCGAAAGCGTCAAGACCAACATGGCCGCCGGCGGCGAGCCGCAGCAGCAGCAGATTTACGCGCAGAACCGTCTGTCGGCACTCTCCATCCGCGCGCAGGCGATGAGGCTGGTGGCGACGAAGGTCGACCAGACGCAGGCGCAGGCCGCCTGGGACGCCTACCAGGAGTACCTCGCGGCCGAACCCGACGCGGCCAAGAAGAAGACCTATAAGGCCGAGGCGCTCCAGACCCTCTTCGATGCCGGCGCCACCGAAATGGCCGTGACACAGACGCGCGCCGTCCTGGCCGAAGACCCGGATAACGTCGACGCCAACCGCATCCTCGGCCTCGCGCTTTTCGCCACCGGCGACAAGGCTAAATTCCAGGAGGCCGCCAACTTCCTCCAGCGGTATGTGGACAAGGCGCCGGACACGGATCCCTTAAAACAGTCGGCCAAAGAGTCGCTCGAATATCTGAAGACGGCCGAGAACGTTAAACCGGAGAGGACCGCGCCGGCGCGCCCCGCCCGCCGCCGCCCGTAAGGCAACCTAACCCAAACATAGGCACAACTTAGCCTCGCCCGGGGGATTCCCCGGGCGAGGCTTTTTGAATCCGTCCCGACCGCTTCCAGATTCATCTTGACAGCCGCCGGGTTAAACAGTAACATGCATTAGGCAAACGGTGTTTTATCACGTTTGCCTTGCGTCGGCGGTGCGGTCGCCGGCGAGAGTCCCGGATAGTTCATACCGCGCGCGCCCCGCCTGTTCTCAGTTCTCAAACTACGGAACGCTCCAAGATGTCAGCCAAACTCGGCGAAATCCTCGTCCGCGAAAATCTCCTGACCCCACATCAACTGCGCGAAGCCCTGGAATTCCAGCGAGAGCACGGCGGCCGTCTCGGCTTCAACCTGGTCAAGATGGGGATGGTCTCAGATGACATGATTACGGCCGTGCTCTCCAGGCAGTACGGCGTACCCTCGGTCAACCTGGAGCTTTTCGACATCGACGAAACAGTCATCCGGCTCATCCCGCGCGACGTCGCCGACAAGTACTCGGTGCTCCCCCTCTCGCGCGTCGGGGCGACGCTCACGCTGGCGATGGTCGACCCGACGAACGTCTTCGCCATGGACGACATCAAGTTCATGACGGGGCTCAACATCGAGCCGGTGGTCGTCTCGGAGGCGAGCGTGCAGGACGCCATCTCGCGCTACTACTCGCAGTCGCGCGAGATCGAGCTGGCGCGCGACCTGGAGGAGAGCCTCAACTCGAACGGCAACGGCCACGCCGACTCCCTTCCCGACGCGTCGATGACGCTCGACTCGCTCGACTTCGAGGCCGACGGCGCCGAGGGGCTCGAGGTCATCGACGACGAGGACGAGATCGACCTCTCGAACCTGACGCGGATGAGCGAGGATGCGCCCGTCGTCCGGCTCGTCAACGTGCTCCTGGCCGACGCGCTCCAGCGCGGCGCCTCCGACATCCACATTGAGCCGTACGAGAAGGAGATGCGCATCCGCTTCCGCATCGACGGCCTGCTCTACGACGTGATGCACCCGCCGCTCCGGCTGCGCGACGCGCTCATCTCGCGCATCAAGATCATGGCGAAGCTCGACATCGCCGAGAAGCGCCTGCCGCAGGACGGCCGCATCAAGATCAAGCTCAAGGCCAACGGCCGCTCGCGCGAGCTGGACTTCCGCGTCTCGACGCTCCCCACCCTCTTCGGCGAAAAGACCGTGCTCCGCCTCCTCGACAAGGAGCGGCTGATGCTCGACATGACGAAGCTCGGCTTCGAGCCCGAAAGTCTCGTCAAGTTCCAGCGCAACATCACGAAGCCCTACGGCATGGTGCTCGTCACGGGCCCGACCGGCTCGGGCAAGACGAACACGCTCTACTCGGCGCTCCAGGCGCTCAACACGGCCGAGACCAACATCATGACGGCCGAGGACCCCGTCGAGTTCAACCTGCCGGGCATCAACCAGGTGCAGATGAAGGAGCAGATCGGGCTGAATTTCGCCGCCGCGTTGCGCTCGTTCCTGCGCCAGGACCCGAACATCATCCTCGTCGGCGAGATACGCGACTTCGAGACGGCCGAGATCGCCATCAAGGCGGCGCTCACCGGCCACCTCGTCCTCTCGACCCTCCACACCAACGACGCCCCCTCCACCATCTCCCGCCTGATGAACATGGGCATCGAGCCCTTCCTCGTCGCGACCTCCGTCAACCTCATCCAGGCACAGCGCCTGATCCGCCGCATCTGCAAGGACTGCAAGACCGAGCACAGCATCCCGCCCGAGGGGCTGGTCGAGGTCGGTTTCTCGCCCGAGGAGGCCAGGCAGCTCAAGACCTACAAGGGCGCGGGCTGCACGAAGTGCAACAACACGGGCTACAAGGGTCGTGTCGGCCTCTACGAGGTGATGGAGGTGACCGAAGACATCCGCGAGCTGATCCTGATCGGCGCCTCCGCGCTGGAGCTTCGGAAGCGTGCCATCGAGGACGGCATGATCACCCTGCGCGAGTCGGGGCTGCACAAGATCAGGAACGGCGTCACCACGCTCGAAGAGGTGGTGCGTGAAACGGTGGCATAGAACATGAACAGGCTGCGGGTCATCATCATTTCGCTGCTCGTCCTCGTCGCGGTCGCCGGCGCGCTCCCCGTCACCGAGTCGCTCGCCAAGTGGAGCCGGCGCTCGGCCGCCTCCCGGCACAAACGCTACCGCAAGCACTCGCGCGCCTGGTGGCGCCGCCACCGCGCGCTCATGCGCGCGCGACGCGAGCGCGCCGAACTCCGCCGCCGCCGCGCCCGGACGCGCAGGCCCGCGGGCCCCTTCGAGCCCGCTGCGAAGCAGTCCGGACCGGCCGTCAACACTTCGCTCCTCTCCTTCGGCGAGCCGGCCGCGCCGGCGGCCGCGCCCGCGGCGAAGCTCGCTCCGGCGGGCGCGCGCGCGGCGGTCGCACGCACGTCGCTGCTCCCCTTCGGCTTCACCGCGCCGCACAACTGGACGCCCGCCCGCAAGGGGCGCGCCGGCTCGGCCGTCTTCGCCATCGCCGCGCCCGACGGGCGCAGCGCCGGAACGGCGGTCGTCGCGCCGGTCTCGCTCTCGGCGGCCGAGCTCGCCGGCTCGCCCGCGGGCTCCAAGACCAAGACGGTTGGCGGCCTCCCCATCACGGCGCTCCGGCGCACGGTCATCGACCGGATGGTGGCCGAGGGCGGCTGGGTGACCAACGACTTCGTGCAGGAGATGCACGGCCGGCGCGTCTTCGTCGTGCAGGCGCAGACGGGCACGCCGGGCGCGCCCGCGCAGGCCTGGTCCTTCTACTTCACCGAGGTCGACGGGCGCGTCTACAGCCTGGCGACGACCGCCCCGCAGGAGTTCGCCGCCCCCCTGGCGGCCGGCTCCGAGCAGTTCATGGCCTCGCTCCAGCCCGCCGCGAGCAGGAGCACGGCCTCGCAGTAGAGGAGCCGCCCCCGCCCGCGGCCGAACAGGGGTCGGACACCCACGCCGACCCGCAATCGCCCCCAGCCGACCGAGGCTGACTGACACAGGAAACTTTATGACGGGACAAGAACAGACGCAGGAGCCGCTCTCGCTCTCGGACCTCCTGAAGAAGCTCATCGAGATGGGCGGCTCGGACCTCCACCTGACGACGAACACGCCGCCGCAGGTGCGCGTCGACGGCCACCTGCGCCCCGTCGAAGGGGTGCGGACGCTATCCTCGGCCGACACCAAGTCGCTCGCCTACTCCGTCCTGACCGACGCGCAGAAGCACCGCTTCGAAGAGAACCTCGAGCTCGACTTCTCGTTCGGCGTGCGTGGTCTGTCGCGCTTTCGCGCCAACCTCTTCAACCAGCGCGGCGCGGTCGGCGCCGTCTTCCGCGCCATCCCCTACGAGATCAAGTCGTTCGACGACCTCGGGCTCCCGCCCGTCGTCTCGAACCTCTGCGACCGCCCGCGCGGCCTGATCCTCGTCACCGGGCCCACCGGCTCCGGCAAGTCGACGACGCTGGCCGCCATGCTCGACAAGATCAACCGCGAGCGCCACGAGCACATCGTGACCATCGAGGACCCGATCGAGTTCCTGCACTCGCACAAGTCCTGCATCGTCAACCAGCGTGAGGTCGGCGCCGACACGCGCGGGTTCGCCGAGGCGCTCCGGACCGCTCTGCGCCAGGACCCGGACGTCGTGCTCGTCGGCGAGATGCGCGACCTGGAGACCATCGAGTCGGCGCTGCGCATCGCCGAGACCGGCCACCTCACCTTCGCGACGCTCCACACCAACAGCGCGGCCTCGACCATCAACCGCATCATCGACGTCTTCCCCTCGGCGCAGCAGGCGCAGATTCGCGCGCAGCTCTCGCTCGTCCTCGAAGGCATCCTCTGCCAGTCGCTCATCCCGCGCGCCGACGGGCGCGGGCGCGCCATGGCGCTCGAGATCCTCGTCCCCAACCCGGCCATCCGCAACCTCATCCGCGAGGACAAGGTGCACCAGATCTACTCGATGATGCAGACCGGCCAGGGCAAGCACGGGATGCAGACCTTCAACCAGGCGCTCGCCACGCTCTACCACAAGCGCCTCATCACCATCGAGACGGCGATGCAGCGCTCTTCGAACGCCGACGAGCTGCGCGAGCTGATCGAGCACGGCGCGGGCATCAACACGGGCAATGGTAACGGCGCCCCCGGCGCGCAGCCCGGCCGCCCGCACCCCTCGCCCTACGCACAGGCC
>Ga0216309_1000069_pt1 | contig 16606 bp, 10 predicted proteins | sample Total_DNA_C_FD_161284 | JGI IMG/M metagenome (GOLD analysis project Ga0216309, IMG submission 161284) | Terrestrial sediment cell enrichment communities for BONCAT metagenomics from Utah, United States - Total_DNA_C | ecosystem: Environmental > Terrestrial > Deep subsurface > Rock core/Sediment ...
ATTATTGCCATTCTAGGCACGGCTTATTGCGCAAGGCTCATGGGTCAACTTTCCTCTTTTCGGCTAAGATAATCGCACAATGAATATAGTTATAGCGCAGTTAAGCGACATTCATTTTAAAGAAGAGAAAAACAGGGTAGCTGGCAAGGAAGCTGCCATCGCTCAAGCTATACAGTCACTTTCTGCTACGGCCAGGGTCTGTTTCATCGTCGTCTCCGGCGATGTGGCATTCTCAGGCCAAGTGGCTGAATATAACCTTGCCTATGCTTTTTTCATGCGCATAAGAGAGTTGTTACTAAGTCAACTCCCCTCTCTTAATGTTTATTTCGTTGTTGTCCCCGGTAATCATGATTGCGACTTTAGAAAAGAAAATCGCTTACGCACCCTAACACTTAAAAGCGGCGATCAGATTCTGGAGCAGCTCGACCCGAATGATGATTCCATCGTAAGTGTGCTGGTTGACGTACAGGATAACTTTTTCAGTTTCTTGGCAAGATTAGAAAATGACTCGGCGCGCTTGATCACTGAAGATGCGAATGCTAATGCCACAGCACGTCCGATTGCTGAAGGGTATGAGAGACTTTTCTATGCGCGTGAGTTCGAGGTAGATGGAAGACGGTTCCGGTTCAACTGCTATAACACGGCGTGGGTGTCACAACTGCACGAGCAACAAGCCCAGCTTATATTTCCGATTATTGAACCTACTAATGATGGCGGCAAGTATGAGTTAGTAGCCACAACTTTTCACCACCCGGCCCAGTGGCTGGAGTCTAATAATGCTCGGGCTTTCAGAGGGATGATAGAGCCTACATCTGACATTATATTGACTGGGCACGAACATGTGGCCGAGCACTATCTCAAACAACATACTTTCTCAGGCGGTGTTAACCTTTATTTAGAAGCGCCCGTCTTGCAGGAGAGCCATTCCAGCGAGAGCGGGTTCAATCTTATTGAGATTAATCTCGACGGTAAATTGCGGCGGCATACAGAATTTGTATGGCAGAAGGATATTTATGCGCCGGTTAAGAGCAGCGAATGGGTGAGCTTTGAGCGCAGCAAACTGCTGAGATCGGCCGACTTTGAGAATAACGACCGGTACAGGAAAGAACTCACAGATCCCGGTGCAAACATTAAACACCCTTCGCAAACCCCTCTTTCCCTCGATGACATCTTTGTTTACCCGGAACTTGAACTCCTGTTGTTGGAGAAGAAGGCCGACACTTCCCTGCCGATACCCATCGTCGAAAGCGAAAGGGTGTTAGATTACCTTCTCAATAATCCTCGCGTTGTTATTACGTCCCCTACGGTGAACGGCAAGTCCACGCTGGCACGGGCGGTCTACATAGATTTACAGAAGCGTGGCTTTGTGCCGATTCTAATCCAAGGTGGTGATATCAAACACCATTCGGCGGACGAATTCGCCAAACTCATAGATAAGACATTTACCGAACAATATAGTGCCAATTCTTTGGAGCGTTATAGGCAACTGGACATTAATCGCAGAGTTCTGATCGTTGATGATTTTCACCGCGCCAACAGACTCAACCGTAAAGGTAAGAACGCCATGTTAGACGTGGCGGGGCGAATATTCGGACGGGTTATTCTCCTCGCGAATGACCTATTCCGGTTTGAGGAACTTACATCAGAATCCGATGAGCAGAGTGTGCTGTTTACATTTTCCCAGGCATCTATGATGCCATTTGGGCAGCGCCTTCGACGCCAGTTGATTTCAAAGTGGGTATCCTTCGGGCGGGAGTTTACCGACGACGAGGTAGAAATCGAGCGGAAAGTTGATGAGACTGCGAATACAATTACCACGCTCATTGGGCGCAAGATGGTGCCCTCATACCCAGTATTTATCTTAAGTATGCTCCAGGTGCTCGAAGCTAAAACCAACCTTAATACCGCGCCAAGCACGTTCGGATACTTTTATGAGGTTTTCATCTTAACGGGCCTCTCGGAGCATAAAACATCTTCCATCTCGATGGATGTCTTTACTACGTATGTGCCGCTGATCGCCTACCGGATGTTTGAATTAAAGAGACGTTCTTTAAGCGACACTGAGTTGGAAGAAGTTACCAACCAGTATTTTTCGGAATACGGTATTCATTTTAACCGCGACACCATGTTGAGGATTTTAGAGAACTCTAAAATCTTGTACCAAGACACAAGCGGATCATACAGGTTCAACTACAAATACGGTTACTATTATTTTGTAGCGAAATACATCGCCATAAACTTAAATGCAAGTGGTCAGCAGCAGAAGATGCGGCGGCACATTACCCGCATGGCGAACAACTTATATGTGGAAGATTACGCTAATATCGTTATCTTCCTTGTTTACCTAACCAAAGATGAGAAGACTATCAGCCAGATTCTCACGACCGCTAAATCTCTTTACAGTGAATACGAACCGTGTGATTTGGATAAAGATGTAAGTTTCATCAATCGGGTGGAACTTGAACCTCCTTCGCCAAAACTTCTGGAGGGCGACCCTGCTAAGAATAAGGAGGATTATCTACGAGGGGTTGATGAGATGGAGCGTCGCTTTGATAGCGACGAGTCCGAAGAAGATGACGACCTTAAGTTGGAGCGTGAGCTGAACGACGTTCTACGCCTGAATGTGGCGCTGAAGACACTGCAAATCATGGGGCAGGTGCTGAGGAATTTCCCCGGCGCTTTGCGACGTGAGCAGAAGATCAAACTTTTGTCGGAAAGCTACAACCTCGGCTTTCGCACGATGAAGATGATGTTCACCGTCATGGATGAGTTAGGCCCCCACATCCGAGAACACTTGGCCGACTACGTCCGTGGACAGAACAATATAATTGAAGATGAAGCTGTCTCGAAGAAAGTTGACCAAGTTCTCTTCTTACTGGTCGGCATGATGGCCTATGGGATGGTCAAGCGTATCTCACAGGCCGTCGGTTCAGAACACCTGCGGGAAACATATAAGGAACTGGTCTCGGATGACTGTTCTGTGGCGACAAGAATGGTGGACACGTCAATCAAGATTGATCATTTCCACCCGTTTCCCGAGAAAGAAGTGCTCGATCTATATCGAAAGGTAGAGAATAATAAGTTGACCCTGACTGTGTTGCGGCAGATGGTGCGTGATCATTTCCATTTGTCTAAAGAAGATAGGAAACTTAGGCAAAGGGTATGCGATAAGATCGGGATTTCATTTCAGGAACAGAGGATGATTGAGAATAAGGGCAAGTTGTGAGCCTTTGAACGGCATGTGAACTATTGACTTTTTGCTCCGTGATACTTAACGCATAGCCCGCCCGCGATCTGGCCTGCCACGGAGGGACGTGTTTCATTTTTCAGGCCAGTAGCCAATTGCACTTGATTCCGATATGATCGGAGTTGCCACCTAGACGGGCTAGGATCCTCGGTAGTCTTAACAGAAGATGGCGTCCGCCAGCGCCTCACATGCACGCACACGCTGGTATGCCTATGCTCTTCCGCACTCAGTCTGCCGCCGTTCACGGGATCGAAGCACACCTCGTTGATATTGAAGTTGACTTGACGCCTGCGCGCGGCGAGGCCGACTCGCTGACATCAATTACCATCGTCGGCCTGCCCGACCTCGCCGTGCGCGAGTCGCGCGAGCGCATACGCGCCGCCGTCAACAACAGCGCCTTCTTCTTCCCCTTCCACAAGACGACCATCAACCTCGCGCCGGCCGACGTGCGCAAGGAGGGCGCGAGCTTCGACCTCCCCATCGCGCTCGGCGTCCTCGGAGCCAACGGCGACCTCGGCGCGGCCGAGGGGCTACCAGACCTATTGGCTCTGGGCGAACTGTCGCTCGACGGCCGCGTGCGGCCCATACGCGGGGCACTCCCGGTCGCGCTGCGTGCGCGCGACGTGGGCATCCGGAGCCTATTGCTGCCCGAGGAGAACGCGGCCGAGGCGGCCTTCGTCGCGGGCGTAGACGTGTATCCGGTGGCAACGCTGCGCACAGCGGTCGAACTGGTCGCGGCGCTGCGCGTAGGGAAAGCCCCCACCCCGTTGCGCGTGGACGAGGCAAAGCTACTATCGGAGTCGGGAACCTACGACGTAGACTTCCGCGAGGTGCGCGGCCAGCAGGCCGTCAAGCGGGCGCTCGAAGTTGCCTCGGCTGGCTCGCACAACATCCTGCTCATCGGTCCACCCGGCTCGGGGAAGACGATGTTAGCGAAGCGGCTGCCAACTATCTTGCCACCGCTGGAGTTCGAGGCAGCTTTGGAACTAACGCGCATTCACTCGGTCGCGGGGCTGACGGGCCGCTCGGGCCTCGTCACACGCCTGCCATTCCGTGCCCCCCACCACACGATCAGCAATGCGGGACTCGTCGGCGGCGGATCTGTGCCGCGGCCCGGCGAGGTCTCTTTGGCGCACCACGGTGTGCTCTTCCTCGATGAGCTGCCCGAGTTCGACCGCTCCGTCCTCGAAGTCCTGCGCCAGCCGCTCGAAGATCGCCGCGTGACGATTAGCCGCGCGGCGATGACATTGACCTTCCCGGCCTCCTTCATGCTCGCGGCCGCGATGAACCCCTGTCCCTGCGGCTTCTACAACGACCCCGTGCGCGAATGCCACTGTACGCCGCCGCAGATACAGCGTTACGTCGGTCGCGTCTCCGGCCCGCTCCTCGACCGCATCGACATCCATGTCGATGTGCCGGCCGTCCGTTTCAAGGAACTGTCCAATAGTAGCGCACCCGAGGGCGAGACTTCGGCCGAAGTGCGCGCGCGCGTCGTGGCGGCACGGAAGCGCCAAGTAGAGCGCTTCCGCGGCGGCCACGGCTTCTCCAACGCGCAGATGACGCCGCGCCTCATCCGCCGCCACTGCCGCCTCGACGCTGATGGCGAGCACTTGCTCGAACAAGCCATGACCCGCCAGGGTCTCTCCGCCCGAGCCTACGACCGCATCCTCAAAGTCAGCCGCACCATCGCAGACCTCGCCGCCTCCGACGAGATATGCCCGCAACACGTCGCCGAGGCCGTCGGCTACCGCTCGCTCGACCGTACCTACTGGGTTTGAGCCGGGATGAGAGGAGAGCACTGTCACCTATCTTGGATGACGCGCCACAGCCAAGACGCCCAAGCAGTGCCTTTATTATAAACGTCCCGATTTGAGCTTTCTAATGAAAGCCGCTGGGTCGAAGCCCAGCACCTCCGCCATCTCCAGGAACTCCACCACGTCCATCCGCCGCGTCCCCAACTCGCATTTCGAGACGTAGGTCTGGGGGCGGCCCAGCCGGTCGGCGACCTCTTGCTGTGACAGCCCGCTCTTGCGCCGCGCCTCCACTAACATCTGCTGGAAACGCTCGTAGGTTTCCTCGGAAACTGATTTCATGGCGCTCTCATCGGGAGATTTTCAAGCCCCAGAAACGTCCTCTTTTCAGCCCGCCTACCCTGTCAAAATAACTCTTCCCCTTTAGCCGATTTTGGGCTAAGATGCAGCCCTCTTGTTTCACGCATAGGACGGCGTGCAATCCTCTAAACAGCGTTGAAACCTTAACCGCCAGAGTCTACCCGCCAGCTCTCTGGGGTGTCCAGATGCTTAGGCGAATCTTCATTGACGTGGAATCGGTCCCTCCGCCGGAGGAGCGGCGATCCCTGATTAAACCCGAGATAGTTCACAAGCTCTGCCGCAGGGGCTTTTCGGCACCCGACGCGGACGACGGCGCGAGCGTCTGCACCGACGAGCAGTTCCGCCGCTTGGCGCTGCACGCCGAGTACGGCCGCGTCCTCGCCATCGGCCTCATCGTCGAGCACGACTGGCAGGTCGTCCGCTGCGGGATGTTGGGGCGCGAGCGGCCGTCGGGGCGGTTCCATCTGGATGAGCGCCGCACCTTGCGCGCCTTCTGGCGTTTGTTGCAAGATTTCAACGTGGGCCGCGACCTCATCATCGGCCACAACGTCTTGGACTTTGACTTGCCGTTTCTTTACAAGCGCTCACGAATCAACCGGATTCACCCGAGCATCCTTCTGAGCTTCGCCCGCTACAAGAGCGCGCCCGTCTACGACACGATGCGCGAGTGGGCGCACTGGAACCCGCAAGCCCCGCTCGTCTCGCTCGACCAGCTCTCCGACATCCTCGGCGTCGGGCTCTCCAAGCTCGACGGCATGAACGGCGGCGGCGTATACGACGAATACCTGGCCGGCAACCACGACCGCGTGGCGGCCTACTGCCTCCGCGACGTGGAGATCGCGCGGGCCATCTACTACCGGATGGTCTTCCCCGAAGGCCCCGAACCGCAGGGACTAGCAAACAGCCATGAGTGATGAATACGCCCACCTGAACGACAAAGCCAGGGAGGCGCTGAACCTATCCACCGCCGACCGCATTGACTACATCAAGCGGGCGCGCTGGATCGGCTACACGCGCGCCAGGGAGATACTCGAACAGCTCGAAGACCTGCTCACGCACCCGAAGAAGCACCGGATGCCGAACCTCCTCATCTACGGCGACACGAACAACGGGAAGACGATGATCGTCAACCGCTTCCACCAGCTCCACCTCGCCCACGACAACCCCGGCGGGGACGGCATCGTGCTCCCCATTCTCATCGTCCAGTGCCCGCCCGTGCCGGACGAGAATCGCTTCTACAACGCCATCCTGGAGAAGCTCTTCGCCCCCTACAAGTCGAGCGACCGCGTGGACAAGAAACAGTTCCAAGCCATCAAGACGCTGGAACGCGTCCGGCTCAAGGTGCTCATCCTCGACGAGCTGCACAACCTGATCGCGGGCAACACGAACCGGCAGCGCCATTTCCTCAACACCATCAAGTACCTCGGCAACGAGCTGCAAATCCCCATCGTCGGCGTCGGGACGAAGGACGCGCTGGTCGCCCTGCGCACCGTCCCCGAGATAGCTAACCGCTTCGAGCCAGCCGAACTCCCCCGCTGGCAGATGGGCAAGGATTACCTGAAGCTGCTCGCCAGCTTCGAGCGGATGCTGCCGCTGAAGAAGCCGTCGAACCTCGTCGAGACGAACCTCGCCATCAAGCTGCTCGCGATGAGCGAGGGCATCCTCGGCGAACTCGCCGCCATCCTGACGAAGGCCGCGGTCAAGGCCGTCAAGAGCGGGAAGGAGCAGATCACCCTCGAACTCCTCAACTCCCTGAAATGGATACAGCCGTCGAAGCGGAGGTGAGATGCCGGCGCGGACGCAGATCGCGAGGCTGTCGGGCAAGGTCTGGCCCGCCCACGTCAAGCCGCGGCGGGACGAGCTGCTCTCGTCGTGGCTGGTGCGCCTGGCGGCCTCGCACTCCCTGAAGCTGCACACCTTCTGCGCGCTGGTGTGGACGCGCCGGAAACAGATCTGGAACCGCGACATCGACAAGTGCGCCGACGCCGGCCTGCTGGACGTGCTGGCGGAGAAGACTTTGACGCCGCCCGAGCGGGCAGCCCGGACGACACTGGCCGCCTACGAGGGCTACCTCTACGAGCGCCACAACCCTTACGGCAACACGCGCTGGATCATGCCGGTCGGCGTTTACCATCGCACGCGCCGCAGGTATGGCTTACAGTTCTGCCCGCGCTGCCTGGCCGGGGACTCAGACCCTTACTACCGGAGGGCGTGGCGGCTGGCCTTCGTCACCTTCTGCGAGCGGCACCGCTGCCCGCTCTTCGACCGCTGCCCGCGTTGCGCGGCCCCAATCAACTTTCACCGCATCGAGCTGGGCGACCGGCGCAAGTGGGTGGCCGAGTCCGTCACGCTCTGCCACGCCTGCCGATATGACCTGCGGGAGACACCCGTCGCAAGAGTCGAGAGCCCCGAGGACTGCCGCGCACTTCAGTTTCAGGGGACTTTAACGGGAGCGATGCGCCGCGGCTGGATCGAGGTGAGCGGGCACGGCCCCATCTACTCGCACCTCTACTTCACCATACTCCACCAGTTGATGAAGATCTGCGCGACGGGCAAGCGCGCGGCGGGATTGCGCGAGGCCGTCGCCCGAGAGCTGGAGATCGAGGCACCGCCAAGCCTGACGGAAAGCTGCCGGGACATTGAGCGGCTGGACGTGGGCGGCCGGCGCGAGCTGCTCGACATGGCACATTACCTGCTCGACGAGTGGCCTGCGCGGTTCATCCGGCTGTGCGAGACTTACAAGGTCTGGAGCGCAGCTCTGCTGCGGGAGTTAGACCCGGCACCCTTCTGGTACTGGCGCATCGTCCACGACCACCTGTACCGGGTCTCCTACACGCCGTCGGACGAGGAGGTACGTTCCGCCGTCACACACCTCAAGCGCCGCGGCGTCACGCTCTGTAAGAGATCTATTTCCCGCTGCCTCGGTACTAACGACGTGTTCCGGAAGAGAAAAACCGGGGCCGCATTAGTAACTGCCTTCGCCCCCGAATCGGCCCGATTGCGCGCACATAGCGAGAACAGCATGGGAAAGGAGTATTGAGAGTTATCGCGTTTCGGCGGGAGCGATAAGCCGCGGCGAAGTACTTCCTGAAAGAAATTTATTGATGAACGCATCTGCTTCGGCCGCGATTGAGTTTTCCAAGTCATCTGCCTCGCCCCGAAGCTCTGCGGCTCTCCATACAAGCTCACCTATCTCCCGCTCGATTTCATCGCCGAGCCTCACGACCGGGAAATTACTCACGTCGGCAGGGTCGAGGTGAGGGATAGATGTTCCGTATGCGTAGCGTATCAGCAGCGGCCTGCCTAACTTCGGATGCCCCATCGCGGCAAACAGGTAGCCCGGATGAATCCGATCCCGCTTGGGACTGACACGAACTAGGTCGTGTGAGAAGAAGGAATGCTCATGATACTTCGTCATTAGGGCGACACTCCCAAGCAGGCCATACGTCTGCCCGGAACACGCCACGATGATCCACCCCTCCTTAACGAAGAACCGTTTAGGAGCTTGCACCTGTTCGATCAGAACACGCTTGCTGATCCTGGGGTTTAACGAAAACAGTTCATCCGCACTCATGTAAGGTATTCCCGCGTCACCGAAGACGCGGCTGAACCGTGTTATCCACCAGACACGCTCCGCGACATCCGAGAGTGCTTCGATTTTCAGTTTTCGGCGGCGGAAGTGGTTAAGAATAGCCGTCGCCTCCGGTGTATAGTGGCCGGCTTCCAACCGGCGGCGGCCTCCGAAAAGCACAGAGGCGGAGGCTTCAAAGCCCGATTCGGGATTAACAGGATTGCCTATTTCACCCACGGCGTCGGCAAACTTGGTTTCCGCCTCCACCGTTAAAGCGTACGCCTCGTCCCGCTTGCGTAGAATGGTCTGGACTGCGCTTTTGAAATGTTCAAGATTGCCTGCGGGAGGGACGGGAACCGGCAGCGAGTTCAGGTGCGCGCACTCCAAGTGCTTGATCATGTGACCGTATTGCGCCCCGGTCATCATTGCCTTGGCGTGCTCCGACCGCAGGTAGGCGTACAACCAACCTGAGAGCCCATCATCGTGCGCCTCCACTCGGAGCAGGTCGTGCGTGATTAGAGTATTGAGGTGCGGGGAATAGGCTAAGGTGGTTCGCCCGACTGTGCCGGAACAGGTGACGAGAATCGTACCGCGTTCTAGAAACCTGCCTCCCGCGTTATGGGTGCGCGCTATCGCCAGCCATTTCCTCGGCGTAGGCCGCAGGTCAAAGACCTGAGTCGCGGACAGGAAAGGCGTCCCGTGCTCCCGGCTGACTTGAATCCCCTTCAGCCGGGAAGGCTGCCAGACGCGGGCGAGTGTCCCGAAATCCTGCCACCCTTTAGGTTGAGCTTCGATGGCATTGCGTATCGCGTAACCGCTGGACAGGTAGCTGTCGGCCTCCATGCGGCGGTCCGCCTGCATCAGCAACCGCGCCGGTATGGCAGTCCACTGTACCTCGTGGTAAGGGGACGCCTCCGGCGGGGCTGCGTGAGGTGCGCTTAGTCTTGCTCGCTTAACCATTTCCTGAATGCCTGCGCGATGGTTAGGGTGTTATCGTCGAGGACTTTCTTGCGTGTCTTCTGGTGGCGGTAGACGCGACGGCTGCCTTCGTACTCTCTTACCAACTCCGGAACTTCTTCGACTATTTCATTGCCCTTGCTGTCGCGGACGTAGGTGAGATTTCCCCGCTTGTCGTGCCCGACGTGGTTAGCCAGCGCCATGAAAACAGGGTAGTCATTCTTACGGCGGGCGGCTGCCTCCGTGGCAACAAGCTCGTCTGTTTTACGTTCCAAGACCAAAACACTCGTCTGCACGCTTACATTCGGCTGGAAGGTATCCGGGTGCAGATCGATGCTGGCGAGCACGCGGGTATGGCGAAGTAGCCATTCACGAACGTAGCCAAGGCCGGGCGATCCCAGAATGCCGTCGGGAAGGACGATTGCCATCCTGCCTGTGCCGGGCTTTAAGAACTGCACACAACGCTCGATGAACAGAATCTCCGGAGGCTGTGACCGGTGAAGCGCCTCTGTTTTTGTCCACTCGTCTGTCGCGGCGTCGTAACTCCAGATGTGACCCAGGTCATACTGGTCGAGAATAGAAGGGTCATCAATGGGAATCTTTGACCCGAACGGTGGGTTCGTGAATAGTATGTCCACCCGGCCGATTAAGTTGGCATTCCTCAAACCCTCCGGCCACATGGCGGGGGCGGCCAATGAATTACCCTGAAACAGGCCGCCTTCCCCGTCATTATTCATGACCATATTCATCTTCGCGGCCTTGACGAGATTAGGGTTCAGATCAATGCCGACGATGAGCTTTTGAGCGAACTTCTGAACCCGCTGCATGGTCGCGGCATCGATCCGTTCGGCTTTCCCGCCCTTCTTTATCTCGGCCTGTTGAATCTTCGAGATAACGTGGTTCATCGCGGTAATGAGGAATCCGCCCGTGCCACATGCCGGATCAAGTATGAGTTGATGCTCGTCCGGGTCGAGCATAGCCACGGCCATCCGGCAAATGTTTCTCGGCGTGAAGAACTCGCCCCGATCCCCGCGCAAGTTGGCACCGACAATCTCCTCATAGGCCCTCCCCTTTACATCAATGTCACTCTCCAGCAGAGAGTACATTTGGAGTTGGGTCACTATGTACGCGAGGACGGCAGGCTGTAATTCAATCATCTCCTGCGCCTTGAAGATGGTCGGGAAATCGTTCTTGACCGCGGCGAAGAGTTTGTCTATTCGTGCCTTAACCTTTAACGTGCCGTTGACGCCGTGACGCTCCTTCGAGGCGGCGTAAAACTGAACTTCGTCGGAACTGCGCTCGTCATGAATCTTGCAAAAGATGAGCTTCAGTAACTCCCAGAAGGCTTCAGGCTTTTGCAAACCTTGGTTGCCCGCGATGTAATTGTGGCAGCGCCTGAACGCGAAGAGTAACGCGTCCGAGGTCGCTGGCTTTAGCTGATCGAATCGCGGGCGCTCAGCCTCGTCTTCAGTTTGGCCGAACGAAGGCAGGTCGGGAATCTCTTCAAAATCTACCCGCCCGGCGCGCGCGACCTTCTTGTAGCAGAAGCGCTCCAACCCGTTCGTCCACATGCCGTAACTTACATTTACGCACGCGGACATGTAACTTTGTAACTGCCCCACCCCCTCCTTCCGGGCCGAGGGTTTCACGGTTTGCGCCTTGCACTCAACAATGATGTAAGCCTGCTCTTGGGCGTGCTCGGTGTTCGGGAAGAATATGACTAGATCAGCGCGCGGCCTTCGGCTCCCGAGTCGGAGCGTGTACTCGACCGCAATATCTCGCTTAGCGTAGCCGTATTCCCTGACGAGGGATTTGGCGATCTCCTGACGGACGTATTCCTCGGGCGTCTCGTCCCGTTGCGTGGTGCCGTCGATAAAATCAAGTAGCTTCCCCTGCTGGACGATTACCGCACCGGGTTTCGGCGTTTCGAGGGGCAGTACGGTTTGGGCGGGCATTGGTCGTGTGTCTTCCTGTACCGTCACGCAGCTCGCCCGTGACGATACACCTCAACTTGCCGGGCGGAATGAGGCTAACCGTGTTAGCCGCCATCTGGATGCCCTGGGTTATGAATAGATTAGAGTGAACTGCTTACCCCGGACGTAGAAAAAAGCGGTGGATGGCAGCGGTAGAGTAGCCGCCTCCGAAAATGAGTGCTCGATACCCTATCGCCGCGGGGCGCGGGCATGATAGCACTTGTTTGTCCAAGGTGGTATCAAATTTTGACAGGATCAAAATCCGAAACTGAAAAGCAGGGTACCACCCTCACCTTTTTCCCTCTTCTATTTTGCAAAAACTGTTGTATATTTTCTGCGGACACACAAAGACCGCGCCGCCCGTGACCCTCACGGCAGCCAGACAAATCAGTTGGACTGCTTGCCCCTTCAGATCAGGGCGAACACGCTTTGCAGCAGGTTCAGCGCGAGTTCTGTCACCGTGTCCGCTGTCTCGGGCGTTGATGCAGCCTCGCCAGTCTGCATTTCACCGCCGGCCGTGTCCGCCTCCGTCGTACTGCTCGCCGCAGGCGTCGGCTGCGGGGCAGGGCTGGCGACTCCGGTATGCATTTCGCCGGCGAAAGCGGTTGTAGCAACCACGAACGCCAGAACCAGCGCGGCGGCCGCATTGCGGTAGCTTTTCATCACAAGTCCTTCCTTTCAGTGCGCAGTTGAAGCCAGATCACCCTGGTTCGAGAACGCGTCTTATCTCCTTGAGAAGACGCGGCTTGGGCCTGCCTGACAATTTTTCCACAACTCTCGGAAAGGTAATCCTCACATGACTTTAGCCGATTCATTGTTGAGGCAATTAGACGACCCGACTCTAAGCCATGATGAGCGGGCGTTGATAAGGTGCGAGTTAGCGGCGGACTTTGAGCATAGGGGCCAGTACGAGGCCGCGCGTGACGCCCTCGGCGAGTTGTGGCGCGGCGTCGGCCAACGCCCGGCATTAGCAGGGCTGACAGAGCGCACGACCGCGGAGGTGCTTTTGCGCGCCGGCGCTTTGTCAGGCTGGCTCGCCAGCGCCGCACAGGATCAAGAGGGGCAGCGGGCGGCCAAAGAACTAATCAGCGAGAGTATCACACGCTTCGAGGCTCTGGGGGAACTTACCAGAGCCTCGGCGGCGCAGAGCGACCTCGGCTTCATCTATTGGCGCGAGGCCGCGTTCGACGAGGCGCGTGCTATTTACTCCGATGCCCTCAAGAGGCTCGCTGGCGAAGACGACCCGGAGCTGCGGGCGAAAATTTTGATCCGTTGCGTGCTGGTCGAGTCGTGCAGCGGCCGCTACAACGAATCGCTCCGCATCCTGACGGAATCGACGAAACTGTTTGAAGAGAGCGTCAACCACGCCCTGAAGGGAAAGTTTCATAACGAGCTTGGCTTGGTGTTAAGAAAGTTAGGCACGGCCGAGCGTCGCCCCGATTACACTGACCGCGCCATCATCGAGTACACGGCCGCCGCGTTTCACTTCGAGGAGGCCGGACACACCAGCTACCGGGCGCGCGCCGAAAACAATCTCGGGTTCCTGCTCTACACTGTCGGCAGGTACGACGACGCCCACGGCCACCTCAACAACGCGCGCATCCTGTTCATCTCCGTGAAGGATAAGGGCAGCGTCGCCCAGGTGGACGAGACCCGCGCCCGCGTCCTACTGGCCGAAGGCAGAGCGAAGGAGGCGGAGCGCGCCGTCCGCGAGGCCGTGAGGGTGCTCGCTAAGGGCGGCGAGCAGAGTCTGTACGCAGAGGCGCTCACGACGCAGGGGCGTGTGCTGGCGAAGCTGGGCAACTTCCCGGAATCCCGCAACACGCTGCGCAAAGCTGCGGGCATCGCCGAGGCGGCCGGTGCCGTCGAGGACGCCGGTCGTGCCTTGCTCGTGCTGCTTGAGGAGCACGGCGCGTCTCTCAACGAACGCGAGTTCTTAGAGTCCTATCGGCGCGCGGACAAGCTACTCGCCGGCACTCAGGACGCCGAGACGATAGCACGCCTGCGCGCCTGTGCCGCTCGGGTCGTGGACGCCCGCCTCGCGGCACTTCCGCCGCGCCGCTACCGCAGCACCGCGGAGTTCTGGGCCGGCTTCAACCTCCCCGAGAAGGTACATGCCTACGAAGCCAGGTACATTCGCCGCGCGCTGATCGACGCGAAAGGAGTCGTCACGCACGCAGCACGCCTGCTCGGCTGGGACTATCACGGCACACTCCAGTCCATGCTCGATAAGGGCGGACGCCATCACGACCTCTCGCACCTGCGCACGCCGCAGGAGAAGAGGAAGAAGAGCCTGATAACCGCCGGGGGCGGGCGGCGCCGGGGCAAACGGCGGGTCATTAAAATACTTCACGTTGAAGATTACAAACTGGTCGCTGACACCGTGCGGGACACCTTAGAAGCGATGGGCTGGAAGGTAGACACCTGCGCGAGCGGGGCGCAGGCGGCGGCCATACTCGACGGCGACGAGCCTTTCAACGTCTTCATCTTCGACTATGACCTGCCCGGCCGGAACGGGGTCGAACTCGTGCGCCACGCGCGCACGCTCCCCCACCGGCGGCGGACGCCGATCATCATGCTCACCGGCAGCGACATCGAGCCGGAGGCATGGCGCGCGGGCGCGAGCGCTGTTCTGCACAAGCCGCATGAGCTGGGTCGGCTGCCCGCGATGGTCATACGGCTGTTGAGCAAAGCGACGACCGGCGGGGAGTGAAGGGCGATGGGTAGTAGAACCGGGGGCGCTATGAGGGCAGCGCGCTCCCATCAGCACGTCCGCCCGGAGGGGCGAGCGGACTGTGCCGGGGCCGCCGCGTCCATGACGGGCGAGGAAGCGCGGCGGCCCTGATTAAACTGTCGGGCGAGGCGCACGTACTCGAATCGGGCGTCAGGCCGCGTTCGGGACGCCCGCATCCGACTCGTCGGACGGCGACAGCGCGGGGGGTTCGGCCGGGGGCGAGACGAATCCCTGGAATACCTCAAGGAACCTTTCCGCGAACCTTTCGACGGGGCCTGCGCGGTGAACCAGCTTGTCGCGCAGCAACTCCGGCCACTCCCAGCCGTTTAACCAAACTCCCCGCCGTCGTGCGCCGTGCAGGAGAATACGCCACAGCATCCGCTCACCGAGTGGCGCGCCGCCGGCGGTGTGGACGACCAGCGTGGTGACCGCCTCATCGTCGCCTCCGTCGGGCGGCCTTACCTCGGCCTCGAACAGGTAAAAGAGGTGTCCGCAATAAGCAACCTCGGCGACGATCACGCGCCTGCGCTTCCTCGGCGGCCCCGGCAAAAATGACCAGGACAAGGTTCTACCGCGCGACTTGTCAGGGAAGAACGAGACGCCGCCGCCGCTGCCCGACAGCGGCGGCGGTAGCCTTATCGTCCTGTAGTGCAGGTGCGGTGCTGCCTGTCGGCGCATCTCTTCGAGCACCAGGACGAACGTCGCCAGGCGGTCGGACAGGTCAATCATCTCCCTCGACTCCCGCGACATCCTGAGACGATCAAGGTCAGTCTCACCCGTGTCCCCGTCCGCGGTCGCGAGCCCTGTCGTCTCGCCGTCGTTGACGTTCGGCGTGCGCTCGGCCGCGCGGAAGTTGCACTCGTCCTTGTCGAGCTTCTCCACATCCTCGGGCGTGGATGAGAACTGTCCGCCGTCCAACTTCACGAGCGTCTCGATGCGTTCCAAGGAAGGCTCGTCGTCACTCCGCACCTCCAACTCCTCGTCCTTGTCCTTCTCCGACGTGTGCCGCGGCGGTCGCTTGGTGTCTTTATACGCCTCGGGGCGGTTGGGGTCTTTCGTGCCGTTGTTGCGCCCGTCGTTGTCGCGGACGAAGCGCAGGCGCTCGAAAGGGTAAGCGCCAGTGCAATCCTGAATCCGAAAGACGAGGAAGTGCCAGTGACGCCCGCTCAGGAGGCGCTTGCCGTGAAGCACCATCTTGGTCGCCCCCCGAAACGGCGGGAGCACGACGGGGACGTATCCGTCGCCGTGATCCGCGTTGAGGAGCATCGACTCGTAAATGTATTTAGCTTCTTCAAGCCTTTCGAGGACGAGGGCGAAGCGCGCGATGGCGCGGGCGTCGTCGTCATCCATCCTCGGGCGCAGCCCCAAGTGGGCCGTCCCATCGGCGTCGAACCCCGTCCGCTCCGGGGAGAAGACGCGGTTGGGTCGGTAGACCAAGCCCCCGCGGACGATCTCTTTGAGCAGGCCGGAGGACGTGGCGAAGTAGGCGAGCAGCAGTATGGGACAGGGGAAAATCACCCGCGAGACCTCGCGCGGGTCATCCACCTCGCGCTCGACAACGAGGCAGCGTGTTGAGAGCGCCTCCGCCGGGAGCGGATAATAACGGGGCGGAATGTAAGGGACGTCCTCGCCGTTTTCTTGGTAGGTGGCGTCCGCCCTGACGACGGTCATGCGCTCGACCTCCATCGAGAGGTCGTAAGTCTCCGCACCGTAATCGGGCACGGCGACCACCCTGCGGTCTTGGACGAAATCGCCGACGTGAAGGCCGACCAACTGGCCTGAACCGATGCGAGCCGTCCGAGTCTTAGAGTAAACGTAAGAAGACCCCTTCCTGACGTTATCTGGGTTGAGCACGTCCCAACGATAGGGGGTAAAAATCAGATCGACCGCGGGCTCCGACATCGCCATCGGGTTGAGGTGGAAGCGGTTGATCCAGGCTAAACGGTGGAGGGGGCTGTCACCTTGAGGGAACTCGCGCGTCGGAAAGGGGGTAGAGTTCAACATGCCCAACAC
>Ga0216309_1000070_pt1 | contig 16587 bp, 13 predicted proteins | sample Total_DNA_C_FD_161284 | JGI IMG/M metagenome (GOLD analysis project Ga0216309, IMG submission 161284) | Terrestrial sediment cell enrichment communities for BONCAT metagenomics from Utah, United States - Total_DNA_C | ecosystem: Environmental > Terrestrial > Deep subsurface > Rock core/Sediment ...
ATAGTGGACGGGCTCGGCCCCGTCTACAACGCGCAGTCGTGCGCCGAGTGCCACCAGAGCCCGGTCACCGGCGGCGTCAGCCAGATCTTCGAGCTGCGCGCCGGCCGTAGCGGCCCCGACGGCAGCTTCGTCGCGCCGCCGGGCGGCTCGCTCATCCAGGCGCGCGCCGTCGACGCGCAGATACAGGAGCGCGTCCCCGACGGGTCGCGCATCGTCTTCAGGGGGCCGTCGGCACAAATCTCCGTCATGGGCTTCGACGGCGGGCAGTACGGCCTCGTCGGCAACACGCCCACGACGGGTGTCCGACCCTCCTTCTCGCCCGACGGCAAACAGGTCGTCTTCGCGCGGAGTACTCTGACCGGCAACAACACAACCATCAGGGTGATGAACGACGACGGGACCAACCTTCGGCAGATCACGGCCGACGTCGCGCAAGACAATTTTCCCGCGTGGTCGCCCGACGGGACGAAGATCGCCTTTGTCAGTAACCGCACCGGCATCAACCAAATCTTCACCATGAACCCGGACGGGAGCAACGTGACGCGACTCAGCGACGGCCTGACTAATGACTTCGACCCGGCCTGGTCGCCCGACGGGACGAAGATCGCCTTCGCCAAGATGCTTCCGGGCATCGGCCAGCGCTGTGACATCTGGCAATTTAACGCGGACGGGACCGGCGGGGTGCCACTCACAGTGACTCCAACGTCCGAGGAGAGGCGCCCGGCGTGGTCGCCCGACGGCACGCAGATCGCCTTCCACACGGACCGCGACGGCAACCCGGAGATTTATAAGATGACTTCGACGGGCGGAGCACAGACGCGGCTCACCAACGACCCGGCCACGGACCTCGACCCCACCTGGTCGCCCGACGGCTCGCTGATAGCTTTCACGAAACACACTAGCAGCACGACCTTCGCCGTCTGGAGCATCGCCGCCGACGGCAGCTCGCCGACACGGCTCTCGACAGGGCTCGGCCAGCACCCCTCCTTCTCGAAGGATCAGGGAGAGACCGTCCGCACCTTCCGTGCCTCGCTCAACATCCTCGGCGACGGCTTCGTCGAGGCCACCGACGACGCCACCTTCCTCGCCATCCGCGAGGCCCAGCCCGTCGGCATGCGCGGCACCGCCATCTTCGTCCCCATCCTCGAATCGCCCGGCTGCGACCCACAGGTGCCCGCCACCTGCGAGCACCGCCTCGGACGCTTCAGCTGGAAGAACTCGGTCGCCAGCCTGCTCACATTCTCGGCCGGCGCCTACAGGTTGGAGCAGGGCATCACGAGCCCGCTGCAACCTAACGAGGACACCTCGCTCGGGCGCTCTGTTTCCCTCTTCGACCTCGTCCCCGGCCTCGAAGACACGGGAGGGGCACAGGGCTTCGGCGAGGACGTCGAAGCCTTCGCCCGCTTCATGCGCTCGACCAAGGCCCCGCCCCGCGACCGCAACCTCGTCCCCGACGACGCGACCGACCCCGGCTCGCAGCTCTTCGACCAGATCAACTGCTCGGTCTGCCACGTGCGCTCGATCACCACCACGTCGAACCCCTCGATGGCCTTCAACGGCGGCACGTTCGTCGTCGGGACGGCGCTCGCCAACAAGACCTACCACCCCTTCGGCGATTTCCTCCTCCACGACATCGGCACCGGCGACGGCATTGTCGAGACCAACGGGGAGATAACACGCAACAAGGTGAGGACTGCCCCGCTCTGGGGCTTACGCACCAGAGACCGGCTGATGCACGACGGCGGTTCGAGTAGTCCGCCGACCAATAACGGCGCACAGTCCTTCACCGTGAACGAGGCCATCCTGCGCCACGGTGGGCAGGCGGCATCGAGCCGCGCGGCCTTCCAGGCGCTGACGCCAGCGCAGAAGGCGCAACTCTTTAAGTTCCTCAAGTCCCTTTGACGGGGAGCACCGCACAGCACTAACAGACCCGCGCTCCGACAAAAGATCGAGGGGCGAGATTGGCGACAGGCGGGCGGAATGGTGTGTGAGATGACTCGCCACCATTCCGCCCGTAGCGCCGGACTCACGCCGCGGGAGGCGTAAAGTTATCAACAATGTCTCACCTCACAACCCGGTTTGCTTCTCTACCCGTCCGAACGGTAGGTGTTCAAAATTACGTAATGACCCTTATCCGAAGTGATAACGTGAACCGTCATCAGTTCCCTGTCCCATCCACAAGTTGTAGGCTGACGAGATGTGCAATTTAGGGGCGGGAGGGACGTTTCACGCCCTTTTTGAAAACGCGCGTCCGACTACCAGTAGTTGTGGCTCCAGTGCGCCTTCAGACTCCGCACGGCCTTGCACAAGTATTCAGAAATGTTTGCATAAACTCTGCATGGATAAATGCTCAAGAGGCTTTATTCAGTGAAACTCGAATATTTGTGCAAGGCCACTCCGCACGTAAGGTTGGTTATCGGACTCCAAGAAGCCATATACATTATGAATTAGCAAAATTTCGTCTATTCTCCTAGATTAACGTCTAAAATTTTGCTTGCACCGTCCGGCTCAATCAATGTAGTATTCGGCACCCCAAACAGTTCCCCGGCAACTGGTGAAACCTCATCACCCCTATGAACTGCTTTCACCAGCTTCACCAGCATACTGCTGTCAGGCCAGAAAGACATGCGGCCTTCTCTCACTCACATTCAACCTCCACCAAGAAAGCATCAACATGCTTCGCGGGCGCGGCGTTTGTGTCGAAGGGGAAGCCGTAAACCATCCCACGCACATTCCTGTAAGGAGGACCACACCATGAGCCGGCTCACGAAAGTTTTCCTCAGTCTCTTAGGCGTAATCACTGTTCTGGCACTCGCCTACCCCACCCTCGCCAAGCTGGATAAAACGAATCGGGGGAAAGAAGGCTTCGGCATGGAGATCTTAATGGATGGGCGGACGCCCTTAACCGTCGCGGTGAGGGCAAAAGACGAGAGACTAGCCCTCCTACCCGTGAACGCGGCTGGGGCGTCCGCTGTCAAAGTTGTCCCGACGGTGCAGGGCGGTACGCTAAGGCTTGAACTCCTGGCGGTGACCGATAAGCTGCCCAAACTCCTTTCGTGCGACGACTTGAAGAGCCTTAAGACCGAGCCGGTGGCTTCCTACGTCGCCGCCGATGGCGACGTCATCCGCGTCTCGGATTTCGAGAAGTTCGGGGTGGCACCTTTCACCGTTAAAGTAATGAGCTTGGCGGCCGTTCAAACAGTGTGCCCTGATGGGGCTTGTTGCTGCGGCACCATAACCTGCTACCCGGAGCCCGGGAGGTGCGTTGAGTGCGGGAGCTGTGCGAGGTGCTGTCGGAGCGGCGGTGGCGGCGATGAGAATCAATGAACCGGGGCTCGTCAGCTCAGCCTAATAAACAGCAACAGCCCCTCAGGTCGAATGCCGGGGTCGGGCGCGTCACCCCGAGCGGCACTCACGGGCGCGACTCTGGCCGACGATCAGCGGGCGCATAACGACCAAGAGCTTACGCGGGGGAGGTATCGCCTTCGACAAGCGGACCTGTACGTCGGCGGCAACCCTCCCCCGGTAAGTAAGCCTCACTGCAACGTCCGGTGACAGCCTCTCTTCGGAGGGAGACAATATGGCTCGACATTCATTAGCGAATGTGCTCGCATTTTGCTGTGTGGTTTCATCTCTGTCACCGGCGTCGGCGCAGACACCTACAAGTAAGGCATCTACTCAGATTAAAGAGCCGCCGACCGCAAATCAGCCGGCCGCGGGTGGCGAGGCCGACCCTCTGGTCGCGGCGCGCCGCGCCACGGCCATCTCGCTCGTGACATCTCTCGCCGAAGAGGCCCGCGGCTACCGGGATGACACCCTACGGGTGCGTATTCAGGCGCGGGCAGCCGACGCCTTATGGCAGACCGACCGGGAGGGAGCAACCGCCCTTTTCCACCAGGCTTGGGAAGCCGCGGAGGTGGTCGATAAAGCGGGCGAGCGGCGCGAAGAAGAGGCACGCCGTGATTTCCTTTCCGGGCGCGGTGTGGGTTTCATCCCCCGCGTCCCGAACCTGCGTTTAGAAGTCCTTAGGTACGCGGCCAAGCTTGACCGGGAACTGGGCGAGAAGTTCCTCGCCCGCATTGAGGAAGATAAAAAAAGTGATGCGTCGGACACGCCGTCAAACACCAAACTGTCAGACTACTGGGACCCCACCGAACCGCCGGCGGCCCTTGCTAAGCGGCTGGAACTCGCCACCCTGCTACTGGAAGGCGGGGAGGTTGAACGATCATTGCGCTTCGCCGAACCGGCGCTCACGCGAGTGACCAAGCCCGGTATTATTTTCTTATACAAATTGCGGCAACGAAACAGGGCGGATGCCGACCGGCGATTTGCCGCTCTGCTGACCCGGACGGCGGTTGACCCTTCGGCAGACGCTAACTCGGTGTCGCTCCTCTCCTCTTATGCTTTCACCCCATTGATTTTCGCAACGGTCACGCGTAATGGGAGGGTGTTCGGGGGCGAGGCTGCCCCCCCTCCCGATTTGCCGGCTGACCTGCGCGCCGCCTTCTTCCGCACTGCGACGCAGATCTTACTGCGCCCCATCTCGCCGCAGGGGCAAGACCGGACCTCGGCCGGTCCCGCCGGTACTTATTTCGTCATCGTACGCCTACTCCCGCTCTTCGAGCAGTATGCCCCGGGCCGGGTTACGGAACTGCGCGCGTATCTCGCCTCACTGACTCCGGACGCGCCGGAGAGTGTGCGCAACGATTACGCGATGTTAACCGCAGGGTTCACTTCCGAAACTCCTCCCGCAGAAGACACGCAAGTGGTGCTTGAACAATTGCGCCGCGCCCCTACCGGCGCGGCGCGTGACAGAATTTACGTTAGAGCCCTCCGCGGCATCACTCAGACCGACCCCCAACGCGCCCGCGAGATAGCCGACAAGATCGAGAACCCGGAACTGAGGAAGCGCGCCCGCGCTTTCGTAGACTTCGCCGCCGTACGAACCGCCCTAGACGGAAAGGACGCGGAAGAGGCACTGCGTGTCGCCCGCGCCGGGACTCTCCCGCCCGTCCAGCGCGTGTGGGTCTACACGGAGGTGGCGCGGCTGTTAAGGAAGGCCGATCCCGCGCGCGCCCTCCAGATGCTCAACGAGGCCCTCACGGAAGCTCGCCGCATCGACCAGGGCGTGCCCGAGAGCGCGCAAGCGTTAACGGCTATCGCCACGCAGTATTTTGAAGTTGACCGCCCCCGCGCGTGGGATGTGATGGCTGAGGCCGTGAAGGTGGCCGGCAAGGCTCCCACCTTCACTGGGGAAGGCGGGAAAGTCACCGCCCACCTACAGACGGGGCACATGGCGGCGACGTTCGACTTTGAAGCGCCAGGCTTCGACCTCAAGGGTATCTTCAGCTCACTGGCTAAAGATGACCTGCAACGCGCTATAGAACTGGCAAGGAGCTTCGCCGGGGAGGATCCGCGCGCGATCTCCATCCTCGCTATAGCACGCTCAGTGTTCGAAACAAAGCCGGAGAAGATGGGCTCACAGAAATGATGACATCTCCGGAAGCATCTTCAACTCTTGAAGCGATAGGTTGAAGAAGTGGGCGGGTAAAGAAAAGTAAAAACTTTCATTGACTGCCCCGCTAGGTGGGGCTAAATGTCGGCCCGCCTTTTATCCCTCATATGTTTCATTAAGGTTCTCCGGAGAACTGCCAGCCGTTGGATTGTTACGCCTAATTGCGACACATAAACACTTCCTTGTGTGGTGTTGAACGATCCTTCGGCTTGCGGAAAGTTATATAACATAATCGCCCTTTATGTTATATAACTCGGCATGGCAAAAGCCGAGCTGCTACGCCCCCAAGACGAGCCGCGTGACGTCGCCCTCCAGTCCCTTGCGCCGGCGATCATCACCCGCGAAGGCCCCCGCGCCACCAAACGCTTTCTCGAATTCTTCGCCGCCACCATCCGGAACAAGCACACGCGCGAGGCCTACATGAGGGCCGTCGGACGCTTCCTCTCCTGGTGCGAGGAGCGCGGGCTCGACCTCCAGAGGATCGAGCCGCTAGCCGTCGCGGCCTATATCGAGCGCCATCCCGGCTCCCCGCAGACCGTCCACCAGCACCTGACGGCCATCCGGAGGCTCTGCGACTGGCTCGTCGAGGGCGAGATACTCCCTGAGAACCCCGCGGAGGACGTTCGTGGACCGCGTTACAGCTCCAAGAAGGGCAAGACGCCGGTGCTCACCAGGGAGGAGGCACGAAAGCTTTTAGAGAGCATCGACACCTCTCACGTGGTCGGCCTGCGCGACCGGGCGCTGATCGGGGTGATGATCTACAGCTTCGCGCGGGTGAGCGCCGTCGCCGGCATGAAGGTCGAAGACTATTACCAGCAGGGGCGGCGCTCCTGGCTCAGGCTGCACGAGAAGCGTGGGAAGTACCACGAGGTGCCGGTCCACCACAAGGCCGAGGAGTATTTGGACACCTACATCGAGGCGGCGGGGATCGCAGGCGACAGGAAGGGGACGCTCTTCCGCACGACCCGTGGTAGGAGCCGAAGTTTAACGGATAAGAGAATCCACCGGACTGAAGTCTATCTGATGATCAAGAGGAGGGCGCGGGAGGCCGGACTGTCAGAGGAGATCGGGTGCCATACGTTCCGGGCGACGGGCATCACGGCCTACCTGGAGAACGGGGGAACGATCGACAAGGCGCAGGCCATCGCGGCGCATGAGTCGCCGCGGACAACGAAGCTGTATGACCGGACGAGTGACGTGATTAGTCTGGCCGAGATTGAAAGGATTATGATTTGAGGAGCCGCCCAAGATAGGTTGGGGATGGCAATAATAAAAGACGCTGGTAGGTAACCCCTGCACTGGTTCAAGGACTTGCTAGAAGAAGATTCTTGGAAAATTTTTACAGCAGATTGTAATAACTAGCGGTCTCAGTTGTCTTGTAACTCAAGCATGGATAGTGCAGGTTCGGGTTCATTTTGAAAACGGTGACCGACATGGGTGACGAACTACATAATATTTATCCACAGGATTTGTGGGACAGTCGCACCGCGCCTACTCTTGATGGAGAGTTCGAGGCGCTGGTTATCAAGTTCGGGCCTTTTATGTCCTACGTGGCGCGGACAGTCTTCTCAAGCTATGGCGTCAGCCACGAGTCTGTAGCAGATGTCGTGCAGGAAGCCTTACTTGCGGTTTTCCAGGCCCGTAAGAAGGGCACAATCGTTGAAAATACTTTAGCCTACCTCCGCACTGTTACCGCGCGGCATGCGATCAACGCCGCCAAATCCCTGAAAAGAAGGAACGAATGTTCCATCAACGATGAAGAGAGCGGCCCTCCTAAAGAGATACGCAGTAGACGTCTCGACCCGTCCCAGATTTATGAAATGCGTGTAATGTTCAACGCTATATTCAGCAATCTAAATGATAAGGAGAAGGTGATTCTGGAAATGTCGCGAGACGGGTTTAGTGGTGAAGAAATCGGCGCGGTCATGAGCATGACGCGCGTAAACATAAATGTGACGCTTCACCGCGTGCGTCAAAAGTTTAAACCGCTTGCGGAGTACTTGAATTGGTAAGTTTCCGGTCAAGTCCAAATTCCAGAGTAGCAAAGGTTAGGGAAACGTCATGAGTAAGAGAAAATATCAGGGTGACGCGCAGCGGAAAATTGAACATACAGAAGATCTATGCACGGAGTTTGGGAAATGGCCGAATAGCATAGACTTCGACAGTTCAGATGAGGAGTTGAAGGCTTTTTACACTCATGCGGAAGCTTGTCCCTACCATGCGGCACTAGTCGAACAATCAAACTCCTCTTTTGCGCAGATGATTAGAGAGGTAGAAGAATACCTACAGCCAACTCAGACTTGCGTTACGACCGTAACCACATGTGAAGAGACCGCAGAGAGTTACGCGACCCGAATGTTTATGCATGCTTTCTTTCTCTCTTCGTCGTGCTCACCAGAGAATTCAACCACACGTCTGATGGAGAAGCGTCGGCTTCACGCTGATGGTCTCTATGAGATAGGTTGTCTCTTTGACTCTGATGACGCGTCTGAGGGGTGGGAAGTTATACAGGGTTTGGGCCGTGCCGTGTCCGCATACGGGGGGCGCGTAATCGCAAAGAAAGATGAATGCGAGCCCCAAGGATGGCGGCTTGTTTTGTTCAGATTCGCTGGTACCGAAAGAACAATCAGTGGACTAGAACAATGGATGGAATTTACTTACCCAACCCCGCGTTATCACTGGCTGGATTCTGTTGAGTCTATGAAGTTGCTCACCTTAGACGGCAACCAGTCACTGATGAATCCAGGAACGATGGCCCTAACGAGATGCGAGGCAGTTCACAGCCTATCCAACATCTGCGGTTTCATCAATGACAGTGGCTATGGCCAGCCCATAGAGTTTATGACATTTTGGGTGGATGGTCTTATGTTTGGCCTTATGGATAGCTGGTGCGATAAAACTACCTACCATCAAATCCTGTCGTCAGGTGATAAAAAGCGTGAGTAACTGTACGACCGGAGAGCGACATGATCAGTCTGGACGAGATCGAGCGTGTTCATTCAGGAAAGCTATATCCGACGCTCAGACCTGTAAGTTAGACACAGCCTCTTTAGAGCTCCAGCCAACGCGTTGGCAGTCTGATACCGGCTTTCCCTGTCTTTGCAAAACGCTGTTGTAACAACTCTCTGAATCGGACGTTGTCGCATCTTGACAGCCTCAGGACGAAAGTGTACGCTCTGCGGCGAACATGGCGTACAGCGCGAACAAGGCGGACGGAGGAGACGATGTGAACACACTCGGCGATGAGATTCGCGAAGCACGCGTGCGGGCGGGCAAGCGACTACGGCCCTTCGCGGAGGAGCTGCAGCTAGCGCCTTCATACCTGAGCGATATCGAGAACGACCGACGGGTACCGTCCGAAGAAGTCATGAAGAGGATCGCGAGCAAGCTTGGCCTAGACTTCGGTGACCTGATGGCTCTGGCCGGTCGCTTCGGCGAGGAGGCCGAGAGATACATCAAGAAAAACCCGGCCGCGGGCGTGCTCTTTCGCCGAATATCGCAGAGCAACCTGCGCGAGGAGCAGCTCAAGAAGTTGCTGGAGGTGACCGAGCGGATGAAAAGCACCGGCGAGCAAAAGGGGGAAGAGGGTGAAGATTTATAACGCCCCCGATGGGGGCAAGCGCATCTGGTATGACGACGGCGAGATCGAGGACCTCGTCGAGGCAGAGCTTCGGCAGTCCAAGTTTTATCCAACGGCGGACGAGCCGGTAGTAGACCTCGAAGGCTTCGTGGAGGAGTACCTCCAAGCGCCCCTCGACCCCTACGCGAAGCTCGACAGCGACGTGCTGGGGCTTACCGAGTTCCGCCGTGGCCGCGGCCCGCTGGTAAAGATCAACGGCGACTTCACGCGGGCGGCCATCGACGCCAACCCTAGAAGGGTTCCGGCCGGACTGCTCGGGCGGTGGCGCGCAACCCTCGCGCACGAGGGCTCTCACGTGCTCCTGCACAAGATGCTCTACGCCATCTCCGAATCCCAAGGCAGTCTGTTCGACGAGCCCGCCGGCGACGAGGAGGTGGAGAGCGTTCAGTGCCTCAAGCGGGACGTGGCGTACGCCGGTGTGAAGGACTGGCGTGAGTACCAGGCGAATCGGGGGATGGCGGCCCTCATGATGCCGCGACAACTCTTCATCGAGGTCGCTCAAGAGCACTGTGATCTTCTCGGCGTCGAGTTGCTGATGGGCGAGATGGCCTCAGACGCGGCGTACAGGCTCTCCTACGGGCTTGCCCGCATGTTCGGCGTCTCTTATCAGGCGGCGGAGATTCGCCTCAAGACCCTTGGGTTCGTCTGCGCCCCCGGGCAGCAGACTCTGGTCAGTGTCTCCGAACACCTAGTTCACTGATGGAGTTGAGAAATCTCAGCTGCACCTTGCGGTGCCACACCCTCTGGTAATTGATGGAGGGGGTCTAATAGCCAAGGAGCCTGCACTCACTTTCCAGGGCGGCGCAGGCTCCTCGGTGCAGACACTAACGGGATGCGCTCAAGCGAACGCCTCTCGCGTTAGTCTCCTTGGTTTGGCAGCCGGCCGGAACCGGCCGCGCGCGCCACGTTTATCCCAGAAGAGGCCGGGTGTCAACCTCTTTCCGGCAAGGTCGGGGTTGCGGCTCAGCCTCGGGAGGGATGTGGAGGCTAGTTTCATGTCAGCAACTTCAGGACGTACGGGCGAACAGTGTCAGGTTAGCGGCGTCTACAAATGCTCGTCGCACGGCAGCAACGAGATCCCGTTGGCCAAGGGTAACATTTTCCCGCCGTGCTCGCTGGGCGGGGGCCACGGAACGGTCTGGGTCCTCGTCAGGAGGGCCTAGCGGGAATTGAAACGAGCTGAACGCTCGCCTGTAACACGGGAACCTGTGACAGGGGATGGCGCCATACTGCCATTCCCCTGCCACAGGCCCCCTCTGCTACAACGCCTAACGCTGTTAACGGTTACCGGTCAGCCCCTCCTGCCGCCGGTTGAACACTCAGAAAGGAAACTACATGTCTGCCCGCCAAAAGCATGAACTGTCTGAGCCAGCAGCCGCACAGTCGGTTCATGTTCCTCTCACCATTGAAGAACGAAGGCAAGTAGTCTATTCGTCCCTGCTGCGATATGGGACGGAGGCCGTCTCTCTCCGAGAGCGCGCCTTAGACCGTGCGGTGCTAGGTGCGTTGATCGGCAGCTCATCCGATCAGCCGTTCCGCGTAGGCAAGATCAGAGAGAATCTGCACTATAGGCCGGACGCGCCGCAGATTAGACAGGAGACCGTTCAGGAGAGCATCGTTCGGCTCAGAGAAGCCGGTAAGGTGGAACAGGTCTTGCTCCGAAAGGTCAATGCCTACCATCTGACGGCTACGGGTGCCGAAGAAGTGATTGACGTCATCAACTCATCAGAAGAGTTGTTCGAGCCAGTCATCCGGAACCTACTGCGCGATACAGCCCACATGTTCCCCTTCGATGAAGGAGCGCACGTCTTCCGGAGGTTCCTCTTTGAATGCTTCGGGCGGTTTGGGCAAGCTTTGGCTCGGAACATCACCGGCCACATGACGCATGAGTCATTCCTGCGCGCCGCTGACTTGGAGGCCACCTTCACTGCCGCCACGGCAGGCAGACGTCTGTCCGACGAGGCCCTCGAGTCCCTGAAGTCGCGATGTTTAGGCTTCCTGCGCAGCTCTGACCCGGACGGCGAGCGACTCAAGTTTCGTCTGGCACAAGGTTACTACTTCACGCAGCTGCTTGGGTTCGAGAACGGGCGGTTCAACCCCCTGAACGAACATGCCTTCTCTGGAGCCGTTCTTTACCTGGATACGAACGTCCTAGTGTCGGCGGTCATCCCTATAGACGAGAACCGCTCCCTCTTCGACGAGATCATCCGTGTCGCACAACGTATAGGTGTTGAGATCAAAGTTACCCGCGCGACCATTGAGGAGGCGCGTGGCGTGGCTGACAACCGCCTGCCTCTCCTCCAGAAGATTGTTGACGTCATACCCGGAGAACTCACGGCACGGACGGGCGACAACCTACTGCGGGGTTTCCTTCAACTGCGGGCAGAGAATCCCGGGCTCACCGCTAACCAATACATGGCGCCCTTCGAGCGGCTCTCCGACATCATCACCGAAGAGATGCACCTAACCATTGACGAGAGGAACGCGGAAGAGATCATCGCGGGGCGAGACATCGACGAGATCGCGACCGCGATCTTCGACGCGGCGGTGACTGCTAAAGGCTACCGGAAGCCGGGTGAAGTCGTCCGACACGACGCTGCTCACTACCTTGCCGTACACGATGTCAGGGCGTCGGGCCGTAAAGCGTGGTTCCTCACGCGTGATGTGACATTGCTAGGAGCCGCTGCACAACTCGATGGCGACCAGCCTTTCTTTTGCTTCGAGCTGATCGGCTTCCTCCACAGCGTGTCCCCGTTTCTCACGACGGTCGAGGAACAGCCGTTCGCTGACGTGTTCGCAGACTTCATCAAGGAACGAGCGTTCCCTGCCGGCAACCTTTTCGACACGCAAGAACTAGCTCTCATGGCCGAGTATCATGCCGACGTCATGGCAACGCCACCCGATCAGCTGGTGCGCGCCTTCGACTACATCAAGAGCAAGGTCCTGGAGGGCCGATCCTACAAACGCAATGACATCCCTGATGTCTCCCTTGAACTCAAGAAATTCCTTGCCTCGAGCAAGGACGAGCAGATGGCTGCGCTCAGAGCCGAAGCAGAACGGCGAGCAGCGGGTGAAGAGCGTCTTGCCAAGGAGAAGGAGGAGGAGCGTCAAAGACGCGAGGCCGAGGAGGCCGAGACCGCAAAGCTGCGGGGCGCACTGACTGGTAAGGAGGAAGAGGCGGAGGCGACAAGGACGGAGCTAGCTGGTGTGCGGCAAGAGATGTCCGAGAAGGAGCAACGCTTCGCCGCCCGACAGCAGCGCACGCGCGCCCTCGTCGCCGCAGGCGGGATTCTGGCCGGGGTGGTCGTCTGGATCTTCAACGACGCGATCTTGGCCGTGCTGGCCCAGAAGGTGCCCCCTATCCTTGCGTGGGGGAAGTACGTCACGCTGGCCCTGAACGCCATCGGGGCGCTGGTCTTCTCGGTACCTGCGTTCGTCTTCGTCAAGCACATGACGCTGACCACCCCTCGCAAGGTGCTCGTCTACACGGTGATCTCCATCCTCGCCCTAGTGTTCTCACACTTGGTTGAGAGCAGCACGGTCTCACTCCTGTCCGACTACACCGGGGTTGGGGTCTTCATTGCCACGATGGCCGTTGCAATGTTCGCGGTCGAGAAGAGCGGCTAGAAGGCCCACTGACAGGTTACACAGGCTAACCAGTGACAGGGGTGACGCCACCGTTGCCACTGGGTGAACCATGGCTTGTTATCCATTAGGCAGGCGTTCCCGGTAGGCTGCCAGTTCCTCGTCAGAGATGTCGCCGTAGGGAACCAGCTTGTAGTGGCGCTCGACGGCGATCCTCACGCCTTCCGTCTCGTCGTACTCGAACTCGAAGAGCACGATAACGTCCTCGGCCATGAACTGCGCGGCGATAGGTCGGGCAATGGAGCCCTGCTAACTTCTCGGCGCAGACGGCCAAGTCCTGCTCGATCTGGACGACGTTTAGCCTGTCCCTGCCGCCCTTTGCCTGCATGGGAAAGACGTAGTGAGCGCCGCGGCTATCAACCCCGACATAGATCTCATCCGTCTCGACCTGGCCGACGCCGGTGACGGTCGTGCGCAGGTGATTCTGCAGCGAGCGGACCTTATCGGGAGAAATAATCTGATGCCGCTGGCAAGCAAGCGGCTTGGTATGGCACTGGATAGATGAAGTGGCCTACGCTACGGCTCGCACTCGACGCTGGCGCGGCATCTGGTTATATAGGTGCCCCCTCAGTCTGCGGCCTGTGACCCTCTTGTTGACACCACCCCACTGTTTGAAAAAGAAGGGGACGCGCGCGGCTCGGCACTGCAGGCGAATATCCCACACCCAATCTGGGTCCATGGGTCTGGCACCCGGCCCCGACTCGCCGCCGACGATAACCCAGTTGATTCCTTCAAGGTTCAAATCAGGCAGTGGCCCGAGAAGCGGCTCTAATGAAAGGAACCTGACGTGCGCGTTCGTCTGCCGGAGATGATCTATGCGATAGGTATAAGCGTCGTTCTCAACGCTCACGCCCATCCATATATGCGCTTGCCACGGTAGTTGTGGGCTCAGCCGCATTAATCGCTGCGACCGCTTGGTGAGCACCTGATAGCGGTGATGGTTCGCGCGGTTCATCACCGCGAAGACCTGCTGTATGTATTCGGTCGAGACGTCCCTATGGAATAAGTCGCTCATCGAGTTGACGAAGATCGTCTGCCGGCTCGCCCACCTCTCAGGGAGGCCGAGCATGTGTGGCTGCTCCGTGAGCCGAAAGCCGTTACGATAGTTAGGCTGACCCATCGCCTGAAGGCGGTAGGACATACGCTCCGCGTAACAGTTGTCACAGCCGGGGCTGATCCTGGTGCAACCTGTGACAGGGTTCCACGTAGACTCGGTCCACTCGATAGTAGAGTTAGCGCCCATCAACTTCTTCTCCTCAGCTTGCTCTCTCCTGTTGAAGGAGGGACGTAAGTTAGCGGTTCGGAGTCGTTAAAGCGTTTCCTCCCGTGACCCGTTACCAGAACACCCTCGTTGACCATATCCTGCGCCACTTTAGTGAAGTCTTTATCGTGGAATCTTCCGAAGTGCTTGAGTATTACGTGCTGCCTTATCTCCCCTCTTGTTGTCCTCCTATGCTGCTCCAAGTACTCCTCGAAATAATCCCTGAGCAGAATCCTGCGATCTTCTACGGCCTGCGCCGATTGTCTCACGCCCGCCGACATGAACAGAGGTAGATTGTCGCTCGTGTCCTCGTCCAACATCTGGTCTTCTTCCTCGCAGATGAACGAGTTCATTAGCGTAACGCCTTGGACATGCCTCGAGCAGAATAGCAGGTAATACTTCGGGTGACTCCCGATAGCTTCACGGATAGGGTAGGCTACTACGTAATAGCCGAATTTATGCAGCGTGCCCACGTACCTCTCGACGAGCCGTACCTCTCTCTGGTTATTGTCGAACTCGTCGCCGATAAAATCCTGCTTCCAGCCATCGTCACCCATGATGCTGGTCACGTGGTTTACTACTTTCTCTACGCTATTCTCGCTGATCTGTCTGCTCTGCGTATGCAAAAGATTTCCAAGCCTGCGTAGGCCATACGCGTTGAAATTGATGATTAATTCCGTAGCTGATACACGACGGTTAAGGATCGGGAGCAGGCAGCGGAAATAAATCTTCGTCGGGCCGTATGGGTCAAGGAAGAAGAGCGCCGGCCTAGTCCCAATGTCCTTGAGGATTTCAGTAACTTTGTCACCGAAGGACCCCTTCTTGTTTATGACAATTCCACGCTCGACCCAGGGTGCCGTGGCTTCACATAATGACTTGTAATGTGACGGCTTTTTCTCAATGTTGACGAGTCGCAGCGTTACAGGATTACTCCAGGCCGCGGCGGTGTCGGAGAGATGTGCCATGAGCAGCGGCGACCCCTCTTTGCCGTCATCATACCTCGCCGCCCCTGCGAACGCGTCGACGCAGTAAACCTCATGGGCCCAGCTGCCGACTTTCGCCGTGAATGGGGGCAGGTATTTCCCTAGCAGGCGATGCTTGCGCTCTGACCACCTTTTGACTTCATCGAAAAACTCGTCCTTCTTCGCGTGTTTCATGAGGCCCCTCCTGAAGTGCTAGAGGTGCGCTGTCCATTTTTAGCCGGTGGCGAGGGCATTTTGCAGCCCAGCACCCAGATGATTATCCCGGCTGCGGTCAATGCCAGATTCGTGAGAGGGGGCGACCTTTTCATCATGACCTTCTGTGAAGAAAGGGCTACTTTGCGCCGGATGAGCGTAAGAGCTGTGCTAACTCGTCTCTACCGGCCCATTCAGCGATCTTAAGGGGCGTCATCCCTCCCGCGTCTGGGACGTTAGGGTCAACGCCGTTTGCTAGCAGGGTTTTAACCATATCCGCTTGCCCCTGCGAGATGGCTTGGTGTAGCGCGGTTCTACCGGCGGAGTCTTTCTGGCTCGCGTCGGCTCCGTGTTTAATAAGCATTTCGGCCGACGCCACGTCCCCGTTCTTCACGGCCAGCATCAAGGGTGTCATCCCGTCTTTGTTCCTGACGTTGACCTGAGCGCCCCTCGTTATTAACAACTCCGCGTTGTCAGACCTCTTGTACTGTATGGCGAGCATGAGCGGCGTGTCATCGTTCAGACTCCTGGAATTAACTTCAGCCCTGCCGGAATCCAGAAGCACGCGCAGTACGTCCGCCGAGTGATGCATAGTGGCCATGGCTGACGCATTGTACTTTCCACGCCGTGGGTCAGTTCCGGCCTCCAGCAGAACCTTTGTCAGACTGGCTATCGCCGCTTGATTCTTGACCTCACTATCACTAATTCCCGTATCCAGCAGCTTAGTCAGCGCGGTCTGGCCGGATGAGTTCTCCGCGTTTACGTCGACGCCTGAGGCGATCAGGAGCTTGAACGTGCTGACGTAATCGCCGTCCCCGAACATGGACTTGCCGTCGCGGGAAAAATTCGCGCCCCACCAGGCTGCGTCCATTAGCAGGGTGTTTCCATACTCGTCTTTCCGCTTCGGGTTTGCGCCGGCGTCAATCAACATCTTGGCCATGTCCACCCGGCCCCAATTAACAGCCTCGCGCAGCGCCGTATAGCCCTTCTCGTCAGGTTCGTCGACTTTCGCCCCCTTCGCTATCAGTTCCTTAATCTCGGCCAGACTTCCAGTCCTAGCTAAGTCACGAAGCCGCTGTTCCGATGATTGGAGTGCACACGCAGACCAAGGCACCAGCGCCCAGATTCCAACCAGCACCGGCAGCAAAAGTCTATATCTTCGTGAGGCCATAATTTGGACGCCTCCTGCTAAGGTATGTTGAGGTTTTGTTAATGCCCAAGTCGGGAGGTAGGGCTTGCTGATTTGTGGGTTATCTGTATAAGGCCCGTTGTCATTAGAGTTACTATTTTTGCCTTCCTGCTTGAGCCTGCGCCTTCGCCACACTCTTCACGGTCACCCAGTCCATAGGAT
>Ga0216309_1000071_pt1 | contig 16491 bp, 10 predicted proteins | sample Total_DNA_C_FD_161284 | JGI IMG/M metagenome (GOLD analysis project Ga0216309, IMG submission 161284) | Terrestrial sediment cell enrichment communities for BONCAT metagenomics from Utah, United States - Total_DNA_C | ecosystem: Environmental > Terrestrial > Deep subsurface > Rock core/Sediment ...
AAATTAAATTTCGCTGCTTTTTAATAGATTTTTTGTACTCCGACACCTCCTCAATCCTCCTAATTAGTACGCTAGTCGCATAGCAAGCCATGTCAAATAGACGTTATAGGGGGGTAAAAATGAGTAAATCGCCCAAATCGCCCAATTGTCAGAATTTGTGCAAAAGGCAACGACATATATTCGCTTCAGCACAAGTAGCTGACGAATACCTTTCCTCTGGCTACCGCCAGTAAGCAGGATGATCGCTTACTCTTAAAATTGACCAAATGCCACAAAAACACTACACGCCCACTGAAATATCGCATCCCACCAATACTACTGCCCCTGAACCGAATACGATCGCCCTGCCCGACCATTGGGTGCAACCGGATTTTAAATTTGGGGATACGGTGACAGACAATGAAGAATCTTATATCGTCATAGGTTTGGCAATGGACACACACTTGGACATTTGGAAATACCTGTGTCGCACCCCGAACAATACAAAGCGATTCTTCTGGGAATATCAACTCAGGCTTGCTTAAAATTTCTGCACGAAATATTAAGACTTTGTTGAGCGGCGGCGATCGCCAACTAATAACCGTCCTCAACAAATAAGCGCTATTGGCTGTAAACCATGCTCAACAATGATGTAATTTGCACGCTTCCATACAACAATGTCCGACTTTGACAATTTCATTGGCTACAAGCAATCCAGGCAGCAGTATCCACCGTTGAATCAGCCATTTGGATGATAAAAACTGCTCCGGTCACTTCTCACTAATGCGACTTGTGACCGAACAAAACATAAACCGAAAGAAACAGCCTCATCTCCAACAGTATTGCTGAAAATTGAATCAATAAAAGCAATGGATGAATCACCGCTCAAACCTTGCCATCAAGGTTCAAAAAATTCTAGCGAACGTCGGTTGCTCAGCATTAAGTTAACTTGCTGCTAACAACCGCTCTGACCTAATCCCTTGCTGTTTAACTTAGCCTCGATAAACCATTAGTTAGCCCTAGAAAATTGATGTGCTTACAACTGCAACTTTCCCTAAAAACAAACTTTCCAAACCCAACGGAAAGACTGAAGTAGTCCGAGTGCGCCTAACCACCTTTGAAAAGGCAGATTTAGTGAAGCGTGCCACAGAATCAGGTGAAAAAAGCGTGTCTGACTACTTGCGTAAACGCGCTTTTAGCCTTAACCACACAGTTCCCGCTATCAATGAAAGAACTTGTGCCCAACTGCGAATAATGAGCACGCACATTTGCCAAATGACCAGAGGTGTAGAAACAGCAGTAAAAGCAGGAAAGTTACCTAAACAAAGTCTAGAACTTCTGCAAAAATTCAGCAGAATGCTAGGCGAATATCACCAAGAACTAAGAGGCAAAGTCAGGAGAGAACTTTTGAGCGAAACCTGCGAACAAAGACCCCCGCTTGTGGATTACCAATAAAGCGCTCGCTCAACTAGCTAATAGTCCTGTTTGACAATCTCAAGCGCTGCAGAAAGTTCAAGCTCAAACCTAATAATAACCTCGATTTTTCTCGTAGGAGGTGAGAAAAAATGGCGGCAAAACTCTCAACTAAGCCCAACTCCAAAAGACAATTTTCTGCCCCAAAGCGTACTTGGTCTGTCCTAACAGCCACAGATCCCAAACACGTCAAAAAACTGGAACACATTCAGGAAACCCTCGATGCTGCCATAGAAACAATCCAAGAAGAAGGTGGCATTGAGGACTGGGAAGATTTCAAAAACTTCGTTGAATCCTTCAACAAACGACCCGACAGAATCAATGAATCTGGCAATCAAAAAGCTAGTGTCAGCATGGATTTAGTTACTGAAGGAAAAGGAGGCGAAGTATCTGGCTTTGTTTTCTATTTAACTAAAGACCCCAGCCAGAGAACCAGCGGTGTCTATTTAGTTAAAAATTTGAAACAGGCTGGCGTTGAAACGAAAGACAATAACAATTACTATACTCCATCCCAAATTATGGACTTAATCGGGCTGGATGCCAGTGATGAATTAGAGGAGGACGGCATTTCCGAAGAATTTGATGAAGAACTAGATGATGAATTGGAAGATGACTTAAGCGATTTAGAACTAGATGATGAATTGGAAGATGACTTAAGCGATTTAGAAGAAGATGCAGACTTTCCCAGCCACCATACGCAAACTCGCAAGTCATCGCAGTCCAAACGCCAGCTAGGAAAGTCAGTAGCTTCTCAAAAAAATGCCAGCAAAACGCAAAAAAAGGAGGAAGAAGATAATATTGAAGAACTACTTTCTGATGATGAAGATGCTCCTATCTCCAATGGTGTATTGGGCAAGATAGCTAAAAATCGCCGCGTTATAAATCAGAATCATAACGGACAAATCAAGCAAAAAGCTGCTGAACAGCCCGACGCAAAATATCCCTTCCTCGACACCCTTGAAACTGTTCTAAAAGAAACCGATCGTCAAGGTGCAAGTGTCGCTTCTATGGGAAGCGAAATTAACGGATTAACCGTAAGTGGCTTAACCGTCCAAACAGTCTCTTTAATGGGTCTACTTGGAGCCAAGAGTATTGAGGATCTAATTGATTACATTGAACGAGCGAGGGAAAAGGAACAGGCAGAAAAACTCGAAAAAATTCTCGAACAAATTGACTCATTAAACGATCGCGCCGACCGAGTTGCGACTCGTGCTAAACACGCTGATGTCATTTCCGGTATAGAGGCGATAGATACCCGCACTGAAAAACTTGCTGAACGGGCTAAGCAGGTATTAGAACCGCCTGCTGCAACTGAACCAGAGGAATTGGAAACGAGCCAGCCTCAGAGAAAAGATCGCGACATTGAAGCCAAGGGTACCGAGAAAGTTAAAATCAGCAATCCCGAAGCCAAGGCAGCTCAAATTGGCGAAAAAATTGGCGAGCTAGAGAGCAAGCTCAACCCAAACTCCCAGAAATCTAGACCTCTACAGCTCGATAAAGATACCAGCATCAGCGAACAGTTAGACCAAATTCAAGACTATTTAGGCAACCTCTCAAAGAGGTTGGATCGCCTTGAAAGTATCGTTGACAAACTGGAACATAAAATGACCGTTCAGATGCCTGTTGAATCAGAATTTAATCCTAATTCACAAGTGCCAGAAACTCGTCAAAAAGTTCAGCCCACAGTTACTGCACGTAACAGTATCGACAAGGAGGAAAGCGAACCAGAGGATCTTCTTAGTAAAATGGTAGCTCAAACAAAAGTACAGCAGCAACGAGAAACTGTAGCAGATTGCTTAGTAAATTATGCTTTCGCTACGGGGCAGTCTCCCCAATCGGATATTGCTTTTGATGGTGGCGGCAGCTTGAATGTAACTGCTGAAAACAACCAAGTTAAAGTTGTCGTCAAAGGCAGCGATAATACCGAAATTTTTTCGGGAACCAAGAATGGCGAGCGCTGGAAATTTGAGCCGGCTCGGGACAAACTAACTCCCGAAGAAAGAGAAGCCATTTTCAAATTGCCTCAGTCGGAAGAAGAATACAACAAGCTAGCAACTGCTCAGGCTTTAGTTGAAAAGTTTCAGGACACCTTCCCCAAACGCTTTAGCGGGGAAAAAGATCCAGTGTTTCCTTGGAAAGAATCGCGTCGCGAAGACGGCACTCCAGGGGCAGTCAAATACGAATTTGAAATCCTGGATCTGCCGGACGGGTCAAAACAACTGATAGGAACTGACCCCCGCCAAGGTGACGCACAAGTGTTCGATGCCGTTCTGGTCAAAGGAAAGCCGCCAGACGTTCGGCAGTGCCACATTGCTGTTGAAGAAATGGAGGCTGTAGTGGGCTCCCCAGAGCAACAAAAAACTCAATTTAGAGATTCTCAAGCATCTAAAAACTACAACTATACCTCGCCAGAACGCAAAGAACAGTCGCGAGAAGACCGCGACGAATTGCAAGCTTAAACTACTTTGAGGAGAAACCCAATGCAAAACGATTACTTGAACAACAACTACCGCTCTCATGGCGATCGCACCAGCGTTGCTAACCAAGGCATTACCCACAAACGCCGCAGCCATTTTAGCACATTCATGCGTAAATTCAAGCTCAATAACGCCGATTTAGCCTTCATTGCAATTTGCCTAATTGCAGCCATTTATCTAACTCTTGTCCAGCCCTTATTTGTCAGCGTATTTAGCTGTGCATCTCTGGTGTTCTTCGGACTGTGGCAAATTGCCCGCAGCGTTCCCATCCTCGAAAAACTGCTGGGCAGCAAAATTCGCTTCTGGCATTTAGCTGTCGCTGTCATCACAGTAACAATGTTCCTGAATAACTTTCAGACCCCAGCACAAGCCATCTTTCTAAGCGGTCTCCAAGCGTTTATGACCAATCTAGCAAGCGAAGCTGGAGCAGCAGGAGGAGGAACAGCCATTGACGAATCAACGATCGTTTTAATTTTCAATGCCATTCGAGGCGTATTTCTCTTGCTAGTAGCCGCCGCAGCTTTATTCGCTTACAACCAAGCGCAACAAGGCAATGATTGGCGTCCAATTGTCACCCAAATTGCCCTCGCCTTCGGCATTGTGATTGCCATAGACGTAATAACGTTCTTGTTCGTCGGCGACGGCAGCGGTACTACAGCCGGCTTGGTTCCCAACCTTCCTCCGCTGGGAGTGATTACAAGTTTGACCTTTTGGAACTAAGAAAAAGGAGTCACCAATGGCTTTGCGAGATCCAGAAAAAGACTTTATCAGAGTCAATAAAATCCTGGGCAAACAAGCAAGTATCGGGTTTATTCCAGCCAATCAAATTCTACCTTGGTGCTTCTTGACCGCCATTGCATACATCTTAACGATGGGTCTATTTAGCCTGGGACTGGGTTGGTTCTTCACTGTCTCGCTTTGGCTGATTGTAAGCTGGTGGCTCCTAACAGGAAATCAACCCCACCTTTTTACTGACAAATTCCGCAAACCTCCCGGAGATGAGTGGTGCAGCGGCGACAGCTTCTATATTTCTCCCATCTCTTCCCTGCGCCCTCCTAGCATCCAAGGCAAGCCTTACGATTCGCAAATCCGAATCAAATTGAAGCCCAAAATTGTACCCAATCAATATGGTGGAAGGAGCAAATTTATGCCTTTCCAAAATGAAATTAACCTCTGCTGTTTGGTGGAAATTGAAAAAGATGGCAGGCAAGTGTCTGGGATGCTCCTCAATAACGGGACTAGCTACCAACTGGTATTTGGATTCCGCCTCCGAGGGCTTCACAACCTACTGTTTAGGAACGAAGTGTCGGCATTTGCAGCTTCTCTTGAAGAAGGAATGAAAGACATCCCACCCAGTGAAAAAATCACTTTCTGCACCGGCTGTTACAGCAGCGATGCTGCGAGGCAAAAAGAGTTAGAGCAATTGGCTGACACCGCTGAACTCCAACCCGTATCTATACTGCTCCGAAACGAACAGTACCGCCTCCGCCAACAAACTCATCAAGGTACCAGGCAAATATGGGAGCAAATTGCTTTCTGTACTTGGACGGCCGATAACGAAGGCGAAACCATCTCCAGGGATTTCATTGGCAAAGCCATTGATGGGGTCAAAAAATTGTGCGATTCGATTGTGGAAACCATTGCGGGCAACACGCGAATTTACCGAGAGCAATTTTACACGAAACTGCTACTCAACTCTTTTGAACAAGGATTCCTCCGCTGGGAAATTCTCCTGAATACCAAAATGGGACTCGAAATCAGTCCCATGAATTCGTCAGAGCTTTGGGAGTGGCTGTGGCTGCGATTTAACAGCAGTAAACCACCGCAAATCCCTCAAATTGTCAAACTTGAAGAAACGCCTTCTGGCTATCAACTCAGCGAAATTAAGACGACTGACAAACACATTTCTACAGTTTTGATTGAAGGAACGAATGGCGTATCCTCCTGCCCCGAACACCGCAAGAGCAACAACCGCGTCTATCTGACGGGAAAGGGAAAAGAATGCGCTGTTCTGACAATGTATGACGCGCCCGCAGGCTGGATTAATACCCGCCAGCAATTGAAATGGATTTGGGAGGTGATGTCCTCAAGCTACGTCCGCGATACAGAAGCTATTGTAGAAATTAGCGCCGGAAATTCCCTTGTAATTAATGATAACTTGGCCCGACAAGCGAAAGGAGCAAAAGCCGCTAGCTGCAGAGCTATAACTAAAGGGCAAGGGCGCGATATTGGCGCTGAAATTAAACAGGAGGAATCTTTCGACGCCCAGCGCCGGCTTTACCAAGGAGCCGTACCCCTCAATGCAGCCGTTGCCTTTTTAGTGTACAGAAACACTGCGGAAGAATTAAGCCAGGCCTGTAACGTACTCTCTAATAGTTTTGGAACTGCGAAAGTCATCCGCGAGCGGAACGTTGCCTGGGATATTTGGCTGCAATGCCTGCCCATTACTTGGAAATGGTTGCTGCATAGCGGTTCATTTTTGAGCGAACGCCGCCTCACTCTCGACACTGAAACTGCTGCTGGAATTCTGCCGCTAACAGTTCCCCGCGATTTGGATAAAAAAGGAGTTGAATTTATTACCCATCGAGGCGGAAAGCCAATTTTTATTGACTTGTTCTACAACCAAATTAGCCGCGCTTTAATTACTGGCGAATCTGGTTCAGGCAAGAGCGTTTTGGGGTGGCGTTTTACCGCTGAAGCTCTGGCGAATAATATCCCTGTTGTCGGGATGGACATCAGCAGCGGGGGTAACAGTACCTTCAAAACCGCGATCGAACTTTTGGGCGATCGAGGCGCATATTACGACATCAGTCAAGGATCTAGCAATTTAGTAGAACCGCCAGACCTCCGCAAGTTCGACAAAGCTGAAAGAGAGCGGCGGATGGAATCTTGGAAAGAATTTATTCGCAAAGCTTTGGTGGCGATCGCAATGGGCAAAATTCACAATCCCCACTTAGCCCAGCGGGTAGATTCAATTATCCTGCGAATGCTCGATATGTACCTTAGAGATCCAGAAATCATCGCTCGCTACAACAAGGCATTTGAAAGAGGGTGGCAATCTCCCGAATGGCAGCAAATACCAACTCTCCAAGATTTGCTGAGGTTTTGCAGCAAAGAAAGGCTCAACCTCAAATCGTTTGAAGAACTGGATAGGCTAGCCATCAATCAAATCCTCAGCCAAGGAAATGCTTTGCTAACATCCCGCTTGGGAAAAGCGATCGGTCAGCCCAGCACGTTTTCGCCGGAACCTGCTGTTAAGTTCTTTGCCCTATCGGGACTGTCTAACGAACAAGATGCCTATTTAATGGCAATTAACGCCCATGCTGCTTGCATCCGCAACGCTCTTTCTCACCCCAAAAGCTTATTTATTGGAGACGAATTGAGCGTCCTACTCAAAAAAGATGGTTTTGCATCAGTTGTCGGCGAACTCTGCGCCACTGGCAGAAAAGATGGCATAGCTGTCTTGCTATTGAGCCAAGATTTTGATGCTATCTGCGAATGTTCCGCAGGAGCACAAATTCTGCAAAATATGGTCTACCGAATTACCGGAAGAATAACCAATTCTGGGGTGGCAGCCGCTCACAAATATTTGGGGTACGACCCGCAAATTATCAGTTCAAATGCAACGGAATCTTTTTTGCCAAGGGCTGCTGACCTCTACTCGTGCTGGCTGATTGAGAAAGGAGGAAGATTTTGGCGATCGCGATTCTACCCCGGAGAGATGATGTTGGCATCAGTTGCTAACAATCAAAATGAAAAAGAAGCCCGAGATCGCATCATGGCTCAATATCCTCCTACCCTCAAAGGGCAGCTTCAAGGGCTAAAGCATTTCACCCAAGAATACATTGCAGCAGTGAAAGAAGGAAAAGGCTTCGACCACATTGGTCAAAATTTAGAAATTACTACCATAGCTGCCAATGCTCAGAAAAAAATGGCATCCGACTTTCACAGTAACAATTCTCATTTTTTTGCAAAACTACCAAAATAACTCCCATGAAATACCGACTTCAATTGATGCAGCAACCTGCTACAAAACTTGCAGCAGTTTCCCTGTTAGCCAGCTTGGAATTAATCGTTCAAGTCAGGCCAAGTTTAGCTCAAGCAACTCCTCCTTTCGTGCCCGGTACACAAGAAACGGCTGTGAAAGCTCCAACCCCAAGCGTTTTCGTGCCAAGTACACAAGAAGTGGCCGTGAAAGCTCCAGCCCCAAACGCTTTCATCCCAAGTGCACAAGAAACGGCTGTGAGATATCCAGCACCAACTGCGGGAAGTTTCTTAGCTCCCATTGAAGATGTTTTCAAACAAGTCAACGATTTTATCGGCGACATCCAAGGTTTCGTGCAAAACGAGCTATTTGGCTCTTTAAACGAACTCCTTTCCTCTTCTCTCGGAGTTATCGAAATTCCTGATTTGAGCCAAGTCAGCAGCCAAATTATTAAAGCTCCAACATCCCAGACAGAAGGAACGAAACTGTCAGATTTACTCGAAACTAAGTCGAGCAAATTAGACGGCAAAGGTTCATATACCATCATGTCTGACTTAGACGCTCAAGCTCAGCGCAGCGCCGCTATCGGCATAGCTAACGGAGCAACCCTCAGCAAAGAAGCTCAAAACAACAGCTTCCAAGTGTTAGAAGCAACTCGACAAGATACCGAACAAAACGTCCAATTGGGCGAAGAATCGCAGAGCCTCGACGTTACTCAACAAATTCTCCAAAACCTCTCGCAGCAGACCGCATTGGGCGCACAAGTCCAGATGCGAAATTTACAGGAAGCTCAGCAAGCTCGCACAGATCGGGCCATTAATAACGTGCTGCTGTCGCAAGCTGCTAAGGAAATATCCGCGCTCAACACGGGCGATCGCCGAGGCAGCACTGCGTCTGGAAACCAAGCCAGCTACCAGGCGGGAATGCTGATGCTCCCCGGCGGCGGCTACTTGGGAAAACCGAGTGGCAGCACAACCCCGATTTCAACTAACAGGTTCGCCATTCCCGATTAATGCTCCGAGCAGTTAAATTGAATCGGCGATAATCTCTTGGCTTAGCAAAGATTTTGACCACAAAAATTGAGTGTAGCTGTTGACTGTATCGCTCTTAAAAAGTTTGTCAAGTATCGCTCTTAAAAAGTTTGTCAAGCATCGCTCTTAAAAAGTTTGTCAAGCATCGCTCTTAAAAAGTTTGTCAAGCGCTTCTAATACTAAATCCGGGTTACTCACCCCCTTTTTGAACTCGCAAGCTAATTTTTCCCCCTCTCCCCCTCTCCAGCAATAAAAGGGTTTTTAACCCGGATTTGGTATAACACGGCTGGCTTGAATGCAAAGTTGGGGAGCAAGCAGACATCACCGATGACTATTGCCTAGTTTGCGTGCAGACTGACCGTGTTATTGAATACAAAGTTGAAGTTTTTCCCTAGAAAAAAATGAGAGAATTTCTAGCACAAATTACACCACCGACGAGTGGCGCAGAAGGGTCATCCTTGGACATTGTTAGCGAGTCAATTAACCTGGCTAAGACTACCTCAGAATCTTGGGACAAAGTTTGGATTAGCACGATTGACCCGATCGCTTCTGGGCTGTGGGTCGGTCTAGTATCGCTCGGCATCACCCTAGCAGCCGTCAGCATCCTCTTCTTAACTTTAAGCAGCGGGAAAGAGATTATCGAAAAGCAGTCATGGTCAGAACTGGCAGCACTGTTCGTCTGGCCGCTCGTCATCATGCTGTTCCTCGGCGCTAACGGCAAATTGCTAGCAAATACCGTCATTTTTACCAGGAGCTTTGCTTACAGGCAAGTCCAAGGTGTCCTCGAAGCGCAACTAGGAGAAATGACATTTAGGGACGCGATCGCCAACGTCACTATCAGCAACATCGGCCGGCAACAACTCGAAAATCTCTACGGCGAATGCCGAAATAAAGTAGGAGAAGAGCTGGTTACTTGCTGGAATTCCAAGCAAGAAGCTGCTCAGAAAATTGTTAGCGAAGCTGAAAGGCAAGCCGCCGGCTCAGCCCCTCTGCAAGCGCTGCGGGCTTTTGCTGAAATCCTCTGGAATAATAGCTTGCCCGGCGCTGCTCAAGATGCCGCGACTTTTATAACTGACCCCGGTTCAGTGTTTAGAGAAAAAGCAGTGCCAATCATCCGATTCATTCTATATAGCATCCAGTGGGCGTTTGTCAACATCCTTGAAGCAGCGCTCTTACTAACAGCACTCTTTTCGCCGATCGCGATGGGGCTGTCGCTACTTCCCTTGCAGGGCCGACCGATTTGGGCTTGGGCAACTGGATTTCTGAGTTTATTTGGCGTCCAACTTGGATATAACATCGTCGTCGGATTGGCAGCCACCGTGCTAGTCAATTCAGGAGCCGAATTAGCTAGCGATGTTGCCTTTCTCTTTTTAATCAGCATTTTTGCACCCGGATTAGCTCTATTAATCGCCGGCGGAGGAGGAATTGCCCTGTACAGCGGCATCGCTAGCAATGCCAAACAACTCGTCGATGTTTTGAGCAACGCTATAGGAGCAGCCGCTAATTTGGCAATGAACAAAGGATTTAAGTAATGTCACTAATTACCGAAAGATTTTATGAAACTACAAAGATTTTCACAGTCTGCATTGTTGCCAGAAGCTAAAAATCTACTGGCATTGTGCTTCCTCATCCTAACTGGAGTAAATATCCTCGCCCTAATTCTGCACCTCTTCGTCGCGTACCGAATCAACTCGGTAGCTGCTATGAAGACAACGCAAGTCCAGCTTATCAACGGTCAAACTTACTATGTAGCGGAACGAGATAGGTTTTTTCGGTATCCCTCAGTTATCCAAAATTTTGTCAAAACTTGGGCTGAGTTAACCTTCAACTGGGACAATAAAATACCAGGAACTAACGATACAGATTCAGGAATTAAAGTCAATTCCAAACGAGTTCCTACCAGCAGTTATTTTGCTTCGTTACTCCTAGAACTCAATTTTGGCAAAGCTTCTCTCCCTGACATAGCTGAACTCGTACCCAATAAAGTTTTTACGGGTCAATTGCGAGCAACAGTCATCATTTCTTTTTTATCCGAACCCAGAGAAGTCCGTCCGGGCGAATGGGAAATTGACATGATTGCTACCCGGTTGCTCGTCGATCGCACGTCAGGAATTGATGAAAGAATTCCTTTCAATCGCACTTTCCGAATCAAAGCTGTAGAAATCCAAACCCCGCCGCTAGGTAGCCAAGCCTCAGCTTTTGAACAAAAAGTTTATGAGCTTCGCTCGGCGGGCTTAGAAATCACCAAACTTACCGAATTTAAACCCAAGTAATAGCAGGTAAAAACATGAACGAAAAAGAACTTCAAAATGGGCGCGAATTTGATGGCGAACCAGATGAAATTGAAGAAATTTTCTACAGTACGCCGCCTAGCAGCACAACTAGCCACCCTTTTAATGGCAACAACTCCTCTAATGGAGCCAATAACTTTTCCAACAGTTTTAATGGCAACAACTCCTCTAATGGAGCCAATAACTTTTCCAACAGTTCTAACGGTTTTCAGGCAGCTAACGCTCCTAATGGCGCTATCCGCAATGGCAAAAAGTTAAGCCGTGAGGAGGAAAGAGAATTGGCCGGGCATGACGGAGACGCCGATGAATTATTGGCCTCCGAGCACAGAATTAAACAGGACAGCGAAGGACCAGAAACCCGCTCTGTTTCTGAGAAGCCCGAAGTTCGGACGTTTTCAGTATTAATGGGTACTGGCGCAGTTCTCGGCATCTTGGGATTCTTCTGGTTTGTGTTCTTTGCTCCTAAACCCGTCCGCCAACAGGCAAAGACGGCGAACCCTAAACCAACTCAAGTTTCTGAAGACGAGTCAGGAGAACTAAAAAGCCGACTGGCATTTCAAGATCAGCAGCGGGCGCTGGAAGTTCAGCCACCTGAACCTAAAAATCGATCGACCCCTGCTTCCAAACCGACGCCTGCACCAAAACCTGCACCAGCCGCTAGAAGGTCTCAAACCCCGAGGCCGGTTCAAAACTTTAATCCGCCACCGCCAAGGACGGTACAGACCATTCCTCCTCCACAGCCGCCATTACCGCGCCCTGCACAGCCGCCTGCACCGCGCCCGCCTCGCCCTCGTCCGACGCCATTACCGCGCCCTGTGCCGCCACCCGCACTGCTGGCACTTCGACCTGCGCCACCACCCCGGTCACCTTCACCAGAAAAAGTAGACCCTTACGAGCGCTGGGCGCAATTAGCTTCTCTGGGGCAAAGCAGAGGTCAAGCAGTTAAAGAGCTAAATGCTGAAGGTATTTCTGCCAGTTCCGCAACTTTTCCTAGCGCAATCGCGCCGGGGATGACAGCGGCAAGCTACCCTGCCGTGCCGCCAGCAATGCCAGTACCGGCACCGCCCCCCAGTGCAGTAGCAATTGCGCCAGTAGCAGCACCGGTACCATTGTCCCAACAGCAGCCGGTGCCGCCGATTTCTCAAAACCCGCAGCCAGTGCTAGTCAGTTCGCCAAAAAGCCCACAATCGGCTGCACCAATGCAAGAGATACCCGCGATCGCAATTGGAGTTACTGACTCTGCTGCAAACGCCAATAGAATGACCCCTGGAGAAGCTGGAATCCTCAACCGCACGACCGCCGGCGAAAACACTGAAGGCAGCACAGCAATGAGAGAGATAGCCATCGGGTCATCTGCTCAAGCCAAGGTAATCGTGCCGATGATTTGGGACGAAGCAGGCCAAAGCCCAACAGCCGGAAGGTTTGCCGTCCAATTGACCGAGGACGTGATGGCGACTGACGGGGCAATCGCCTTGCCGTCCGGCACCGTCTTAATTACTCAAGTAGAAAATGTCACGCGCGGAAATCGACTGGTTTCTCAAAGCGTGGTGGCACTTGTTTACCCCGATTCTGCTGGCCGCATCCAACAAGTACCCATTCCTCCCGGATACTTAATCGTTCGCGGAATCGATAACCAACCTCTCATTGCCGACAGTTTATTTGACAGAGGTTCTGAAATAGCCAAGGCTGATATTTTAGTAGGAATTCTCGGTAGCTTAGGGCGGGTAGGAGAAATAATTAATCGACCAGCCCAAGAAACTTTCAGCCAGCAGAGCGGTTTTTTTGGAAGTACGGCTGTTAAAACAACAACCTCGTCTGAACCCAACATCCTAGCAGCCGCTTTAGAGGGATTCTTTACACCTACTGCCCAACGGCTGCGAGAAAGATCGGATCGCAACGCGCAAGAACTTTTGAAGCGAGGCAACGTGGCGATCGTACCAGAAGGAACTCAAGTTTCAGTATTCGTCAATGCCTTTGTCACAGTGCAGAGATAACGGAGTTGACATTTTCCCCGCCCTAAAGAAACGGAGATTCCAAGAATCACTTCTTGGACTTCCTCTTTCCACGACTCGGCTTACTCACACCGGGCTTTATACAAAAATCTTGGAGGTAATATAACCCTGAAAAAACTCACTCGGAAAATTCGTCTGGCTTTACTTTCTCCTGCCTTAATAATTGCCACTGCATTCAGCACTGTCAATATTGGGCAAGCTCAAACATCGGCGCTAAAAATTGTAGGAAGAGATGCAGCAACAAATGCAACTACCAACCTTCAAGTATGGTCTGGCCGTTCCAGCGTTATTGACTTTAGCCAGACTGGTGAAGTCATTATGTACATCCGGTTGGCAGATCCGTCCAGGGCTGTCTTTAACACTGATGCTGAATTAAAAACTAACCAAGCTAGAACCATATTTGTCCAACCGATTCAACCCTTACAATTCCCTGGCGCTACAACAGCCAACATTACTAACCTGTTTGTTAAAACTCGCTCTCCTGAAGGAATTGAACGCCTTTATACTTTCAATGTCGTTCACCGGGACGGGCAACCTACTAATAATGGCATTGCCATCTCTACGGTAGTACCCGGGCAGGAGCCAAGCGTAACTTTAGCAGACAATCGAACGGCGGCGCTCAGGGACATCGAAAGGGGATTAGACATTGCCATCCGAAGAGGTTACACGTCTCCCAATGACCCCGTTGTCTTCAAAGTTCGAGAGTTCATTGCTCTAGCTCGAAATGGCACAGCTATTGCTAAAGCTGCTGAGAAAACTAATCTATCAATGTCTGTTGTTATTTCACTAGGGCAGTTAGGGTTGAGCCGCGAACCTTTGTTTGACACTCCCCGGCGTGAACGCACGGGGATTCTTGAGAAGTAAAGCCTAACAGACCTTAATTCGCAACGGCTGCGCTTTCGCAGCCTCTAGACAGTCCGGTAAAACCATTCTGCTTACTTTTTCTACCAATATTCGCCGCGCCTTGTGCGTCAGCATTAATCAAATGTCCTTGCTTACTCCGATACAATCCACGCTTAATTCGCTTGCCAGAAAACTGGTAGGTAGTTGGCTTGTCGGCATTGTAAATAGGCAGATCGTCACCATCCAAGTAACTAGATTTAGACGTGTAACTTTCTTCTTGCTCTTTGTAGATCAATCCATACCGTTCACACAACGATTTAATTTTATTTCTCAAAGTGTGAAAAGGGATTTGAACAAAGTTCTGATTGTTGCGACTACCGATATTAATCTCCTGTTTGATGCCGGGATTAAACCCCACAATCAAACAACTTACTTTATTGCTAATACAATGCTTGACTATCAATCTAGCAGCCTTATTCAGGTAATCCCTAACTCGATTGCTTCGGTTGATATACAGTCTAGCCTGACGTTCGGTAAGCCGTTCAATCTTCTGTTTATCTTTAATAGATTGCAACCTTGCATTCTCTTTATTGAACCACTGGTTAATAGATTTAAGTTTTCGCCCATCCACAATAAAGGATGCCCCATTGGTATCAACACAAGTAGCCAAGTTATCCAATCCCATATCGATAGCCATCGAACTATTTTCTATTGTTTCTACTGGTTCAATCTCACTCAAGCAGATGTATTCGATTTCAAAAAATCGACCATCATATTTAGGGTGAATCCGAACCTCTTTGATTGTTTCGGGGTTGAGTATTTCAGGAAAATTAAGCACAATCTCGCCAAATTGCTTTTTGAAAGCATGGGACATGGGTACTTTAAATTTTCCATCTTTGACTTTAATCCGAGGAATTATCAACACGAAGTAGCCCTCTTTTGGCAAGTAGTGAGGAAGTCTCACTTTCTGTTGATACATTCGAGATTTAATAGCCTGAATCAGTCCGTAGAAACTTTGAAAAGTTCGATCTACTACTTTCAATGTTTGCTGTGCAATGTCAGTATTGAGAAGTTGGTAATTCTCGTTGTATTTGCACAGATGGTAAGCAGATTCATAGCGCAAGTGCTTACGTTCCTCAAAAAAGTATTGGCGGACGGTGTAAAGACCTACGTTATAGAGATTTTTACTCAGTCTGCACAACTCTCTCAAAGCCAAGAATTCGGCTTTGCTCAGATATCGTAATTGGTTTTTCTGAGTTAAGTACATACATTCAGTTTCGCTACAGAATCTATTTTACAGCGAAATTTCTGTTGATACCAACAACTTTTGTAAAGCCGTGCTAAAAGCACGGGGTTTCTACCCAATTTTCCGATAAAATTCCAAAAACGCCATCTCAAAAGCTCTCCCTTTAACTCGAACTCTAGGAAATTAAATCCGTTTGCTCAACCAAAAATTTCAACTTTGTATCAAGCAATAGTCCGGACAGTTTTTAGCTCAAAGCCTGAAATCCTTAATTTTTTGTTGGTAGTTTTGCTTTGAGCTCGGGCTAAAACCCGCATTCTATGGTTGACACTCTAAAACTGTCCGAAGTGTCGATTGAGAACGTTAGCTGTCATCGGTAACGTCTTCATGTGTAGAAACTGGTAATGGCTGCCCTACAGACAACAAAGTGCTTTGCGGTAACTTATTTTCTATCTGCCTTAACATTGCCTCAAGCTCTACTCTTGGACTGGTTTGTAGGCCTGGACACTGTGCAATTCCATTGGCATCCGTACTCGAACGCTTATTAAGTTGGATGCCATAGCTCCCTGTTTCTGCTAACAGTTCGTAAGAGTGAAACTGCATGGGCTCTCCAAGACGTGCCTCTTGAATATGTTTAAAATAAAATTCACGTTGCATATAATCAATCAGGCAATCTTGAACTACAAGGACAAGATGCTTGCTGAGACGCTCAAATGTTTGAATTTTGGGCCTTGCTGAAATGATGTTCCCGTTCCATATTCAATTAATTATTCCTATCGAGCATTACTCACCGCACGCGATTGCTAAACCCTACCCCAATTCAGCAACGCAAAACTTGGTTATTTTACTCTAAGTTTGACCTCAGTTCCTACTTTCCCATCTCAAATTTATCGGTCATTTTTTAGGAACTATCTCATTGAAGCTATAGCTATAGATAGGGGTTCAGCCACTTGTAAGTCTTCAATCAGATTATCAACCCACCCCTGATAAGAGATGTATGGCACCTTAAAAACAGGTCTTAACTCTTCCCAATTCTCCACTTGAAAAAGATAGGGCGCTAACTGTTCTAAGTAGGAACGACCGAACTGAAATTCCGGTTCTTCCGTACTTACTGTGCTAAATTTTTAGGAAAATGCCAAAGCAGTAAAGCACGTATT